>TARA_R110000868_G_scaffold6550_3_pt1 | contig 22879 bp, 22 predicted proteins | sample TARA_R110000868 | Tara Oceans TARA_R110000868 (sample SAMEA4397489) | marine metagenome | biome: Polar Biome; feature: [SRF] surface water layer (ENVO:00010504); material: water (ENVO:00002006), including particulate matter (ENVO:01000060) such as... | depth 5 m | reverse complement strand
CTGACCGGCCGGCGCGCAGTCGCGCTTGCGAACCCTGCGGGTTCGATATGGGTTCATCCAGCTCCACCATCCTTCGCTCGCTGCGCAAGCTTCGGCCAGGCGGGCCCCAGTTCTGTCCTGGGCAATAATCGCCACAGCCAGCCACTCCACTCGCAGAAAACCGTTTGCCGGAGCCCGATTCTCGCGCCAGATAAGCAGTGCGATTCTATGTCTCGTCTATACGTTCAAATCCGGTAGTGGCAGGAGCAAGCTGTGAGCACGCTGAGTATTTTTGTCATTCTCTACATGGTTATTTCTATCGGCATCGGAATCCATGCTGCTTCGCGTGTGCGCAGTTCTACAGATTACGTTCTGGCTGGCCGGTCCCTGCCTATCTACATTACGATTGCCACAGTGTTTGCGACCTGGTTCGGGTCAGAAGCCGTCCTCGGCATGCCGGCCACTTTCATGGAAGAGGGGCTGGGCGGCATTGTCGCCGATCCCTTCGGTGCGGGACTGTGTCTCGTCTTTGTCGGGCTCTTCTTTGCTGCCCGGCTCTACCGGATGAAGCTTCTGACGATTGGCGATTTTTATCGCAACCGGTTTGGCCGAACTGTGGAAACCCTTGTCTCCATAGCGATTTGTATCAGCTATCTCGGCTGGGTGTCGGCCCAGATCGTGGCGCTTGGGCTGACGATCCAGCTCATTTCCAACGACGTCATCCCGTTCGAACTCGGCATGGTGCTGGGCCTGACAGTGGTCATGCTCTACACGATCTTCGGCGGGATGTGGTCGGTGGCGATCATGGATTTCCTCCAGATGATGGTCATTCTGGGCGGGCTTCTGATGGTGGCTTGGCTCGTCGCGGATCGTCTTGATGGCGGCGCGATGGAAGTTATCGAGCATGCCGCGGCCAATAATAAGTTCGATTTCTGGCCCGAACTCAATGCAACGGCAATATTTGCTTTCGTCGGCACGTTTGTAACGCTTGCACTGGGCTCCATCCCCCAACAGGATGTTTTCCAGCGCGTCATGTCGGCCAATAGCGAGAAAACCGCCGTGCGCGGCACCGTGATCGGCGGGACTTTCTATATCGCCTTCTGCTTCGTCCCGATCTTCATCGCCTATGGCGCAACTCTGCTCGATCCGAGCCTGCTGACCGTGAATATGGCGGAGGGCGGCGATCCGCAGCGCATCTTGCCCGAATTCATCCTGAATGACGTGCCAATTGCGATCCAGGTCCTCTTCTTCGGCGCCCTGCTCTCGGCCATCATGTCGACCGCTTCAGGCACGCTCCTGGCCCCCTCGACCATCCTTGCAGAGAATATCTTCAAGGAGGCCTTCAAGCTCAATGACAAGCAATTACTGCTGACCCTGCGGCTCTGCGTCTTTGTCTTCGGACTGGTGGTGCTGGGCTATGCCTATCTGAGCACCTCAGCCGGGCTGAGCATTTTCGAAATGGTCGAGAACGCCTATCTGGTGACGCTCTGCGGCGCTTTTGTGCCGCTGGCCTTTGGCGTTTACTGGAAGAAGTCCACCAATGCCGGGGCGCTGGTCTCGATCGCCTTGGGTGTCTCGACCTGGGCTGTGCTGGAAGCGCTCAATGCACAGATGCTGGCCAACGATACCTCGATGATGGTGCCGCCCCAGCTGGCCGGGCTCTTCATGGCGATTGTCGGCATGGTCGCGGGAAGCTTGCTGACGCCAGACAGCCCGGATGAGCCGGCCTCGGCAGAGATGGCACGCTGATCCGGGAAGCGGCGCCCGGCCGTCAGGGCGCCGCGTCGGGCTCGTCTGTGCGCTCGGTGGTTTCCTTGCGGAGCTGGTCGCGCTGCTGCGCAAGCCCGTCCGGATAGTTGCCGACATCGCCATATTCGAGGAATTCGTCACAGCGCGGATGGGCTCCGGGAACACGCTCGGCATGTTTGATCGGGCACCAGTACTGCTCCGTCCGTGACGCGATCTCATGGACATAGGCGATGACGCCATTGGCGTAACCGCAATAGAGGCAATTCAGCTTCTGGATCATGTTGAGATAGGGCAGGCGGTGCCGGTCGATCACGACATATTTCCGCCGCGCGACCTGGGGCACGTCATAGACCCTGAAACAGATCGCCTGATAGACGCTCGCCGTTACATCGAGCAGGAAAATCGGGATGGCCACGGCGTAGATGAAGGGGGCGGTGAGGATGCTCAGAACACCGCTATCGACCAGATAGCGTCTGAGCCCGAGCTTGAGGGCCGCCTGCTGTTCGCGGGCTTCGTGGCTGATGAAGAGGCGGCCACGCTCAAGCACATAGCCGGCCTGGCGGCGCTGTTCCGCCACGGTCTCTTCAAGCTCATTCTCGAGCAGTCTGATCCGCTCGAGCAATTCATTAATCCGGGTTCTCACATATGCCTCCAGGGGCCCGGCACAGGCCGGCTTGGACCAGCATACATCAAACGGGGATCGGGTGGCGTCTCAATATCGCCAACCGCTATGGCCGGCAGTCTGTCGGGTGATCAGGCCGCGTCGCTTGCAGGTTCGCCGGCGAGGACGGCATAGACCGCATCGGCATTCGGCGCCGCGCGCAATCTTTGCCGCACATCTTCCCGGCGCAGCATGCGTGACACCCGGGCGAGGGCCTTCAAATGCTCGGCACCGGCATCTTCCGGCGCCAGCAGCATGAAGATCAGATCGGCCGGCCGGCCATCAATCGATTCGAAATCGACCGGTGCCCGCAAGCGTGTGAAGAAGCCGGTCACTTCCGGGATGCCGGGAAGGCGCGCATGCGGAATCGCGACGCCCTGGCCAACACCCGTCGATCCGAGCCGCTCTCGCTGCAGCACGGCATCGAAGATCGCACGCGCACTGAGGCCGGTCGCATGCGCCGCCGTTTCCGACATCGCCTGCAGGACCTGCTTGCGGCTGGACGCACCAATATCGACGTTCGCCCCGCCATTGGGGATCAAATCAGCTAATGCCATTGTACAACACTCGATTCTGGATGTGTCAGGCGGGCAGACCGCGGGATGGGTCGAGCCATCCAATATGACCGTCTGGTCTTCGATAGACGATATTCAGTCCACCATTTGCCGCATTCCGGAACATGAGAAAAGGAGAATCGGCGGCATCCAGCTCGAGCGAGGCCATGCCGACGGTCAGCGTGCGAACCTCGCCGGCATGTTCGGCAATGACGATGGGCTCGGGCGCGTCAGAGAACTGGCCGTCCTCGTGCTCGTCTTCCTCTTCCGAATACGTGTCCCGCATGCCCTTGAGCACAACGATGGGCAGCGATTCGGCAGGCAGTTCAGCCTTGTTGTCATTGCGGTGATTCTTCAGCTTGCGCTTATAGCGGCGAAGACGCTTTTCCAGCTTGTCCATCGTCGCGTCGGCGGCCTTGTAGGCATCCTCGGCACTGCTGTGCGCCTGGAGCATCATGCCCGAAGGCAGGTGCAGCGAGCAGTCGACGCGGAACCCGATGCCCTCGCGCGATATCGCGACATGGGCTTCACCGGGACGATTGAAATATTTCGCAACGCCGTCGCCGACACGGCCGAGGATCTGAGCCCTCAGACTTTCGCTGACATCGATGCCTTTACTGACTACCTGGATGTGCATGCGCTCCTTCCCGCTGGCCATACACCAGCACGTGGGCGTCGAAAAACTGAACCGTCTCCCCCCGGAAAGTGGGCGGAACCTAGTCGCGGGCTGACGTCAGAGTCAATCGCATTCGCTGGTTGCCAACCGACCACAAGGGGCGTGACAGAACTACCACGAATGAGCGCAAATTCCCTTCCGGTCAGCTGGCACGTTTCAACATGCGGCGACGCTGTACCGAAGACGGTATGTTCAGCGCCTCCCGGTATTTGGCCACAGTCCGGCGGGCAATTTCAATCCCCTCATCATGCAAAAGCTCAACAAGTTTGTCGTCGGAGAGGACATCGTCCTCTGTCTCTTGCTGGATCATGGACTTGATCCTGTGCCGCACAGCCTCGGCTGAGTGGGCTTCGCCGCCTCCGGCGGAGGGAATTGAGGAGGTGAAGAAATATTTCAGTTCAAACATGCCGCGCGGAGTGGAGACATATTTGTTGGAGGTCACGCGGCTGACCGTCGACTCATGCATGCCGATGGCATCGGCAACGGTTTTCAGGTTGAGCGGGCGCAGATAGGCAACGCCGCGCACCAGGAAGAGGTCCTGTTGGCGGACGATTTCGCTGGAAACCTTGAGGATTGTGCGGGCGCGCTGATCGAGGCTCTTCACCAGCCAGCTGGCATTCTGGCTGCATTCGGTGATGAAGGTGCGCTCGCTCTCATTGCGGGCGGCGGCGTTGATCTCGTTGTAATAGCGGTTATTGACCAGCACGCGCGGCAGGGTTTCCGAGTTGAGCTCGACATGCCAGCCGCCGTCCGGTGCCTGGCGGATATAGACGTCAGGCTCGACGGCGCGGGTTGATTCGATGCCAAAGGCGAGGCCGGGCTTGGGCGTCAGCGCCTTGATCTCGCAAATCATGTCCTCGAGGTCTTCGCCATCGACGCCGCACAAGGATTTGAGCGTGGCGTAATCATGCTTGGCGAGCCGCTCGAGATTATCCAGCAGAATGGCCATGGCGGGGTCTAGCCGGTCCTTTTCCTGCAATTGCAGGGCAAGGCATTCCGCCAGATCGCGGGCCATCACGCCGGCGGGCTCGAAAGTCTGCGTCAGGCTGAGAACTGATTCGATTCGGGCACGATCCAGGCCGAGACGTTCGGCGATCTCGTCGAGATCGGAACGCAGATAACCATCCTCGTCTGCCAGATCGATCAGATGGGCGCCGATCAGCCGGTCGATCGGGTCTGATGTCGCGGTGGATAATTGTTCGTGCAGGTGTTCGGCAAGGGAGATGTCACGCGAGGAATTGGCAATCGCGTCGTATTCCTCGCCATTGAAGGATCCGCCGCTGGCGCCGGTAGATGACCAGGTGCTGGCGCCCATGCCAACCGAATCACCATCAGTGGCCGTTTCGACGCCCGACAGGTCCGATTTCGAATCCTCGCCGTGCAGCATGTCCGAATCGGCATCGATCGCATCGCTGGCATCGCCGTTGGTCGCGGTGAATTCGAGCTCGCGCGGCTCGTTATCGCTCTCCTGGCGAGTCGATTCGGTGCTCTCATTGCGGTCGTCCCGCTCAAGCAACGGATTCTGCTCGAGTTCGCGTTCGACGAACTCGGCAAGCTCGATATTCGAGAGCTGTAACAGCTTGATGGCTTGTTGCAGCTGGGGCGTCATCACCAGGGATTGTCCCTGGCGCATATCCAGCTTCTGCATCAGTCCGGCCATGAATGCCTCTGCGTGGTGGTTTCCAGCAGAAGTTAATCAGGCAAAGCTTTCCCCGAGATAAACGCGCCGCACATCGGGATCGGCCCGAATAGCGTCCGGCGAGCCCTCAAACAGGACTTCACCCTCGTGAATAATGGTTGCGCGGTCGGTGATCTCGAGCGTTTCGCGGACATTATGGTCGGTAATCAGAATGCCGATGCCGCGATCCTTGAGGAAACGAATCAGATCGCGAATATCGGCGATGGCCAGCGGATCGATTCCGGCGAAGGGCTCGTCGAGCAGCATGAAGGAGGGCCGGGTCGCCAGGGCGCGCGCGATCTCGACGCGGCGGCGCTCCCCGCCGGACAGCGACGGTGCAGGCGCGTCGCGCAGATGCGAGATGCGCAATTCCTCAAGCAATTGGTCGACCAGCTCGTGGCGCTGTTCGCGGTCCTTCTCGACCACTTCGGCGACCGCCATGACGTTCTCGCGCACCGTCATGCCCTGGAAGATGGATTTTTCCTGCGGCAGATAGCCGATGCCGAGGCGCGCGCGCTGGTACATGGGCAGGCGGGTAATGTCCTCGCCATCGAGGAGGATGCGACCGTAATCCACTTCGACCAGGCCTGTAATCATGTAGAAACAGGTTGTCTTGCCGGCCCCGTTGGGTCCGAGCAGGCCGGTGACTTCGCCGCGCTCCACGGAGAGCGAGACACCCTTCACGACGGCGCGTTTGCGGTAGGCCTTGCCGATGCCCTCGACGGTCAGTCCAGTACGAATGGCGGCAGGTGCCGTCCCGGGGGTGTCGGTCATTGTCATGGTCAATTGCTCTCTGCCGGGCGCCTAGCGGCCACCGGTACCCTCAGTGGACGGCGCTTCGGATCCGCGCGGATAGATCACAGCCCGCACCGGTGCACCATTGCCCTCTTCGCCGAAATTGGAATCGCCCGAGGTCAGATTGGAGACAAAGCGCGTCGTGGTGATCACATTTTCGCCCTGGGTGATGACGACATCGCCGGTCAGGGTGATTGTGTCTGTCGCCATATCATAGACGCCTCGATCACCTGTGGCGTTTTGCGTTGGCGAGAAATAGCGGACACTCCCGGTGGCGATGACGCGCTCGATATCGCCGCGGCGGCCAGCGACCGGCTCGGTCCAGATCAGCTCGACCCGGTCGGCCATCAGGCGGCTCTCGCCCTGGGTGATGTCGACATGGCCATTGAGCACGGTGATGCCTTCGCTATCGAGATTCTCGATCCGGTCGGCGATCGTGTCGAGGGGTTGCGAGGAGTCGCCGATCTGTGCCTCGGCGGCTGTGGCCGCGAGCAGCGCCATGCCAAACACGGCCGTCATGCCGAGCAGGGTGGTCAGGCGGGAAAACTGTCGGATCATTGATCCTCTCCTTCGCTGGTGGCGGTTCTGTCCTGGACAATACGGGCATGGACATTGCCCTCGAAGATGACCCGGTTGCCGCCCTCGCGTATTTCATAGCGGTCGGCACTGATTGCGCCGACCGGCCCGGAACCGGAAACCGGCAATTCGCCGACCACGCGTTCCTCGCGCAGGAAGACGCGCGCATGCTCGGACGCGAAACTATAGCCGTTATCGGTGCTCAGATTGACATCGGAATACAGGTCGAGCACCCGGGTCGCGGGGTCGAAGGTTCCGGTTTGTGCCAGCACCTGGGAGGCATTGGCGGCGGTATTGAGGAAATCATAATCCAGGCGCGGCCGTTCGAGGTCCGTCAGGCCATCTGGATTGTCGCGGCGGCGCACAGCGACATCGGCCGTCAGCGCATAGGGTGTCAGATTCTCATCCCGTCCGGTAATGCGCGGATTGACCATGCGGACATCGGTGCTGACCGTCTCGTCGGGCGCTGCAGGCGCCTGGGTTGAGCCAGCAATGAGCTGAATGGCGAGCAGGGCAAGAATCGCGAAGATGCCGGCTATGAAGGCAAAGCGCAGCAAGCGGACAAAGGCTGTCCGCCGCCGTGCGGCATTGAGCGTCAACGCACGGCGTGGCTCCCAATTGCCATGCATGGTGGGCTGGAACAGCTCGAGGCCGGGTGTGGCGCTTGTACTCATCAACAGATCATCATCTCGCGAGCGGCCATTGCCGCCTTGCGCTGCAACAAAGACCAGCCTTTGCGGGCCTTTTCAAGGCAAACAGCGTCAGGCGTGAGCGAAAATATCCGTGTCCGGCCAACCGGCAAGGTCGAGCTGGGCGCGCACAGGCAGGAAATCGAAGCAGGCCTTTGCCATTTCCATCCGGCCTTCACGAACGAGCATGGCGGTCAGCTGTTCGCGCAGCGCGTGAAGATGCAGCACGTCCGAGGCAGCATATTCCAGCTGGGCCTTGGACAGCTCGTCGGCACCCCAGTCGGAACTTTGCTGCTGCTTGTTCATGTCGATGCCGAGGAGTTCGCGCGTGACATCCTTGAGGCCGTGGCGGTCGGTATAGGTCCGGCACAGCTTGGATGCGATCTTGGTGCAGAAGACCGGCGCCAGGGTGACGCCGAGGTGCTGCAGCACCATGGCAACGTCAAAGCGGGCGAAGTGAAAGATCTTCTCGACGCCCGGATTGGCCAGCAGGGCCTTGAGGTTCGGGCAGTCATAGAGCGGGCGGATCAGCTGTACGACATGGGCATCGCCATCGCCGGATGAGAGCTGGACCACGCAAAGCGGGTCGCGCGTGAGGGACAGGCCGAGCGTCTCGGTGTCGATCGCAACCAGCGGGCCAAGATCCAGATCGGCGGGCAGGTCGCCGCGGTGGTAGTGAACAGTCATCAGCAAATCCTCAAGCTCAGCCTCGCCTCCTACCGCTCCGGGGCTCTTGGCGCAATGCGCCTGATCTTGGCGTTGAGGCTGATCCAGTCATCACGGTTGAGAAATTGCGCGGTTTCGACCTCCGCGGAGGGCCTGCCGGCCTCGAGCGCGTCAAACATTTCGGTTACGGCGCGGCCATCCTCTGTCTCAAGCCAGGCGCGGCGCCGCGCCTCGATGGCGTCGGCACTGGCGGCGAGATTTCCCGGTGTCAGCGGCTCGCCGCTGACAATGCCATCGCCTGCGCCGCGCATCGTGTCGAGCATCGCCTGGCCGATATAGGGCAGATAGTGTGAAGGCTCGTAATAGGCAGGGTGCGCTTCGGTCTGCTGCGGGCCCGGAGCGGGTTGGGCGGCAAAATCGCGATAGCCGGAGAAGTCCCACAACACGGCGCTGCCGCCATCGATGCAGGCATTGGCTGCCGCCGCATCGGCATGGCGCGCGAAGATGTCGGCCAGCCTGGCGCGCAGCTCGAAATAAGTCTCGCTACGGCCGGACCGGAACAGGGCTTCCTCACGCCAGGCATGCAGCGGATGGAGGAAGCCGATAACCTGGACGCCATTGTCCGTGAGGGCCTCAAGCGCGTGCTCGAAAAAGTCCAGCCGCTCAGCGTCGAAATTATAGCCGAGATAGAAGCCGTATATCCCGCGCGCGCCGCTTTCATAGCGCTCTCTTTGCGCCCCGGCCGGATAGCTGTCAGCCCAGGGCATGCGAGGTGCGCCGCCGCTCATATTGTCGGCGATCAATTGCGCCGAGGCGCCGAATGTGTTCGGCGAGAGCGAGACCCGCGCGAGGGTCAGCCAGGAATTGCCGTCACTGAGGGCGGAGAGCCAATAGGTCGCTTTCGCCCTGGAATGGGTGCCGAACTCGTCGAGATCGAGGCCGACGACCACACAGTTCAGCCCCGGATTCCGGGCGGCCAGGGTCATGGCTTGCGAGAGCTCGAAAATATTCGTGCCGCGCATGCCGGCATTATAGATCCCGCCGGGCCAGCCGGCCGGGTCGTGGGGAAATCCGTCTACCGTGCGCGACGAGCCCAGCAGGATCGCATTATCGCCGCCGCGCGCCAGGCGTTCGCCGACATGCACACGGCCGCCATCATCGAGCAGGCGTGTGTCACGCATCGTCAGGCCGGGAATGTCCGGGGCGCCGGTAATGCCGAACGGGTCGATCAGGGCATTGAAGCCTGCGAAAGCCGCCATTCCGGCGAACAGGACAATCAGGAATGTCGTTGCATAATGCTTCATGTGCCGCGCCCTGGACGGTGCCATCGATGAATTCGGAAGCCGCCTGGGCGCCCGTCCCCAGCCCTTGAGACGCTAGCGGCGCTCATCGGTCACGGCAAGATTGTCCCGCACGGCCCGTCCTGTGGATAAGTCAGGGGTTTCTGCCAGATGCATCAATGTCAGTTTTGTGACGTTTACATGAGATTCGATGATTTCGGCGATTTCTTGATTAAGGATTCATTCGCGGAGAGCGCTTTAATATAAGCACACATGGGCTATTCGGAATATTGCGAATTAAACAGTATACGGACTTTACAAATGCGCACTTTGTTTGTAACGTAACTGTCACAATAGGGATAACCCAAACTCTCCGGGAGAAGAATGCCATGAAGCTCCAGTCGAAACTCCTCACCTCGGCCATTGCGCTCGGCCTGGTTTGCGCCGGCGCCGCCTCGGCCCAGCCGGTACCGCGCAGCGACGCTTTCGTGCTTGAAATGTTCGGTCAGCGCGCCTGGCAAGTCTCCTGCGAGCTCAGCCAGAGCGATGGCGACACCGTCACCACGCGCGATCATGGCCGCGGCCTCCTGCACAATGCGCGCGCCGCAGTTGGCGATGTGACTGGTGGCACCTGTTCCTACAGCGTGCCGGATCAGGGTGAGCTGCGCCTCACCATCAATCTCGATCACAGCGATCTGGAATGCCCGTTCACGGTCAATGATGACGGTTTCTGCCGCGCCAGCTTTGCCGCCGGCACAACGGGCAGCTTTGACGTCACCCGTACGGCACTTCCCGCTGCGGCCAGCTCGCTGACCAATTAGAGCCGTTTTCAGCTATCCCCGACGAAGCACCGGGTTGGCCGCGCCGTTCCGATCTCACTGATCGGCCGGCGCGGCCCTTTTCGTATCGGCGGCCCGCTCTGCGGCTGCCATTGCGGCAGATGGACGGTGATAGACCGTCACTTCGTGCCCTCCGAGCGCGCTGTCATGGCTGGCAAGATAGCCCAGCCGGCTTGCAAGTGTGATCGAGGCCGTATTGGCCGGGCTGATGATGCAGCAGGTCTGAGCCGCGCCGAGCGAGGTGTCGGCCCAGCCGAGAATGGCCTGCATCGCCTCCAGCGCCAGGCCGCGCTTGTGGACGCTGGAATGCAGCGCCCATCCCGCCTCGGGGACGGATCCCAGCGGGGGCGACATGTCGCGCCGGAAATCCGCCAGCCCTGCTTCTCCGATGAAGCGCCCGTCGGCACGGTCTGTGATCGCCCAATAGCCATAGCCCAGGATCTGCCACAGCCCGGCATAGCGCAGGATGCGCTGCCAGATCGCGTCTGGGCTGAAGGCTTGCCCCCCGATCGAGGCGGTAACGACCGGGTCTGACCAGAGCTCCGCACAGGCTGCCAAATCCGCCGCCTCATGGGCGCGCAGGATCAGCCGCTCGGTGACCAGCCGGGGTGGTGCCGGTCTACCCGCCGCAACGGTGATAGACATGCGGGTTATCCCATCCGGCACTGCCGGTCATCGGATCGACCGGGTAGAGGTAGAAGCTGTCGGCCGAGGTCCAGACCGCGATGCTGCTGGCGCCATTGTCCGGGAACCAGCTCGTGCGGTCCATGAAGGCCGAGAGCTCGAAACGGGTCGATCCACCTTGCGGTGAGGCATAGCTGATCGTGGCGTCATCAGGCGCCGTGATCTCGACGGGCGCGTCGCAGCTGGCGATCGCCTCATTGACGATCACGCCTTCACCATCAGGGAAAGCGACGCGCCAGCTTCCCACGAAGGGCGCCGCGACGCCGTTCTCTACCTCGGCAATGCCTGTGCGGGGATTGTCCATCGGTGTTGGCCCGCCGAGCGCCAGGGCTGCCAGCAGGGTGGTGAGTAATTGCGTCATGGGCTCGTCCATATGGCTTGCGATCCTCCGGAGAGATTGGGCAACCCTGACGCGCCGGTCAATCATTTGAACGGGGGAGAGCCACCGCGCGTAGACGGGCAGTCAAATCGATTTTGGTTTCCGGCCGCATCTGTGTATTTCAGGGACTTGCAAGCGAGCCGCCCGGCCAGTCCAGAGATCAAGCCGGATGGACGCGCCGTGCCTGCCTAGCCAGGCCCGTCGACTGGCGGACCTTACCTGCTCATCCCGACCGGGGCCTGATCTGCCGTGAACATACCCTCCTTTGCCGTCTTCCGGCATGATGCCTTCCTGCGTTACTGGATCATGCGCCAGGCCGTTTCAGCCGCGCGCCAGATGATGGCCGTCGCAATTGGCTGGCAGGTTTATGACATTGCGCGCGAGACCCGCTCGGTCGAGGAATCGGCCCTTTTGCTCGGTCTGGTCGGACTGGCCCAGTTCGCCCCGGTCCTGTTTCTGTCGCTCGTCGGCGGTCAGGCCGCCGATCGTCTCGACCGCAAGCTGATTCTCGTTGTGACCAATCTGGTCCGCGCCATTGCCGCCCTGATCCTCGTCGCCAGCCCCTTCCTGTCAGGGCCCGTCGCGCTGGGGGCGATCTTCTCGATTTCTGTCGTGATGGGGGTCACCAACGCATTCTCCCCCGCTGCCTCGAGCGCCCTGTTTGCGCGCCTCATCCCGCGCGATGAATTGCGCCAGGCCATCGCCTGGAATTCGCTCGGTTTCCAGGGCGCGGCAATTCTGGGCCCCGCGATTGCCGGCCTGCTCTACATCTTTGGCCCGGCGACGGTTTACGGCGTCAGTACCGCACTCACCTTCATTGCCGTCTATGCGATCTGGAGTGCGAAGACGCCGAAACACATTCCGGTGCACGGCGTACATGGCTCGGCGCTTGTGCTCGAGGGGCTGCGCTATGTGCGCGGCAACCGGGTCGTGCTGGGTGCGATCAGTCTCGACCTTGTCGTCGTCCTGTTCGGCGGGGTGACCGCGCTCTTGCCGGTTTTCGCCCGCGATGTCCTGCACACGGACACGGTCGGCCTCGGCCTGTTGCGGACTGCGCCTGCTGTCGGTGCCGCAGTGGTCGCTTTCCTGCTCGCCACCCGCCCGCTGACCCGGCGCGTCGGGGCCTGGATGCTTGGCGCTATCGCGGTCTATGGCGTCGCGACAATCGGCTTTGCGCTCTCGACCATCATGGTTGTGTCGATGGCGGCCCTGGCGGTCACCGGCGCGGCCGACATGATCTCGGTCTTCGTGCGCCAGTCGATCATTCAGCTCTCGACCCCGCAATCCATGCGTGGCCGGGTCTCTTCCGTCGAATTCATGTTCATTTCGGCGTCGAATGAGCTGGGTGAGTTTGAGTCCGGCGTGGCCGCACGTTTCCTCGGACCGGTTGGTGCCGTTCTGCTCGGCGGTATTCTGGCGCTGGTCACGGCTGCCAGTTGGGGCAAGCTCTTTCCCGAACTTTCCAGCAGCGATGAGCTGCAGCCGGCGGACGACGAGCCGGCCTGACGGGCCGGCCGTATCGTCCGCCTGACGCCTGGCTAGAAGCGCTGGTAGGACAAATCGCCCTGGCCACGCTTGCCCATGATCATGCCGGGCGCATCCGGTTTGAACAGGCCGAGACACCAGGTCTCATTCTCCGGCGCATCGCGATTCCAGTCGAAGGCCATCTTGCGGTGCGCGATCTTCCAGACGCTGTCGCGATATTCAAAGCGGTCGACCAGCCGGCCACCCGTCAGCGTGTCATGGGCCTTGCCTTCCTTGTCGTCGAAACGGGCGAAGGTGAGGATATAGGTCTCCACGAAGGCCACACCGGCCTCGAGATCGAGATCGATATCGGTATTGCACAGATAGTGCGCCATCGGATGCTTGAGCTTGGCGAGGCGCTCGACGGCGCCATCGACATAGGCATGCGCCAGGCCGGTATAGGTATTGCCATGCTCTTCCATCGCATCCGCGTGGTAGCAGGACTTCAACAGCGCACCATCGGCACGGTCGACGCCGCGGGCATAGCGGGCCAGGGCGTCGCGTATGTCCTGCTTGGCGATCAGGCTTTCGACGGTATTGGGTTTATCGGTCATGAGTTGATTTCCTTGGTGCGGATCAGGCGGCTTCGCCGCGCGCGGCGCGCAGGCGGGGACCATCGGCCCAGGTGGCGTGAGTGCCGCTTGATATGCGATGTGGCAGGATGATGCGGCAGACCGGACCGGCCTCGAAATCCTTGGCGTCGATCAGGACGCATTCCGAGCGGTTCTCATTCATGTCGGTGATGAAGGAGACGAGATAGCCGTCATCCTCATCCTTGGCCCCGACGCGCGGTGCAAAGGGCGATTCGCTGCCGAAGCGACCCTCTCCGAATGACAGGTTTTGCGACTGGCCGGTCTGGTAATCATGCTTCACGGCGCCGGTGAAGAGGAACCAGCCCGGCTTGGTCGTGGTTGAATAGGCGTAGCGGGCCTTCTTGCCGGCATACTCATTATTGAACGTGCCGAACTCCAGGATGCGGTCATCGAGATGGCTCTCGGTGCAGGCGCCCGTCTTCATGTTGAAGCGCCAGCGGTGCAGCTTGGGAATGAAGGAGTGCTCGTCCAGATAGGCCATGAGATGGCCCATGCGCGGATCGGGGTGGTCGGTCGGGATCGAGCCGGGCATTGGCACTTCCTGGAAATAGCCGTCGAGCACGATCTCGTCGCCATCCTCATAGGCATTCATCCAGTGCAGCACATAGGTCGGATCGGCCTCGAACCATTTGATCTGGTCGGGCGAGCCATAGCGCGGCACGATGGCAAAACGGGTAGGAATATCCTTGAAGAAACGGGCGGCATGGCGGCCATGCTTGAGCGCTTCAGGATCCCAGAAAAGCGGCAGGTCGGCGAAGATCGTGTAATTCTTCGTATAGGCCATGTCGTGCGGCAGGCGTGGCCCGGGCAGCGGGATCGGGATGTAGTGCTTGAGCTTGTTGTCCGGCCCGACGACGCCGTAGTGCATGTAGGGCGCATGGGTGGAATAGTTGAAGAAGAGCAGCTCGCCCGTCTCCTCATCCACCTTCGGGTGGGCCGAAATGCCGTCGATCGGAACCCATCCTTCAGTGCCGGACTGCTCCAGCGTAAAGGGGTCGAGCCGGTAACCCTCACCGCACTGATAGAAAGTCGACAGGATATTGCCGGCATGGACCACAACGTCTGTTGACGAGGAATCCTTGATCGAGCCATGGGCCCCCCAGCCCGGCCGGGTCGACAGTTTCGGATCATCCGCGAGACCGGCCCACAGGGCCTTGCCGGCTTCGGCTTCAGCCTGGAAGCCCTTGGTGCGGACGAAACGGTTATGATAGGCGGCCTTGCCATCACGGAAGGAAATGGCGTGGATCATGCCGTCGCCGTCGAAGGGGTGGTAGAGGCCGATCGAGCCGTGAACCGGGTTCTCGGTATTGCGCACATAGACCCCGTCAATATCGCTCGGGATCGCGCCGATGACCTCCATTTCGGTGGCATCATACTCGTCGAAATTCGGCGTCCAGGCGCCCGACATATAGGGGTGGCGCGGATCGGGTTCGCTGTGAGGGACAGTGTTGACCTTGATGATGCTCATTTTGGGGAGGCTCCGCTTTTTGGAGGCATGGGAATAAAGCCGCTGGTGCGGGTGATGTAGTCTTCATATTCCGGGCGCGAGCGCTTCAGGCGGCGTTCGAGAAGACCCGCGCCGCTCCATTTTACGAGCAGGCCGGTCAGAACGACCGGGCCGAGAATGGCAGCCCAGGCGAGCATTGATTCCGCCGCGATCAGGTAGAGACCCCACCAGACGCAGGCATCACCGAAATAATTGGGGTGGCGGGTATAGCGCCACAGGCCCTGGTCCATGACCTTGCCCTGATTGGCTTCATCGCCCTTGAAGCGCGCCATCTGCCAGTCGCCGACGCTCTCGAAGAAGATGCCGATCACTGCGAGGCACAGGCCGATAATGGCGACCGGGCCGAGGCCCACAGGCGTTGCCGCGATCTGACCCAGCTGGACGGGCAGGGAAACGACCCAGAGCAGCACGCCCTGCATCATGAAAACATATTTGAAGCTGTGCCAATGGACATTGCCGGGCGCGTGCTTGAGCAGGGCGACATAGCGTTTGTCGGGCCCTTCCTTGCGCCAGCGCCAGAAGAGATAGCCACCGAGACGCAGACCCCAGACGGCGGTGATGCCCATCAGCACGAGCTTGCGGGTTTCCGAGCCACCGGGCGTGAGCGCGAAACTCAGGCCGGCGACCAGGATAAAGCCGAAAGCCCAGAAACTGTCGATGAAGCTGACATCCTTCAGCGCGATACTGATCAGCCAGAGGACCAGCATGGTGCCGATCAGCATGCCGAAATTGCTTGCGAGGACGAAAATGACCTCTGTCATTGGGTAGTCTCCATCTTGTCAGCGGGGCTGGCGGCGGGGGATGAAAGATCGATCACGCCCGGGCCGGCCGGTGTGGCGTAGAGCGCGTCAATATCGGCATTGCGCCTTTGCTTGGCGATGCTCTGATTGATCGTGCCCTTGTCGGAGACCTCATGGCCCTCGGCATTGGGCGGCTCGGTGAGAAAGGCAAAGCGGCCGATGCGCTGGCTCGAGCCTGTCGCGGTCCGATTATGTTCCTGAAGGCGGGTGCGCATGAGGGCGAGCAGATCCTCCTCGCCCACCGTTGCGGCGGCCTTGGCATTGCGCCAGGCCAGAATGCCGATCTCGGACCGGTTCTCGCCGCACACAACCGCGTCGGTGATGAAGGGCGAAAGAATGCGCACGATCTCGGCGCGCAAGGCACCGCCGGAGACCCAGCTGCCGGTATCGAGCTTGAACTCCTCGGCCAGGCGGCCGGCAAAGACCAGGCCCTTGGCAGGATCGTCCGGATCATCAAAACGGCCCGTATCGCCGATACGGTAGAAGTCTTCCTCATCGCGCAGGGTCGCATTGAGCTCGCTCTGGTGGAGATAGCCACGCGTGACCATCTCGCCCTTCATGCGCAATTCATAGCGATCGCCGGTTGGCACCATCTTCACCGACAGGCCGGGCATGGGCAGGCCGATGCCGACTTTCTCGGTCATGAAATGGATCGCCATACAGCCCGATGTGGTTTCCGTGGCGCCATAGCCTGTGGTGAAAAACACGCGGCGGCCCATCTCGCCGACGGCCAGGTCCTGGATGCGGTCATAGAGCGGTTGCGGCAGGCCGGCGCCGCCATAGAGCATGAGGCGCAATTTCTTGAAAAAGGTCTGGCGCAGCACCGGATCCTCTTCCAGCGCGTCGGCGAGCATGGCGTAGCCGGCCGGGACGTTGGTGAAATACTTGAGTGGAATCTCACGCAGATTGGCGATGGTCTGGTCGAACAGGCCGGGCAGGGGCTTGCCGCCATCAATGTAGAATGTGCCGCCGTAAATCGCCGCTGCCATGGAGGAGAAGGCACCGGAGACATGGCTCCAGGGCAGCCATTCCAGCAACACGTCGTCCCAGCCGGCCGCTTTTCCCAGTGTTTGCCAGCCCTGATAGAGATTGGCCGTAATCATGCGCTGGGTCTGGACGACTGCCTTGGGCCGCCCGGTCGAGCCGGATGTGAGCATATAGGCGGCGGGCGCATGGGGATCGAGCGCCTCGATCCGGCTTTGGACTGCAGCTGTGGGGACTGTGGTGAGGATGTCGGACAGCAGCAGGGCCGACTCCTGCCCCTCGCCGCGGGCGCAGGTTATGACCACGGCATCGTCCGGTGCGGTGGCGGCAATCGCCGGGCCGCAGGCGGCCCCGTTTTCGGCGAATATCACGGCGGGCTGGACCAGATTGACGACGTGGCGCAGGCGCTCGAACCCACCATCGCGGCCGAGCAGGGCGTAGTTTTCGCTGACCGGGCAGATCGGCACGCCGGCGCCCATCGCGCCATAGCGTAAAATGGCGTGGGCGATGGAATTGCCCGAGAGCACCATCACCGGACGGCCGGGCTCGGGCGCCAGATCGATCAGCCATTGCGTGACAGCATCGGCGGCGGCCTTCATTTCCGCGAAAGAGAAGCGGCGCCAGTCGGCCCCGGGCCTGGGCCGTTCGGCGAGATGGGTCTTGTCTGGCTGGGCGAGCGCCTGGCGGGCGAGGCCGGCGGGCACGGAAGGGACGCCGATCTGCAATTCCAGGCGCGGCGTCAGGACCAGCACGCCGTCAGGGCGGCGTTCGATCTCCAGATCAACCGGCGGGAATTCGACTTCGCGAAAATCAGGCGCAGACATGGAGGGCTCACTTCATTTGCGCATCGGCGCCAGATCCCGGAGGGTGGGGTCGGGCCGTCACACGCTGTTTAGGTCTGTTTATGCAATTCTCTTGGAAACCTATACGTCCGGCTTCCATACTGTCAATTCGAAGCGAGGCTGCAGCGACCGAAATCCTTGGGCGACCGCAATTTCACTACTGTTCTGGCCGCTCGAAGCGAGCGCCAGGACGAGGGTGGTTGCAGACCGACTTGCATTCTCATACCATTGAACGATACCAAGGCGACGACGCCATCTTACCGGCCCTGGAGAGGATCAAACGTGTTCCATTCACCCCCGCATCGCGTTGAAGCCTATCGTCAAAAGGGCTGGTGGCGCGGCGAGACCGTCGACCAGTTATTTCGCGCCGCCGTACAGACAGGCGGCGAGCGTGAAGCGCTTGTCGATCCACCCAATCGCGCCGGAATGGGCGTGCTCGGCGAGCCGCAGCGGCTCAGCTGGCAAGAGGTTGACGCCGCCGTAGACGCTGTTGCCCGCGCCTTTCAGGCCAAAGGCGTCGGCCGCGATGACATCGTTCTGGCGCAGCTGCCCAATATCGTCGAAGGCGTAATGGCCTTCCTCGCCTGCGCGCGCATCGGAGCCATTCTGAGTCCGACCGCGATGGCTTATCGCGAGCATGAATTGCGCAGCCTTCTGGCCAAGATCCAGCCGAAGCTCGTGCTGACGGTCGATCATTTCGGCGCCCACAAACATGCCGCGATCGCGGTGAAATTGCGCGAGGCCGGCCTGTTCGATGGCGCGGTCCTGTGTGTCGGCGAGTGCCAGACGCCCGGCGCAGAGGCCCTCGATTTGACACTCAAAGGCACCATCATTGCACCGGAACCGCCCATCGAAGCCTCCGAAACACTGACGATTTGCTGGACCTCCGGCACCGAGGCCGCCCCGAAGGGTGTGCCGCGGCACCATGATCACTGGCGGGTCAATGGCGAGGCGATGATGGAAGCAACCGGTCTGCAAACCGGTGACGTGTTGCTCAACCCCTTCCCACTAATCAATATTGCCGCCTTTGGCGGCGTCGTCATGCCCTGGCTGATCTGCGCCGGGCGGATGGTTCAGCATCACCCGTTTGATCCGGGCATCTTCCTTGATCAGCTGTGCTCGGAGGGCATCAACTACACGGTGGCGCCGCCCGCGATCCTCAACATGCTGCTCAAGAATGAGGCCGCCCTGGCCGGGGCCGACCTGTCGCAATTGCGCTGCCTGGGCTCCGGGTCTGCGCCGCTTTCGGCCTGGATGGTGCGCGGCTGGCAGGAGCGCCATGGCGTGCCGGTGATGAATGTCTTTGGCTCGAATGAAGGCTGCTCGCTCTTCTCTTCCGCGATCGATGTGCCGGACCCCGATCTGCGTGCGCGCCTCTTCCCGCGCTTCGGTGTAGAGGGCATGGGCTGGAACACGGCTTTCCCGATGAAGATCCTGACCCGGCTTGTCGATCCGGACACGGAGGCCGAGATCGACAAGCCTGGCAAGGCCGGTGAATTGCGGCTCGACGGTGCCATGGTGTTTGACGGCTATTGGGTGAAGGACGGGATTGACCGCTCCTGCTTCGATAGTGAGGGCTATTTCCGCACTGGTGATCTCTTCGAGATTGCCCAGGAAGGCGAAGGGCGCTTCTACCGCTTCGTCGGACGCACCAAGGAAATCATCATTCGCGGCGGCGTGAACATCTCGCCCGCCGAGCTCGATTCGCTGATCGAGGGCCATCCGGCCGTGCGCGAGGCGGCGTGTGTCGGCTATCCCGATGAGCGGCTGGGCGAGCGCGTGTGCGCCGTCGTGGCGCTCAAGCCGGACCAGACATTGACGCTGGAGAATCTCCTCGAGTTTCTCAAGTTGGCCGAGCTGGCCACCTACAAGCTTCCCGAACGGCTGCTTGTCGTCGAGGCCTTGCCGCGCAATCCGCTCGGCAAGGTGTTGCGCCGGGATCTCGAGCCGCTGGTCGCCGGGCAAGGAGTGACGTGATGAGTTCAATCAAAACCGTCGAGCGGATCATCGCCAGCTGGAAGGCCGGCGATATCCCGGCCGTTCTCGAATGCCTGTGTGAGGATGTCGTCTATCATTATCATGTCGGCTCCAAGCCCTTGCGCGGCCGCGAGGCTGTAGGGCGTTTTCTCGAACGCTTCGGTGCTGACCAGAGCGAGATCCGCTGGCAGATCATGCATTCCGCCCTGGCGGGTGAGCGCCTGTTTGTCGAGGGCATTGATGACTATGTCGCGGGTGACGGCACACGCATCCGGCTTCCCTATTGCGGCGTGTTTGAATTCGAGGGCGGCAAGGTGAAGGGCTGGCGCGATTATATCGATCTCGGCCTGGTCGAACGCGCGCGCGCCGGTGACCCGAATCCCGGCTGGGTTGACGAGATCATGCAATCGACATGAATCGCCCAGATGCGGCTTGACGCAGAGGGTGAGCCCCTATCTTATGACTTGCATATAAAAACCTATAGGGGAGATAGACGATGCGTACCGTATTGATCGCCATGACTGCCGGCCTGCTTACACTGGGTTGCGCCCAGGCCCAGGAGCCCACCGAAATGACCGAAGCCACTGACCCGCGCGTCGCCGTCGTGATGGATATGGCTGATGCCTGGCACCAGCTCGACTGGGACCGCGTTGCCAATCTCTTCGCCGAAGACGGCAATCTGCACTCCATGATGGTCGATCCGGTTATCGGCCGCGAGGCCATTGGTGCCCGGATCTCCGGACTCGGCGCTGGCCTGGAATCCATCACCCTCAATATCCGCCATATCGGCGTGATTGACGGCCTGGTCTTTGTCGAGCGCACAGACGAATTCGTCTATAACGGCCATGAAGGCGCAGTGCCCGTCGTTGGCGTGATCGATATCGGCGAAGACGGCCTGATCCGCGAATGGCGCGAGTATTACGACCGCGACGAACTGCTCGCTGCCATGGGTATCGAGACGGATTTTGACGCGGACGCCCGGTGAGCTCCGCCGAGCTGCCCGGAGACGCCGGGACAGCGCCAGCCACTCCAGAATCCGTGACAGCGGGGCCGGTTTATCCGGCTCCGCTCGTCGCCTGGTTCACCGTGGTGGCGCTCTTCATCGCCTATATCTTCTCCTTCATTGACCGGATGATTATCGGTCTTCTGGTCGAGCCGATGAAGGCCGATCTGAACCTGACCGACACCCAGATCAGCCTCCTGCAGGGGCTCGCCTTTGCGATTTTCTACACCGTGCTGGGCCTGCCGCTCGGCCGCCTGATCGATCGCACCGCAAGGCTGAAGGTCGCCGCTGCCGGCGTTGCCTTGTGGAGCCTGATGACGGCGTCCTGCGGGCTTGCGGGCCAGTATTGGCAACTCTTCCTCGCGCGTATGGGCGTCGGGGTTGGCGAGGCGACACTCTCGCCGGCGGCCTATTCGATCATTTCCGACAGCTTCCCGGCGCGCCGGATGGGTCTGGCCATGGGCGTCTATGGCCTTGGCTCGGCCGTGGGTGCTGGCCTGGCTTTCTTCATCGGCGCCGCCGTTGTCCAGTTCGTCGCCGGGGCAGAAAACCTGACCCTGCCGATCATCGGTGAAGTCAGGGCCTGGCAGGCGACCTTCATGATTGTCGGCCTTCCGGGTCTGGTGATTGCGGCGGTGTTCGCGGTCATGCCTGAGCCGGCACGTCTCACTGCGGCCGACCCGATCAAGCATGTCACTGTACCGCTCAAGGTCGTCGGCGCTTTCCTGCGTCGCCGCGCAGGTGCCGTGCTGGGATTGTGCTTCGCCGTCGGCATGGTGAATTTCGCCGTCTTCGCCGCCGTCTCCTGGTTCCCGGTCTTCCTGATGCGGGTTCACGGTATGGGCCTGGTCGATGCCGGCCGGCTGGCTGGCGGGTGTCTGATCCTGGGCGGGCTGATCGGCCTGGTCGGCGGTGGCTGGCTGACCGACAAGCTCGGTGGCACGCCGGGCGACCGGCTCCGCTTCTGCGGGCTCGCCGCTGTGGTGGGCACGGTCTGCGCCGTCATTTTCCCGCTGACCGACAATCTTGTCATTGCGTCGGGCGCTTTCGTGATCTTTTTCTCCACCGCGGCCGTTCCGATCGGTGCGGCGGCGACGGCGCTGCAGCAGCTCACCCCCAATCGTATGCGGGCGACTGTTTCGGCCGTTTATCTCTTCATCGTAAACATTATCGGCCTGGGGGCTGGCCCGACCGCAACGGCTATGCTCGGCGATATGCTGTTTCCTTTTGAAAGCGGTATCCGCTACGCGATCGCGGTCGCTTCACCGGTCTCCTTTGCGATCGCCGCCGGGCTCTTTCTGATGGCTGCCCGCTATTCGAGGCGCGACATCCCCTTCCTCGCGTCTGAGTGATCCGTAGCCGACTCCGCTGCCCGTCCCTGCGGGTGGCGGAGCTCGCCGCGACGCCGTGACACATACCGGGGATACTGACGACGGTGGATGCATCCCGTGGGTTGTGTGATAATACCGACTCGAAACTGGGGTATGTCTGGGGCTGGACCCGATTCCACATCGATGTCGGGATCGGACCGTCGAATCGCGCGGAGCGGAGATGGTCAAGAAATTCATTCGAACCTGCTCAATCTGGCGGGCTTTGGAAGTGGTCGGAGACACCTCCACCCTGCTGATCCTTGAGGCAAGCTGGCTCGGTGCGCGGCGCTTCGAGGATTTCCGCAGCCGCACCGGCCTGCTCAAACCCCTGCTGAGTGATCGCCTGAAGCGATTGTTGGCCGCCAATATCCTGGAGCGGTCGCTCTATATGGAATCGCCGAAGCGGTTCGAATACCAGCTGACTGCCAAGGGTCGCGACCTCTATTGGGCGTCCCTGATGATGCTGCGCTGGGAGCGCAATTGGGGCCAGCAGGCCGGCAAGATCGAGATCGTGTTGCGCCACAAGGAGTGCGGCAAGGTGTTCGATCCGACACCGCTCTGCTCGCATTGCGGCACGGAAATCACAGGGCGAGAGGTCGACTGGGCCGAAGGGCCAGGCGTTGGCCTTATGGCTGCCACCTATAGCCGCCGCCGACGTTATCGCGACATGGCTGCCAATCGTCCCGCTGAATCAGCCCTGCTGGATCACGTCGCCCAGATCACCGGGGATCGCTGGGCCAGCCTTGTCCTGCGCTCGATCTTCACCGGACTGCGCAAGTTTGACGAGATCTGCGAAGACACGGCGATTGCCACCAATATCCTGTCGGAACGCCTGACCTGGCTGTGCAATATCGAAGTGCTCACCATGCACCAGTATAGCGACCGGCCGGCTCGTTTCGAATACCGGCTGACCGAGAAGGGGATCGATTACTACCCGATCCTGCTGATGCTGCTGCAATGGGGCGACAAGTATTACGTCTCTCCGGAAGGGCCGCCACTTCTGCTCACCCACACGGCCTGTCATTCCGAGCTCGACGCCATCGTCGCCTGCTCATGCTGTGGCAAGCCGGTGCA
>TARA_R110000868_G_scaffold156292_2_pt1 | contig 22886 bp, 24 predicted proteins | sample TARA_R110000868 | Tara Oceans TARA_R110000868 (sample SAMEA4397489) | marine metagenome | biome: Polar Biome; feature: [SRF] surface water layer (ENVO:00010504); material: water (ENVO:00002006), including particulate matter (ENVO:01000060) such as... | depth 5 m | reverse complement strand
AGCACGCGGATCGGCGGTGTCGCCGGGCTTCAGCTCGAAGGTCATCGCGGTATAGGTCTCGACCGAGCCAATGCCATAAATGCAGGAGACCGAGGCGATAATGATCACATCATCGCGCTCGAGGATGGAGCGCGTCGCGGCATGCCGCATCCGGTCAATAGCCTCATTGATCGAGGATTCCTTCTCGATATAGGTATCCGTCCGCGCGACATAGGCTTCGGGCATGTAGTAATCGTAATATGAGACAAAATATTCAACGGCATTATCCGGAAAAAATGATTTGAATTCGCCGTATAATTGCGCGGCCAATGTTTTGTTGGGCGCAAGTATAAGTGCCGGGCGCTGCACGGCTTCGATCACCTTGGCCATGGTAAAGGTCTTGCCGGTGCCGGTGGCGCCGAGCAGGACCTGGTCGCGCTCGCCGCCATTGATCGCTTCGACCAGTTCGGCGATGGCCTGGGGCTGATCGCCGGTCGGTTCGAATTCGGCGACACAGCGAAAGCGTTGGCCGCCTTCCGATTTGGCCGGCCGGTCGGGGCGGTGCGGGGCCCAGTTCTTGATCGGATGCGCGGGCGCGGTTTCCGGCACGGTGTCGAGGATGAAGTCTTCCGGGGCGGCGAGGCTGTCGTCGAGGGTGAGTTTGACCATGATGGAGATATACGCATGCCGTGCCGCCGGGGCCAGAGGCAGGAGGTGTGATGCTGACGCCACGCTGTCAGGAGGCGCATCCGCCGGATTTACCACGAGTAGGTTGATATTAAGCTTGATCAGCTAGTCTGTGGGTCTGATCTGGAGTTTGCGATGCCTGTGTTTGACCTGTCCGGCCTCAATATCCTGCTGCTCGATGACAGCCGCGCCATACGCACTGTGCTCACAACACTGCTGCGCGGGCTGGGTGTGAACCGGATCTATCAGAGCCGCGATGCCGACGAGGCCCTGGTCACCGCCCGCCTGTGCCGGCCCGACCTGCTGCTGGTGGATTATGATCTCGGCGTGACGAGCGGGCTGGAGGCGATCAGCCGGTTTCGCGATACGGCGGTCAGCCCGCATCCCGACTTGCCGATCATCCTGCTGGCACCGCCGAACCTAAGCTATCTCGCCCGGGGAGCCGAAGCCGCGGGCGCGGATGCGATCCTGCCGAAACCGGTCAATGCCGGCACGCTCGGAGCCCGCATTCACGCAGTGCTGCAGGGCGGTGCTTGTGCCCCCGCGGCCCGCCTGTCCCATCAAGCTTAATCAGTAATTCAGTTTTTCCGGGCTACTAAATACCTCAAGTCCGTTGAGGTGCAATATGCCAAACCAAATTCTGCTCGGAGTTCGAATTCTCATCGTCGAAGACGTCGCGGCGACCCGGCGTTTGATCGCCGGGCTGCTCGGCAGCCTTGGCTGTAATGATTTGATCGAGGCCGACGGGATCGAGGTGGCCTGGCAGCATCTCAGCCGGACGCCGATCGATTTGATGCTGCTCGATTACGAATTGCTCGACGGCACCGGGATCAAGCTGATCCGGGAATTGCGCGCCAATTCTGCCCTGCCCAATTGCTCGGTCCCGACCATCATGTTGACGGGACATTCCGAGGCCGCCGTTGTTGAGGAATCCATTTGTGCGGGTGCTGATGGCTATCTCGTGAAGCCGGTCATGCCGGACAAGCTCGGGCGCCGGATCCTGGAAGTTCTGGCCAGCCGCAAGCGCGACATCGTTCGCCCTGCCGGGCACGGCCCCAAAACCGAAGTGCACTGGATCTGAAACCTGGCAGACCGGCGGCGCGGTATCAGGCGTCGTCGAACAGATCGGCCTCGATCACCGCATCCAGTCCAGCCTCAAGATAGTCGCCCAGCATGGGCGCGCCGAGCAGATAGCCGGCTGTCGGCGAACTGCGCCGGGCCTGGGCCTCGCTGACCGCAGCGACAAATTCACTGCCCTCGAAGTCACCCCGCCCGATCCAGTACAAGGCGACCAGTTCGACCTGGCCCTCCTCGTCGAGGCAATCGATGAAATTCTTGATTTCGTCCCGGATCGGGTCGCGATCACCGGTCAGCATCGACTCGACAGAATCCACTTCCGCCGTGTCGGGGTCGGGCTGGAAATCGTCGATCTGTTCCTTGCTGTCATAGGCCCGCGCTCGCAAGATCAGGCTGCGCACGGATCGTTCCGCCATATTCACGGCGATGCCCTTTCATCTGAAGGCGGTGGACAATGGGAGACGTGGTCAACCTAGCATATCGGCGGGGGAAAGTGACCTGTCGGCATTGTCGCGCCTCCGTGTGCGACGGTACTTCCCGGCATGACCGGCTAAACCACTGGAAGTTGGTGAGAGGCTGCGGAAATGTCGCGCCGGAGCGAGCCGTGGCAGGGCGGAGCAAGACTTGGTTAATGTCGAACGGGCAAACTTGAACGGTCCAGAGTTTCACCATCGCTCAGTGAGAGCCCATGTCCGGCAGCTTCGATCGCATCCGTGTCCTTATCGTTGAGGACAACAAGCACATGTCGACGATCTTGCGCACAATCCTGCAAGGGTTTGGTGTTCGCACGATTATCGAGGTGAGCGATGCTGCCGATGCGTTTGAAACCATGCGTGACGTCAATCCGGATTTCGCCCTGGTCGACTACATGCTGGGCGATCTGAACGGTCTCGAATTCACGCGCCTGGTCCGTACCGCCTCGGACAGCGCCAATAAATATCTGCCCATCATCATGGTCACGGGCCATACCGACCGTTCCCGTGTGATCGAGGCGATCAATGCTGGCGTCAATGAGTATCTCGCCAAGCCTGTCCGGCCGGTGGATTTGTTCCGCCGCATCTCGGCTCTGATCGAGCGGCCGCGCCGCTTCGTCAAGGCGTCGACCTATTTCGGGCCGGATCGTCGTCGCCGGCAGGATCCGCGCTATGCTGGCCCTTGGCGCCGCTCGACCGATGAGGAAGAGGCCGAGGCCTCCTGATTTTCGCCGGCGGGATCATTCCCGGCTCCCACTCGCCATCTCCTTGTAAATATTGAACACGATGACCGCCTCTTCGGCGCCAACGGCCTTGCGCTTGCGGATGATCGAGGCGAAGTCGGCGTTATTGACCAGCAATTCCGGACCGAGGCGGGTGAGTTCCTCGCGCGTGATCAGTGCGGTATCGCAGCTCAGGGGGGCGCCGCAGCCGGAGCGGCAACTGATCGCATCGGCCTTGCCGAGCATGTCTGCCAGCGCGCGGGACGCGTCGCGGTCCGCAATGAAGACGCGGCCATAGGGATCGAAGCCAACCGCGTCGAGATGAAACAATACGCCACGACCTTGTGCCATAGCTGCCTCCTGTCGACTAATACGGAAGTGTACCCGTTTTGTTCCGCAATCTCAAGGCGAGAATTAGCCGGCGGCGGCGGTCAGGGCTTCAATCTCGCTCGCCTGTGTGCACCAGCTGGTGACGAGCCGGGCCGAGCCGTCGGGCCATTGGTAGAATTCGGCGCCGGCGGCGCGCATCCGGGCCACGATGTCGTCCGGAATGCGGGCAAAAATCTCATTACCGTCAACCGGATGCATTATTTCAACGCCCGGGAGCGCCGCCAGTCCGGCGGCCAGTTCGGTGGCGCGCGCATTGGCGGTTCGCGCCAGGTCGAGCCAGAGATCGCCCTCCAGCCAGGCCTCGAACTGGGCCGCCATGAAACGCATTTTCGGCGCCATATGGCCGCCGCGTTTCTGGCGTGCCTGCAGGGCGTCGAACCGGTCCAGCACCGAGGGAAACAGCACCACCGCCTCGGCGCCGAGAGCGCCATTCTTGGTCGCGCCGAAACACAATATGTCCACGCCGGCCTTCCAGGTCAGCTCGGCCGGCGTGCAGCCCAATGAAACCAGGGCGTTGGCAAAGCGGGCACCGTCCATATGGACAAAGGCCGGGCGCTGTTTGAGGCGGTCGGCGCGCTCGGTAATTTCGGCGACGGAATAGGCGGTGCCGCTCTCCGTAAGATTGGACAGGGAGAGCACGCGCACCGGACTGGAATGGACGAAACCGTCGGGGATTTCCGCCAGGGCCCGGTCCAGCTCGGGCAGGCCGATCTTGGCATGGGCGCCGGTGAGGGGGATCAGTTTGGCGCCGCCGGTGTAGAATTCCGGCGCGCCGCGCTCATCGCGATGGATATGGGCTTCGTCATGGCACAGGATAGCCCCGTCTGGCGGGCACAGGACAGAGAGCGCCAGCGCGTTGGACGCTGTCCCGGAGACCGCGAACAAGACCTTGAGATCACACTCGAAAATCTCACGCAACCGGGTCTCGACGCGGGCCGAGATCGCGTCATTGCCATAGCTCGGCGCGAAGCCGGTATTGGCCGCGGCGATCGCCTCGAGCAATTTGGGATGGGCGGGGGCGGTGGTGTCGGAGAGGAAGTTCATGGGGCTCAAAGAAACCGCCTTGCGGCCAGTCGTCAATCGCCAAACGCCGGGTCGGGATGGCGCGGCGGCAGGCTGTCGCGCATCTCGTCGGAGGAGGAGGTCTGGCGGGTGCTGGTATCGGCGAGAGTGGGTTCGCCTGAAAGATCCGCGAGCGGCAGGCCACCTCCTTCAAATAATGCGCGAATTTGCTCCGCTGTCAGACCAATCGCGAGTGCCTCCTGCAGCGCTTCATCGGCATTGGCGCCGGTGGCAAAGCGCAGCAGCGAGAGCCCGTCAGGATGCGCGCCTTCGGGGCAATGGCCCGCCTCCCGGGTGGCGTCCGACGAGGTCTGGCAGAAGATTTCGCGAATGATGAAAGGCGTTCCGGTCAGGGCGGCGGTCTCGGGTAGTTCGGCTATGCCATAGTCTGGCATCACACTCACAATGCCTGCTCCGGAACTGTCCTCCGTTATGTCGGAATCATCCTCTGGTGGGGCGTTGATCACCGCCGCATCATCACGATCAGGGACGGTCTCCGGTTCGGCCGCTTCGGGCTCGACCTCGGGCTCGATCTCAGGCTCTGGCTCTGGCGCCGGCGCAATTTCGGGCGGTGTCTCTTCCGCCTCCACCTCCGGCAGCGGCATCGTGACGAAGACCAGATCGATGACGTCAACTGGTTCCGGGGCTGGCACGATGCGCGGCGTCAGCAGGATGAGGGCGATCAGCGCCCCATTGGCCGCAAGCGCCAGAGCCCAGGCGAGGGCGCGGCGATAGATGGTTTCCCGGACGGGTCGGACGGCGGCCTGGCCCAAACACAACTCCCAACAGCCCCCGCCGTGGGTCTATCGCTAGCCGAGCCGTTCGCGGCGCGCCAGTGCGCAGACATGACAATCCGGTAAGTATTGCGGTCCGGCGGGTTCGATCAGCCCTGTCCTCCATGGCGTGTCGCTTGCCGTCGGCGGCGTGGCGGCGCACTGTGGCGCATGATCATTACCCGCCACGTGTCGAGGAGACCGGCCCCATGATGAAAACCCTGGCAATCCTGCTCGCCTCAGCCAGCCTCTCGGCCGCGCCCGCCCTTGCGCTCGACCATCACCTGGCCGGAGAGGACGCCGCCCCGACCTATCAGGAATGCGTCGCCGAATGGACGGATTTCTTCGGCACCGACACCCAATATGACGACGCCACCCGCGCCATCGCCATGGACGGGCTCTCCCCCGACGATCGCGACCGCATGCAGACCTGCGACGACATGCTCGATGGCGGCCGGGCGCTCGGGGCTGGCGAATAGCGCTGAAAATGGGGACAGGTATATTTAACGCGCACGAACGCCTGCTCGATCCGGCTCCGCGCTGCCGCGTTAAATATACCTGTCCCTATTTTACATCCGGAGATGATCGATGAGACGCGTGAATTGTCCGGGCTGCGGGGCTGGCAATTGGGTCGCACCTGAGGATAGAGAGGCCACATGCGCGGTATGCGGTGTGCTGTCGGAACGATATTGGGCTGGAGGATGGAGCGCAAAGGCGTTCGCGGCACTCGTCTATCTTTCCCTCGCCGCCAGCATGGGGGCGGCGATATTCCTGCCTGCGTTTGCTTTGATCCCGGTGTTGGTTGGCCTGGTCGCGCTCGCCGTCATGTTCATTTTCAGCTTTGGCCATCAATTCAGAGTGCGGCGATAAAAAATAGGGACAGGTATATTTAACGCGCACGGACGCCTGCTCGATCCGGCTCCGCGCTGCCGCGTTAAATATACCTGTCCCTATTTTGACGGCTCAGGGCTCAATTTGAGCTTGCGTTCCTGATTTGTTCCCGCATAATCACAACATGCCACGGACTGCACGCCTTATTCTTCCCGGCTGCCCGCACCACATCACCCAGCGCGGCAATCGGCGCCAGTGCGTGTTCTTCTGCAATGAGGACTATGGGTTCTACCGGCACCTGCTGGGCGTTGCCTGCCGCAAGCACGGGGTGGCGTGCTGGGCTTTCTGCCTGATGCCCAATCACGTCCATCTCGTGCTGGTACCGCGGGATGAGATGGGGCTGGCGGCCGCGATGCACCAGACGCATTTGCTCTATACGCAGCGGATCAATGCCCGCGAAGGCTGGACGGGTCATCTCTGGCAGGGACGCTATTTTTCCTGCCCGCTCGATGAGGCGCACGCGCTGGCGGCGCTACGCTATGTCGAGCTCAACCCGGTTCGCGCCGGCCTGTGTCAGCGGCCGCAGGACTGGCCCTGGTCGAGCACGCGCCACCGGCTCGGTCTCAAGCGTTTCCGCCTGCTCGCCGCGCCGGACTTCCTGCGCCGCATCCCGGATTGGGACCGGTTTCTGGCCCAGGGCCTTGATGCGGCGACGCAGGCCCGGATCGGTCTCTTCACCCGCAGCGGCAACCCGCTTGGCGCCAAGGACTGGGTCGCGGCACTCGAACGCGAGGCCGGACGTCCGCTGCGACCCCGTCCGCGCGGCCGGCCCGCAACGATAAAAGGGACAGGTATATTTAACGCGGCGATCCCGGGGTGCTGAGCACAGCGTCCGGCTCGCGTTAAATACACCTGTCCCTTTTTCCCGCGCTGAAGCTAGAATGGTGAGTGTCCCCCTTTTTCGGCAGCCAAAATGACTGAAATCTATGACCGCAAGGGCATTGCCCCGAAACTGGCTCTGGCCTGTCCGCAGTGCGGCGCCGAGGCGCGGTTTGTGAGTCTGTATGGCGATCTGCCGCTGCCGGTAATGCTGGCTGACGGCAAGACCGGGACGCGGCTGTCCTGGGCCGGGCGGCTGACTTGTCTCGGCTGCGGTCTCAATGGCACGCATGAGGTCGACTGGCCGCGCGAGGCCTTCTTCCAGCTGGACTATCGCGGCGAGACCCTGTGGGCTTTCGACCGGGCGATGATGACCGAGATTCTCGCCTATCTCACCGCCGGGGTGGACCGCGACGCCGTGCGCCGGAACTGCGCCCATGCCAGCCGCCTGATGCACTTGCCGAAAGCGTTTTTAACGGCGAAGGCGCGCGAGACGCTGGTGGCAAAAATCGAGGCGCTTCTGGCGTGAGCGTGAAAACAGGGACAGGTATATTTAACGCGGCGATCCCGGGTCGCTGAGCACAGCTTCCGGCTCGCGTTAGATACACCTGTCCCTTTTTTGTCTCTTTTTCACCAAGCCTATGTTACGCCACACCATTCCCGGGGGCTGAACGCGTGAATCGAATTCTGACAGAATTGCGCCGGCGCAATGTGTTTCGCGTCGCCGCCGCCTATCTGGTGCTCGGCTGGCTCGTTCTGCAGGTGGTGATCGCCGTCGAAGGTGCGGCCGGCATGCCGGCCTGGGCCGACAGTTTCGCCCTGATTATCCTGCTGGCCGGATTTCCTGTCGCGCTTGTCGTCGCCTGGGCATTTGAGCTGACGCCCGATGGCGTCGGCCTGACGGCGCCCTTGTCCGGTGCCGAGCCTGCGGCGACACGCCCGGCCCGCTGGCTCGATGCGGCGATGGTGGCGGCGCTATTGGCCTTCACCAGCATGCTGATGCTGGACCGGTTCGTGCCACCAGCACCGGGTCTTGCGGTGGCCGCAGATCTTGTGCCCGTCGCGGTCGATGACGCGGCCGGCCCGCTGGTGATCAATGCGGCCAAATCGATCGCGGTCCTGCCATTCGCCGATTTCTCGTCGGAGGGTGACCAGGCCTGGTTCGCCGACGGGCTGACCGAGGAAATTCTCAATTCGCTGGCGCGCGTGCCCGATCTGCTCGTGACGTCACGCACGTCCTCCTTCGCCTATCGCGATACGACCGAGGACATCCCGCAGATCGCGGCTTCGCTGGGTGTGGCGCATGTGCTCGAAGGCTCGGTGCGGCGCGGCGGCGGGCGTTTGCGCGTTACCGCTCAGCTGATCCGGGCATCGGACGGCTTCCATCTCTGGTCGGAAAATTACGACCGCACGACCGACGATGCCATCCTGATCCAGGAAGACATCGCCATCGCGATCGCTCGCGCGCTTGAAACCGCGATGGATCCGGAAGCCCTGTCGCAAATGGCCGATGCCGGGACGCATTCGATTGCCGCCTATGAAGCTTTTCTTGAGGGCAATGCGCTGGAGCAACGCGGAAGTGTTGAAGGCGATGAAAGCCTGATCCAGGAAGCATCAGGGGCATATGAGCGGGCCCGAGCCCTCGACCCGGAATTCGCCGAAGCCCATTACGCCGCCGCTAATCGCTATTATCTCAACATGAACCCGACCGTGCTCGGGACGAGCACGGGCTCTGTGCCGATGGATGAAAGCCTGCGCCTCTTCCTGGAGCGGGTCGATGCGGCGATCGCGGTGACACGTGACCCCAACCGCGCAGCCTTCTATCGGGCCCAACGGGCCGACGCGACGGGGCGACTGGGCGAGGCTGCGCGCAATCTGCGCAGCTATGCGGCAGCCTATCCACTCGATGCACAGGGATGGTCCGACCTGACAAAGTTCGAAGTCTACAGGGGTGATTATGCAGCTGCCCGTGAGGCGGCAATCCGGCTTGAAGCGCTGATCAATAATGATGCCGAATACTATGGCAGCGCGATCTTCGGCTCTCTCTGGGCCCAGTCGTATGATGATGCGGCGCGGGTGGCCCACGCGGCGGTCGCGGCCTTCCCCGATCGCTATGATGTGCTGTACCAGGCCCACCGCGCCTTGCTGTGGACCGGAGATATTGAGGCGGCGTCCGCGATCGCGGCCCGGCTCTTGAATGCCCCCGATTTCCCGGCCGATAGTCGCGCCCTGGTCGAGTTGCGGCAAGCCTGTGCCGAGGGCGATACGGACACCGCCGATCAAGCCGTGGTGCGACTGGAGCATTCCACGCCGGCGGTGCGGTGGCTGGCCCTGCTGATTCGGGGGCGGACGGCGGATGCGCAGGCGGTGCTGGCCCCCTTCGACCGCGCCGCGCCGCCCTATCCGCTGCAGTCCTGGCTCTATTATCCCTATTTCGACCCGGCGCCCTTCCCGAATTTCGTGGCCTTGCTCGAACGCGAGGGAATTGACCAGCGCGTGCTCGAGCCGATGCCGTTCGCTTGCGCGGCAAGCGCTGACGTCGCGCCCTGAAAACAGGGACAGGTTTATTTAGCGCGGCAGCGCGGCACCGGATCGTGCAGGTATGCGGTCGCGTTAAATATACCTGTCCCTATCTTCACACCTGCCCGATTTTCTCGGCCCACACCACATAGCGTTCCGGGCCGGATACCAGGGCGCCGAAGGGCCAGCAGGTGACCAGCGCCAGGCGCGAGGGGCCGCCTTCGGGCTCGATGCCGGAGCGGGCGGCGTCGACGATTTCCATATTGGTCACTCGGTAGGCGATCTGCTCGCCGGCGGTGGTTTCCAACATCACGGTGTCGCCGACGGCCAGGTCCTTGAGAAATTCGAAATGCGTGTCGCGATGGGCGGCGATGATGGCGGTGCCGGGCTGGCCGGGTGCGGCGGAGACATTGAGCAGGGCAGGACCGAAGGCGAGGGCCTCGCCGCCGGCTTCCGCGAGCACGATGGCGTGCTGGCCGAGAGCAGGGACGGAGAGCCGGGCCACGGGCCAAGTATCGGCCCAGGGCCATGGTGTGGCCGCGATCTCTCCGTCGATCGCACGCGTCCACGCCCTCGCGAGCAGGATTTGTGCGAACTCCGCTTTCGCGGTCAGGTAAAGCCCCTGACCGAAGATCGCGGCACCGATGATCAGCACCAGCGCCGCGATGATGGTTTTGCCCCTCACCACAGGCGCCGCTCGCGATTGGCGATCAGCCAGACCAGGGCGATCAGCATCATCAGACCCCCGAGCCACATCAGCAGCTCGCGCGGCGTCGCCGTGGCCGGCAGCGGCACGCCGTCGGCGTCGACAGGTCCAGCGTCGGGATCCTGACCGGGGCGCAGGCGCGCCAGCAGGGCCGGGTCGATGGCGGCGTGCTGGACGGGCGAGATCCGCTCATCCATCACCGCTTCGAAATCCCAACCATGCGGCACCATCAGCGGCACATCGCGTTGCACGAGTTGATCGCCAACCGGGCGGGCCGGTGTTGCATCGACAGCGACCAGGCTGGTCAGCCGGGTGACGAGGTGGAAGTCGAGCGCTGTCTCCAGCACCGACGCATCAATCGCGTCCTGCCGGGCGCCCTGGAAACGCATTTCCTCCAGCGCCCGGATGCGGTTTCGCGCCCAAAGCGTCGCCACGCCGGTGGCGGGGCGGGCCTCGGCCAGGGCGATGTCCTGCTGCCAGCTGGAGCCGGCGAGCTGACCTTCCAGCCGCATCATGCCTTCGGGGCCGGCCAGGCGTGCGGTCAGCAAGACCGGTTCGCCATAATAGAGATCGGGCAGCGGTGCCGGCCAGATCTCGCTCAGGGCGCCGGCCGGGAAGAGGGCGTCGAGCTGGGTCATCACCGGGCGTTCGAGCGCGGTGAACAGGCGCTCCATCTCGCCGGCGACTTCATTGACATCGCCGATATGGGTGAAGGTGCCGCGGCCAAGCCGGGCGGCGCGGCTCATGAAATAGGTGTTGGGCGCAGCGCCAATCCCGACCGGGAAGAGGCGTGAGCGGCCGAGACGCTGGTCGATGGCGGCGAACAGCTCGGCCTCATTGCCGATCGCACCGTCGGTGAGGAAGACCACCTGGCGAACGCGATCCGTGTCCGCCGGCGTGTCGTCGGTGAGGGCTGCGCGCAGGGCCGGCAGCATCACCGTGCCGCCCTCGGCCTCCAGTCTCGACGCGAAGCTGCGGGCGCGGGCGATATTGGCCGGCGTGGCGTCGACGGCGGTGGGGAAGACGCGCTCCATCGTATTGTCGAAGCGGATCAGGTTGAAGCGGTCGCCGGGCTCAAGCCGGTTGAGGGCCGCCACCAGTGCTTCGCGCGCCTGGCGCATCGAGGCCCCGGCCATGGAGCCGGAATTGTCGATCACGAAAATCGTCTCGCGCGGCCGGCGCGGCGTGTCGGCACCGAGGGTGGCGGGCGGCAGGATCTGGGCGAGGAGATAGGTCTGGCCGTCGACCTCTTCGGTGAAGAGTGCCGCGCTGGGGGCTGTCTCGTCGGCCGGGCGCCAGGTGAGAACGAAATCGCGATCGGCGGGGATGGGGCCATCGGCCAGCGAGATGATGGCGTGGCCGGGCTCGGAGCGGTCGACCAGGGTGGCGTGATAGCGGCTGGCGACAGGGCCGAGCGCGAAGCCGGGCTGCAGGTCAGCATGGATGCTGACCGGCAGGCGCAGCCAGGTGCCGGGCTCGGCGGAGGGGAGCATCATGGGCGGTGTGATCCGCATCGCATCGGCGAGCGTTTCCATCCGATCCCCGCCATCGGCGGCAAAGACGAAGCCTTCGGGTTGCGGGATATAACGCGGCGTGATTGCCAGCGGCACGCGCAGTTCGAATGTGCCGTCATTCAGGCGGGCGACGTCCTGGTATTCGATCTGGACGATAATCGTCTCGCCGGGACCGATATTGGCCACCGATGTGGTGAACATGTTGGGACGTTCCTGCTCGACCAGGCTGGCGCGCTGGCCATTGGCGCGGGCGGTCTCATAGATCCGGCGCGCCTGTTCGCGCTCATGGATCTCGCCTTCGATGAAACGGTCGCCGATCTGCATCCGCAAACGGTCGACTCCGCTGTCTTCCGGCATGGGGAAGACGTAAGTGCCTTCGACCCAGGCATCGGACGGGTTCTCGAAGCGCTGGGTGACGACGGCGCGCACGATCGGGCCGGCGATCTCGAGACGGATATCGGTGGCGACCAGGGGGGCGGGGATATAGAGCCCGCCCTCGACAGTCTTGAGCAGGAGGGCGCCTTCATTGATCTCGCTGAGCCGGACCATCTGGCCGGTGTCGGTTTCGAGTGGGTCGGCGTGGGCGCCCGACCAGAAAAACACGCTGGCGGCGAAGACCGCGATGGCCATGACGAGTCCCAGCCAGGCCTGTGCGCCGACCGATTTGTGTGTGCGTGCGGATGCCATTGGCGTCCTCCCCTGTGTTCTGACCGGCTGCCACCTCCGAGGGCAGGGGGTGGCAACCGGTCATCCTGTCCAAGGTCAGGCTGGGCCGCGAATTTGCGCCTCAAGCGGCGGGTTTGCGGCCATTGCGGGGAGAATTGGGGCCATGTCTGGGCACGCCCGTTTACGTTGCGGCGCAGCAAATTCCTGCAAGATTTTGCTGCAGAAGCGGGTATTTGCGCCTTTGCGTCTGCATCGGGGATTGGCGCGCGCAACTGGCGGGACTAGATTTCACGCAACGCCCATTGTCCGACTCAGGAACGCCCCGATGACATTTACGCCCTCCGCTGCGCTGCAACGCGTGAAACCGTCCGCGACCCTGGCCGTGACCCAGAAGGCGCGCGATCTGAAGGCGAAGGGGATTGATGTCATTTCGCTCGGTGCCGGCGAACCGGATTTCGATACGCCCGACCATATCAAGGAAGCCGCGATCGATGCGATCCGGCGCAATGAAACCCGCTATACGGCGGTCGACGGGATCGCGGAATTGAAGGACGCGATCGTCAAGAAATTCCGCCGCGATAATTCACTCGAATACACCGCCGCCCAGGTCCATGTCGCGCCGGGCGGCAAGCCGGTGATCTTCAACGCCTTCGCCGCGACGCTCAATCCTGGCGATGAAGTGATCATCCCGGCGCCCTATTGGGTGACCTATCCCGAAGTCGTGCGCCTGTTGGGCGCCGAAGCGGTGTGCGTCAAGACGGATATCGGCAATGGCTACAAGATCACCGCCGACGAACTCGCCGCCGCGATCACGCCGAACACGCGCTGGCTGATCCTCAACTCGCCCTCCAACCCGACCGGGATGGGCTATAGCGCCGAGGATCTGCGAGCGCTGGCCGACGTCTTGCTCAAGCATCCGCAGGTCTGGATCATGACCGACGACATGTATGAGCACATTGTCTATGGCGACTATAAATTCGCCACCATCGCCGAAGTCGAACCGCGTCTCTATGACCGCACGCTGACGATGAATGGCGTCTCCAAGGCCTATTCGATGACCGGCTGGCGCATCGGCTATGCCGCCGGTCCAGTCGAGCTGATCAATGGCATGCGCAAGGTGATCTCCCAGACCACCTCCAATCCCTGCTCGATCAGCCAGTGGGCTGCGGTCGCGGCCCTCAATGGCGATCATGGCTTCCTGAATGCGCGCAATGCCGCCTTCGAGCGCCGCCGCGATCTCGTGCTCGACTGGGTCAATCACTCCAAGGGCCTGGTGGCACCAAAGCCGGAGGGGGCCTTCTATGTCTTCGCCGATTGTGCCGGGGCGATCGGCAAGACGGCGCCGGACGGGACCGTGATCAATAACGACAATGATTTCTGCTCAGCCCTGCTTGATGCGGAAGCGGTCGCGGTCGTGCCGGGCGTGGCCTTCGGGCTCGAGCCGGGTTTCCGGATTTCCTACGCCACTTCGGACGAGATCCTCAAGGAAGCCGGCATCCGCATCCAGCGCTTCTGTGCCTCTCTGATCGCGAAATAGGGAAAATCTATCGCTGAGCCAATTATTCCTGATTGGAGTTATGTGACTGGGCCGGGCATAGTCTTTCCAGACACAGCGGCCCCCGCCGCACGTGACATAAGGAGACGTATCATGAGCATCAATATGGGCCTGTCAGACGAGCAACGCACCGCCATGGCCAACGCCGTCACGGCGGTTCTGGCCGATACCTATGCGCTGTATTTCAAGACGCATGTCTACCATTGGAACGTCACCGGCCCGCGCTTTCACGATCTGCACTTGCTGTTCGAGCAGCAGTATAACGAGCTCTGGCTCGCGACCGACCTGATCGCCGAGCGCGTCCGCGCGCTCGATTTCAAGGCGCCGGCCTCCTATGCGGCCATGGCAGCGGCCGCGACCGTGTCCTCCGAGGGCAAGGCCCAGAAGGCCGATGTCATGATTGCCGACCTTCTGCGCGGCCATGAGACGGTTGTTGCAACGATCCGCAAGGCGCTCGAGCTGGCCGCGGCCCATGGTGATGATGCCACGGCGGACGTGCTCAGCCCGCGTCTGACCGCACACGAGAAATACGCCTGGATGCTGCGCTCCACCCTCGGCTGATCTGCCCGGGAATAATGTCCGAATACAAAGAAGCCCCGGCCTGATGGCCGGGGCAGTTTCGTGTCTGGGCCTAAAGAGGCCCGAAATAAGGGCGCCGGACCCAAGGGGAGGGGAGGGCCCGGCGCAATCTGCATACCTCACGGGGAGGAGGGGTATGCGAACCCATCGAAGGGAAGGAGGCGGTGTCGCCACCGCGTCTGTGGGGGGTATATGCGCCATGCTGCGCTGCAGCACCAGACACGAATCGTCATATTGATTATGCAAAAATGGGACGACGCCACATTTTAGCCATGCATTTGCACCGGGTGACGCCTCAACTTTGCCAGCGCCGCGCCTGCTCGATCAGGAAGTCGCGGAAGGCCACGATGCGGCGTGATCCGCGCAATTCGCTGGGATAGACGAAATAGACCTCGAAATCCGGCCCGTCGAGATCAGGGAGGATTCTCTGCAAGCGGCTGTTTTCGCGGGCGACATAGTCCGGCAAGGCCCCGATCCCCATGCCGGCCTCGATGGCTTTCATGACACCGTAAATCGTATTGACCTCGATCACGGCCGGCCGTGGCTCCTGTCCGGCAGCGCGTCCGACCTTGGCGGCCCAGTCGAGGCCGGGGATCGGCGCGAGTTGCGGCGGGCCGTAATGAATGATCGGATGATCATCCAGTTCGGCAGGACTTTGCGGCATCCCGCGTCGTTCGACATAGTCATGGCTGGCGTAGAGATGCTGGTGGACGCTGAGCAATTTGCGCTGGACCAGATCATTCTGGGTTGAGGGCCAGGGGCGAATTCCGACCTCGGCCTCAAGCCCGGCCAGGTCGAGCTCGAAATCATTGAGCATCAGCCGGATACGGATTTGCGGGAATTGGTCGTGGAACTGCGCCAGGCGCGGCGCCAGCCAGATGGCACCGAGCGCCGTGGGTGCCGTGACCTTGAGTTCACCGCATGGCTCGTCGCGCGCATCCTGGACGCGGGCTTCGGCGATGGCGGCCTTGGCGGCGATTTCCTTGGCGGCTTCGAACAGGAGATTGCCCGGCTCGGTGCGAATCAGGCCGCGGGCATGGCGATGGAAAAGCGCAGCGCCGAGATCATCTTCCAGGGCCGCGATCTGGCGGCTGACCGCCGATTGCGACAGGCCGAGCATTTCGGCCGCCTTGGTCAGCGAACCCGCCTGCGCTGCAGCGTGGAAGGTCTTGAGTTTGTCCCAGTCCATGCGCGCCAGCCTCCCAGCCTTGTACCCGGTTATGAACCAGTCTGCCGACCGGAGCCTTGGAACTGAATGCCTTGCCGGTCAGCGCGTCCGCCCCGCCCCGGCACGATCTCTCAGACATTGATATTGCGCATCCCCTGTTCGGGATAGCGCGCACCTTTGACCTGTTCGGCCAGACGGTCGAGCCGGGCGTTCTGATCGGCGTCGAGCGTCACATCCGCCGCGCCCAGATTTGTGGTCAGATTTGCCATTTTCGTCGTGCCCGGAATGGTGATGATATGGTCGCCGCGCGACAGCACCCAGGCGAGTGCGATCTGGGACGGCGTCACCTTCATCGCTGAAGCGATCGCTTTGACTTCCTCAACGAGGGCGAGGTTGGATTCGTAGACATCATCGCCATAGCGCGGCTGATAGGCGCCGGAGCGGTAATCATTCTGCGGCTTGGTCTCGCGCGTGAAACGACCGGTCAGGAAACCGCGGCCGAGTGGCGAATAGGCGACCAGCGTGGCACCGATTTCCTGTACGCCCTGCATCGGCCCGTCTTCGATATCGCGGCTGAACAGGGAATATTCCGATTGCAGGGCGCTGATCGGATGGACGGCATTGGCGCGCTTGATCGTTTCCGCCGAGGCTTCCGACAGGCCGAGAGCGCGGACCTTGCCTTCGGCGACGAGTTTGGCCATCGCACCGACAGTCTCCTCGATCGGCCGGCTCTGATCCATCCGGTGCATGTAATAAATGTCGACATGATCGGTCTGCAGGAAGCGCAGGGATTCCTCGATCGCGGCCCGCATATTGGCTTCCGAGCCATCAACACCGGTCACGGCACCGGTTTCGCGATTGCGGGTTGGCCCGAACTTCGTGGCGATGACGACCTTGTCGCGGCGATCCTTGAAGGCCTGCCCGAGCAGGCGCTCATTGGCGCCCATGCCGTATAATTGGGCGGTGTCGAAATGATTGACCCCGGCCTCGATTGCCCCCTGGAGCAGGGCGATGGCCTCGGCCGTTTCTGTGGCCGGTCCGTAAAACTCGGACAACCCCATACAGCCCAGCCCGATCGCGTTGACGGAAATCCCGGATTGTCCGATCTGGCGCGTAATCATGGCGTGTCCTCAATTCGTGAGCGGGCGGCTGGCTTTGCCGGTATCGGACGATGAAGTCCGCTCCGGGTCAAGCAGGTCCGGGGCTTATTCCTGCCCCGCCAGATAGCGCTCGGCCTCCAGCGCGGCCATGCAGCCCATGCCCGCAGCGGTGACAGCCTGGCGATAGATGTCGTCCGTGACATCGCCAGCGGCGAACACGCCGGGGATCGAGGTTTTTGGCGTGCCGGGTTCGGTGACGAGATAGCCGCCATGCTTGGTTTCCAGCTGTTCCAGGAAGAGCTCGGTCGCTGGCGCATGCCCGATCGCGACGAAGAAGCCGTGGGCCGGGATATCGCTGACGACATCGGTCTTGAGATTGCGGATCCGCACACCGGTGACGCCCGGAGGATCCATCTCGCCGAGCACTTCGACGGTTTCGGAATCCCAGATCACTTCGATCTTGGGGTGTTTGAACAGGCGGTCCTGCATGATCTTCTCGGCGCGCAGACTGTCGCGGCGATGCACCAGCGTCACCTTGGAAGCGAAATTGGTCAGGAAGAGCGCTTCCTCGACCGCGGTATTGCCGCCACCGACGACAACGATTTCCTTGCCGCGATAGAAGAAGCCGTCGCAGGTCGCACAGGCCGAGACGCCGAAGCCCTGGAATTTCGTCTCGCTCTCGAGGCCGAGCCATTTGGCCTGGGCGCCGGTGGCGATGATCACCGCGTCGGCGGTATAGGTCGTGCCGCCATCGCCCTTGAGCACGAAGGGGCGCGATTTCAGATCGGCTTCGACGATGATGTCGGAGACCATTTCGGTGCCCATTTTCTCGGCCTGGTCGCGCATCTGTTCCATCAGCCACGGGCCCTGGATGACGTCGGCGAAGCCGGGATAATTCTCGACATCTGTGGTGATGGTCAGCTGACCGCCAGGCTGCAGGCCGGAAATCAGCACCGGCTCGAGCATGGCGCGGGCGGCATAGATGGCAGCGGTATAACCGGCAGCGCCGGAACCGATGATGATCAGGCGCGAATGACGCGTCTCGGACATGGGAATTCCTCAATTTTTCAGGCGCGGGCGCGGCCGCTACGTCAGGGGGTGGGCTTTATATAGGGGGTCTTGCGGGCGTTGCCGCCCCGTTTCGCAGCGCGGTCAGTCTGCCGGGGCCGGGGTCAGCGCGCGGACCATGCCCATATCGCGTCCGCCGGGCCAGCCCATGGTGTCGAACGGGGTGGTTTCGGCCGGGTCGAGGCTCATCAAATGCGCGGCATAGAGATGCGCCGAACGAGTTCCGGACCGGCAATGCATCACTACCGGGCCTTCGGCCGATTGCAGCAAGGCGGTCAATTGCGGGGTCAGGGCCGGGTCGGCGCCGGAAGCCCCGCCGATGGGCAATTCGACATAGCGCATGCCGCGGTCCTCGACGGCGGCGCGCAGATCGAAATTCAGACCGGCGGTTTCCTGAGGCGTGCGTGAATTGATCACGAGGGTGGCGCCGGCCGCAGCCCAGGCGTCGAGATCGGCTTCGCTTGGCTGGCTGGCGAGCCAGACATTGTCATGGCGGCTGACGATGGAATCTGAGGCGGGATCCGACATGGCAACTCCGAACAAGGACAGGATGGATACGAGAAAATTGGTCATGCGGTGTCTCCGCTTGGTGATGCCGATGCGAGCTCAGGATGCCAGCGGGCGATCAGGAGTTTGGCGGCGCGTGCCGTTTCAGCCAAGGGAGTATAGGACCATTTCTCCAGCCTGCCGAGCCAGGGGCGCATCGCGCCCATGCCCTGCAAGGCGGCGTGCAGCCGGGTGAATTTACCGGCCGAACCGTCCATGGGCAGGGCGTAGACCGGCTTGCCCGTCGCACTGGCCTCGACCAGCATATTGGTCGATTCTTCGGTGACGAAAATCCAGTCGGCGGCGGCAAGGAAGGCGAAATAGGGATTCCCGCCCTCGCCATCGAACAGCCAGACGCGGTCGCGCCCGCCAAATTCGGCCGCCATCCGTTCGGCCAGCGCCTTCGGCGTGCGCCGCGACAGGGTGATCATCACGCTGACATTCTGCGCCAGCAAATCCTCGATGCGGGAGACCAGATAGTCGGCGATGCGCGGCGTCAGCCGGAAGCGCTTGGAATCGCCGCCGATCAGGATGGCGGCGCGTGGGCCGGGCAAGGCGTCGATCTGCGGGGCGAAGGCTGCGTGCCCCCCTGCCAGCTGTGCGGCGCCAATCCGGTTGGGTGAGCCGATCATCGAAATCGCATTGGGCCGCACCAGCCGGTCATGCGCCGGGGCGAGGATGAGATCGAAATCGCGATAATGGCTGCGCGGATCCTGCACATAGGCGAAGAATCCGTCGCGGGAAATATTGCGGTGCTTGCGCGCCAGCTTGATCGCTGCGCGGCCGCAGCCAATCCACAGATCCGGCGGGCCGCAATCGGGCAGGGCGACCGATCCGTCCTTGTGGGCGATGGCGCGTCCGATTTTCAGCGGAATATGGCGGGTGTCGAGCTCGGTCGCGACAGCTTCGGCCAGGCCGAGGGCCTGGTTTTCAATCCCGCGCCGGCCGTCTGAGACGACCCAGCAGATCAGCGGGGAGGGCGAAGCGGGTGTTTGCGACATGCTTGGAGTTAAAGAGCGCGGCCCCATCGCGGTCAAGCGCGACAAGCCCCTTGACAGGGTCGCGCTACAGATGTCACATGCGTTACAAATGTAGCGCTATTGTTACGGGAGCCACGCATGACCCAATCTGCACCATCACCGGCCGAACTGGCGATCCTGAAGCATTTATGGGCCGCCGGTCCGCAAAGTGCGCGCGAAGTCCACACCCGGATCGAGCGTGAGACCGGTTGGTCCTACTCCACCACCCGCACCATGATTTCGCGCATGACCGAGAAGTCGCTGGTCGAACGCTCCGACGTGCACGGGCTTTCCGTGTTCAAGGCGAAGGTCGGCAAGGTGGCGCTGATGGGTCAGATGATCCGTGATTTCGCCGCCAATGTGCTCGATCTCGACGGACCGCTTCCGGCGACCGCCTTTGCCGGCAGCCGTCTTTTCTCGGAGGAGGAGGCGGCGGCGCTGACGCGGCTGCTCGAGGCCGATGGGCAAGCGGAGGAGCAGTCATGAACGGTCTGCTCAACGCCTGCCTCGCCGGTGCAGCCTTCTCAGTGATTTCCGGCACGATCGCCTACGGAATTTGCCGGTTGTTCGAAGCGCGCACCCGCACCAGCTCGACCGCGGCCTGGCAGGCTGCGCGGCTGGTGGCGATCCTTCCGGTCCTGCTCGCCCCGATTATCCATTTCCTGCCTGACCTCGCCTTGCCCGACTTCACCTTGGGCGGCGGCGGGAGCGATGCGGGCTTTGATCTTCAGAACACGGGCGGTACTGCGCGGAACGCCACAATGCTGGCACCGCTGGGCCGGGGCTTTGCCGAGGCGATCCGCTTCGATCTGATTGCGATGGCGCTGTATCTCGCCGGACTGGGCGTGGCGCTGGCCGCCGCGATCGCCCGCGGGCGTTGGATGCAGGCCTTCATGCGTGAAACGCGCCTTGCGGCGGCGTCGGAGCGCGGCGTCTTTGATCATCTCGTGCAAAAGCTCGACGTGCGCCCGCCGGAGTTTCGGATCACGCCGCGTTCGACCTCGCCTTTCCTGACGGGCTGGGTGCCGCGCATCATCGCGCCGGAGACCCTGTTCGAAGATTCCAACGCGACGCGTTTTGCGCTCGCTCACGAGCTGACCCATCTGCGTCGCGGCGATGAGCGTGACCGGCTGATCGGCGCCGCACTGGTCTCGCTGTTCTGGTTCAACCTGCCTTTGCGCTGGATTGAAAAGGGGCTGAGCCATGCCCGCGAGATCGCATGTGATTCCGAGAGCTTGAAAGCGCTCGGCGAAGCCGACCGTAAATCCTACGCGGCGGCATTGATCAATATGATGCGGAGCACGGCGCAGCCCGTCTCGGCATTTGGAGCCAATGACAGGAGACATCGTGAAATGCGTATCAAAGCCATTCTGAACGGCGACGCGAATGCCGCCCCCTCAAAGCCACTTCTGGCCGTAATCCTGGCCGCCGCCTTCCTGCCTGTTGCGTGCGCGCAGTCTGCCATGACCGAGCGATCTCTCGCGAACGACGCGATGTTTCACCCGATCACCGAGCAGGTTTTCGCGCTGAATGACGGTGCCGGGACCGGCGATGATGCGGTTTTTGCCTGGGAGGTTGCCGAAGAGGATTCTGGATCGGCCGCCTCGGTTGAAATCGGCGAGGACGGGGATGTCTGGGTCTTGCGGACGATTGTCGATGAGCGTGGCAATTCGCACGTTGAACGCACGGCCATTCCCCATGACGGTCAATCACGTGACCTGGCCCTGATCACCGAAGACGGTGCGGTGAACTGGATCACGAGCGCTGACGAGCTCCAGGTTGAGGGCGAGGATCGAAGGGTCTATCGCGTTCAGGCTGGAAGCGGCACGCAGGGCGGTCACTGGGTCGGCGCGACCGATGCCGACGGTTCGATGGAGCTGATGCGGATCGAGGAAAACGGCACCGAGGCACCGCTGGGTCGCTGGACCGTCGAGGAGCCTGCTGTCGTGACTGCAATCGAACCGGTCGCGCCTGTTGCACCGGTCGAGCCCGTCGCGCCACGTCGTGAAAAGCGCCTGGACCCGGCTGTGGCTCAGGCTCCGGACCTGCCGCGGTCGATCGTCCGCGGACGCATCACCAGTGCCTATGGCGCCCGTCCGGCCCAACCCGCCGGCGCAGCGCCTTTCCATGGCGGCACGGATATCGCGGCGCCGACCGGGACCGCGATTGTCGCGCCGGGTGCCGGTACCGTGATCCATGCTGCGATGGGCTATCAGGGCTCGGATCGCTGGGGCAATACGATCGAGATCGACCATGGCAATGGCTGGTCGACGGTCTATGCCCACCTTGATGCGATCAATGTCGCGACAGGGCAGACGCTCAGCGCCGGCGATCAAATCGGCACGGTCGGCACCACCGGCGCTTCGACCGGACCGCACGTGCATGTCGAATTGCATCATGCCGGCGAACGGGTTGATCCGGCCGATCACATGGCCGGGCTCGACTGATCGCGATCTGCGGCCATCGCAAGAATGAAGGCGGCCGGGGCGATGCTCCGGCCGTTTTCTTGACGCCGGGCGCGGCTGCTCTCACCCGCGCATCAGGGCCTGCACCTTCTGGACACAAATCTCTGCCATGCTGTCAGCGATGATTTTGCCCAGACAGCTGACGCTGGCCTATTCGGAACTCCTGCCCGGTCCTGGCGGTCCTCGCATCCGTGTGCGTGCCGGCCGGGTTCTGCTGACGAGCCTGCTTCTCGCCACGCTGCTGGCTTTCGTGCTGGTGGCCTGTGCCTCGATCCCGTCGAGCCAGGCGCGTTTCAATGCGCCGGTTGCCGATGCGATTGTCTACAGCGCGTTCGGCGATGATCGGCAGCGCAGTGGCGGGCGTATCGCCCGGCATGGCGGCGTTGATCTGGCCGCGCCCTATGGCACGCCGGTGCATGCAGCCGGCGATGGCGAAGTGGTGTCATCCGGCTGGGGCTATCCCGGCTCGACCCCCTGGGGATTGCTGGTCGCGATCGACCATGGCGAAGGCTGGGTAACGCTCTATGCCCACCTCTCTGATACCACGGTCGAGCTCGGCGATCAGGTCCGCGGCGGCGAGACGGTCGGGCATATCGGCACCAGCGGCAATGCGACCGGGCCCCATGTTCATCTCGAACTGCGCCATGACGGAGTCTCCGTCGATCCGACCGGACTGATCCCCGGCCTCGACTGAGCTATCGAAGGCGCAAATGAAAACGACCGGAGCATCGCCCCGGTCGTGTTTCATTGGAGTTGTCGCTTGTGCGAAGGGCTCAGCCCCACTCGACCTTCATGATCTCATAGGATTTCAGCCCGCCGGGTGCATTGACCTCAGCGACATCGCCGACTTCCTTGTTGATCATTGAGCGCGCGATTGGCGAGGAGATCGAGATCTTGCCGCTATGCACATCGGCCTCATCTTCACCGACGATCTGATAGGTCGCCTGCTCTTCAGTGTCTTCGTCGAGCACGGTCACAGTGGCGCCGAACTTGACGCTGTCGCCGCCCATCTTGGTGACATCGATGACCTGTGCGCGGGCCAGCTTGTCTTCAAGCTCCTGCACACGGCCCTCGATATAGCCCTGGCGCTCCTTGGCCGCATGATAC
>TARA_R110000868_G_scaffold28525_8_pt1 | contig 22891 bp, 24 predicted proteins | sample TARA_R110000868 | Tara Oceans TARA_R110000868 (sample SAMEA4397489) | marine metagenome | biome: Polar Biome; feature: [SRF] surface water layer (ENVO:00010504); material: water (ENVO:00002006), including particulate matter (ENVO:01000060) such as... | depth 5 m | reverse complement strand
CATGACCGACGAAGCACCTGTCTACAAGCAGCCCGGTTCGCAGTATGCCGGGCATGGATCCGTGAACCATTCCATCAAGGAATACGTCCGCGGATCGTTCTGGCACACCAACACCGTTGAGGGCTATTTCAGCATCTTCAAGCGCGGCATCACCGGCAACTACCAATGGGTGAGCGCGAAGCACCTGAAACGCTATCTCGGCGAGTTCGACTTCCGTTACAACACCCGTGACGTGTCCGACATGGAGCGCGCCGTGCTGGCCGCCAAGGGCATTCAAGGCAAGCGCCTGACCTATCGGCGGACTGACGCAGGGTAAGGACGCGGAGAAATGCCCGCGCCCGCAACCTGTAAAGGTGGTTGCATGGATCGGATGGTTTCACAACCGATTCGGTCTATAATTCGGACAGCAGCAGCGACGGCTCGCCCTGAATAAGGGTCCTGTCACACTGCTGCTGTCAGGAGCGACGGTAACGCTCCGGGTTCCCTCTACCAAGGGGGCTTAAGACGGAACTTTAGATGGCCGTAAGGGGATGGATGCCGAGGATCCTTGAAATATGGGACAACCACAGCAGACCACCGCTAAACGGCTTCAAAAGCCATCCGTTGTCGCCCGGTTCGAGTTGATCATTGAGCCGGGCTAGCGCCAGCTAGGGCGCGATACAAATACTCCGCAGTCTAACGCTGTGGGCCTGCAGCATGTTGTGGAAACGCAATTATGCTCACTATCACGTTGGAACTGAAGATTAGCTTCCAGCGCATCCTCATCACAGGAACCGCGCTGGCTGTTTACTTCTTCTAAGAGGGGCGCGGGTTCGATTTATCGGACTCGCGTTCCTTTTTCTCGCCCCGCTTCGGCGGTACGATCTTGTCCATAGTCTTTTGAAACCGTTCCCAGGAGTCGGGGTGGGTTTCTACGTCTTCTGGTTTCTCTGATTTAGGTTTATCTGCCATGGCCAAAGACCACCTTAGTTACCTCAAAACACTTCCCGAAAGCCATCTATCAAACTTTCCAGATCACGCGCGCCTAATCGGCCTTATCCTGAACGAATGGAACTTGGTTGAACATACCCTGATAAATCTTTTGGCCGCGGTGCTTCATGCCGAGCGTGCGCCGGTACAGAGGATGCTGAAGGTAATGAGAACCAGCAGGGCGCGACTAGACGCCATCGAAGCCGCCAACCAAGGATATCTTCATTTCCTGTTCGCCCCGGAAGAGCTGCAAGACATTTTGGACGAAAGCCGTGCTTGCCTCACCCGTCGCAATCGTTACGCCCACGCTCATTACTACAGCCGTGACGGCAAGCGCCTATTGATGGTCGATGTATCTGAGGAAAGCGACAGCGAGGGCATTGAGAGGGTGATACCGATCAACGAACTAACCTCAACCCATCAGAGCATCCGAAAACTCGCTCAAAAGGTTTGGGATTTAACCTCGGAAGTCGAATACGACTGAACTTCCAAGGCCGCCTTCAATATCTGATCCACATAGCGGGCCTTCAGCGGCCTAGTTACAAACGGGCTGTCGCCATATTTATCGACAACCTGAACACCCGCATCAACCAACCTGCACCCAAGCTGGCGCGCTTGCTCACATGAGCACGGCCCTTGTTGCTCGGATGACAACTTTGGGCTAGCTTTTTTTCTCTCGCCCGCGACGGCTATTGGCGCGCTTTCGCCGCTAAAAAACGAACAATTTGCTACCCAGAATGCCACCCAGGAGAAATCGATAGCATCGATATTAACACTTAAACCATTGAAATCATTGGTCGGGGCGAGAGGATTTGAACCTCCGACCCTCTGCTCCCAAAGCAGATGCGCTACCAGGCTGCGCCACGCCCCGACGATGGTATACGGCGCAGTTTCTATAGCGCTTTAACGGAAACGGCAACTGATCGCGTTAGGATTCCCGATGTCCCGATTTCTGCCCCGGCGCGCACGCCTGTTTTCCATCCTCCTTGTCCTGCCGGTATCGAGCATGGCCTCCGCCCCGCCGGCGGCGGCGGCCGAGGCGATCGTCGGCAAGGCCCGCGTGATCGGCGGCGATATCATCGAGATCGACCGCCAGCAGATCCGGCTGTTCGGCATCGATGCGCCGGCCACCGCCCAGACCTGTACAGCCGCGGGCAGAGCATGGTCCTGCGGCCAGAACGCGGATTTCGCCCTGTCGGCAATCGTCGAACGCCAATGGGTATATTGCGCCCCGAAGCCCGGCACGCTGGACGGGCGCGTCCTTGCCGTCTGCCGGCTGGCCGGCGGTAACGGCCCGGATATCGGCGCGGCGATGGTCAGACAGGGATGGGCCCTCGCCTATCGGCCGCAGTCGAATGTTTACGCGCCGGAGGAACAAGCCGCCCGCCGGGCGAAGGCCGGGCTGTGGGTCGGCGAGTTTACCCTGCCCTGGGAATGGCGGCCCGGCCGGTAACGGAATACGAACGGAAGACGCCGACGACGGAACGGCACCGACCTGCCGCAAAATTCACCGCGGCAGGGACCAGGCAGGGACCCAAAAGTGTAACACGCGACACCGTTGACCTGCGCCCCGGTTTTTCCTTACCATCTGCCGGACTTTCTCTGGGGCAATAATGACCGACAAACGACCTATCGACCCACCCTTTCGTGCCGAACATATCGGCAGCCTTTTACGTCCGCAGGAACTGATCGATGCACGCCTGGACCACGAATCCGGGACGATCGACGAACAGGAACTGCGCGAGATCGAGGATCTTGCGATTCGCGACATCGTGCGGCTGCAGGAAGACGTCGGACTGGAAGTCGTCACCGACGGCGAATTCCGGCGGCATACGTATTTTTCCCATTTCTTCGAACGCCTCGGCGGGCTCGAATTCGATCGCAATGCCGAAAAGGGCTGGGACTATACCAACGACAAGGGGGAGACCGTCGGCGCGGCCCGCGTGAAGATCGCGTCGCGCCTGTACTGGACCCACCCGATCAACGACGAGGACTTCACCTTCGTCGACGAGCTGACCAGCCAGACCGTAAAGGTCACCCTGCCCGGTCCCTGCGTGCTCCATTTCTTCGGCGGCGCCGGCAATATCAGCAAGGTCGTCTATGACGACATGGACCTTTTCTGGGACGACATCGTGGATGCGTTTCACAACGAACTCGCAGCGCTGGACGATGCGGGATGCGAATACGTGCAGCTCGACGAAACCGCGTTCGCCAAGTTTTCCGACCCGTCCATCCAGGCGGCGCTGAAAGAACGCGGCGACGACTGGAAGGACCTGCTGGCCCTGTACAGCGATATCATGAACCGGGTAATCGAGGGCAAGCCGGAAGGCATGCGCCTCGGCATTCATCTGTGCCGCGGCAACAAGCAGAGCTACTGGCAGGCCGAAGGCAGCTACGACCTGGTCGCCGATACGCTGTTCAACAAGATCAACGCCGACTGTTATTTCATGGAATACGACAGCCCGCGCGCCGGCGATTTTTCACCGCTCAAATTCCTGCCCAAGAACAAGACCGCGATCCTCGGCCTGGTATCGACAAAGACACCCGAAATCGAAACCGGGGACGAACTGAAAAAACGCATCGAAGAAGCAGGTAAATTCGCCGATCTCGACAATCTCGGCCTCAGCCCGCAGTGCGGTTTCGCCAGCGATCATCTCGGCAACCAGATCACGGTGGATGACGAAATCGCGAAGCTGAAACTTGTCGTAGACACCGCGAAGGACATCTGGGGCGACTAGAGCATATTCCGTTTACGCGGAATCGCACCGGCCCGCTCCCTCTCCCGGCGTCAGGATCGTGACGGGCCGACCCGGAATTCGATCCTGTTGCCGTCGGAATCCATGCCCTCTCCGACTGACCCTTTATCCTTACCGAGCGTGCGGAAGGTCCCCTCTGCCTTTACACCGTTGCGGCAATTCATGGTCCAGGTCTTTCTCGTAAATTCCGCAACGCCGTCGCAATAGGTCTTGCCGGGAACCACCAGGTTGATTTCGTATTTGCGCCACGATTTCCGATAGTGAAGCGATCCCGCGAGCGGTCCCGAATGCCCGCCCCAGTCGATCTCAACCGACCTGACATCGACGGAATTCGTATCGGTCGTCTGTGAACCGAATCCCTTTGCTCTCTCAGGATGCTTGTTCCACCAGCCGGGATCGGCCGGCGCGTCGAATTTCCAGACGACATCGCCGTACACGCCATAGAGTCGGCACGCCCCGGCGCCGTATTTCGCGTCGCATTTCTGTTTCCAGTTGTATTCGTTCGCATCGCGGCAGATGGCGCGGGTTTCGGGACAGAACACCCTGTAAACCCCGCCGCCGCGCACCAGGAAGAAATACAGGGAATCCCGGTCGGTCGTTCCGCGCGCCCAGTTCCTGAAAGACGCAGTCTGACGATCGCTCAGCGTAACCGGCCCGGTTCCCGTCAGCCCTTCGTCGGTCACGCATCCGGCAAGCACCGACACGGACAGAAGCAGGGCCGTGAAACGCGTCATCGGGCACCGCCGCCGGTCACGGCCGCGATTCGGTGGGCAAATTCGCGATCGGCTCGACAAAGCGGAGCTCGGTATCCCAGGGAAAAAAGATCCATGTGTCCTGGCTGACCTCGGTGATGAAGCTGTCGACCATCGGACGGCCCGCGGGCTTGGCATATACCGTGGCGAAATGGGCCTTGGGCAGCATTTCGCGGACGACCTTGGCCGTCTTCCCGGTATCGACAAGATCGTCGACGATCAGCACGCCCTCGCCGTCGCGATCGTCGGAGACCGGCTTGAGCACCTCCAGCCCGCCCTGATCCTGATGTTCGTAGGAAGAAACACAGACCGTGTCGATCAGACGGACTTCCAGTTCCCGCGCGACGATCGCCGCGGGCACAAGCCCGCCCCGTGTAATCGCGATGACGGATCGCCATGTTCCGGCCTCCGCGAGCCGCCAAGCAAGCGCTTTCGCATCCCGGTGAAGTTGGTCCCAGGAAACGGGAAAGGCTTTCTGGTATGGATCTGACATGCGGTTCCCCCTGCGTCGTTTGTTCAGCCTACCAATAAATACTGCGCGCGCGGCGCGCAATGCGGCGACGCCGGCCTTTTACTTTTTGCGGGCGGCGCTAAACTGCCGCCATGGCCAAAACACTCGATTTCCCCGACGATATCCGCCCCGATTTCCAGGGGTTTCCACCCGAAGCGTTCGCCTTTCTCGAAGGGCTTAAAAAGAACAACGAGCGCGAATGGTTCAAGGCGCGCAAAGCGTCCTACGACAACGACGTCAAATTCGCCATGGAATGCCTGCTGGGGGAATTTACGGCAAACCGACGCCCGCCGGGATTTCCCGTCCAGGCGGATCCCAAGCGGGGTTTGTTCCGGATTTACCGGGACGTGCGGTTTTCCAAGGACAAGGCGCCCTACAAGACCCATGCGGGCGCGGTGATGACCCGCTCCGGCGCCAAGGGCGACCAGGGGCTTCTCTATACCCATATAGAGCCCGGCGGCAGTTTCCTCTCGGCCGGATTCTATTCGCCCGACAGGGAATTCCTCGCGGCCTGGCGTGCCCGTATTGCCGCCGAGCCGGATCGCTTCCTCGAGCTCATCGCCCCTTTTACGAAATCGCGCGGGCGCTATGCCCTGCGCCACCGCGGGGCGCTCAAAACGATGCCGCGCGGGTTCCAGGACTATGCCGACAGTCCGGTGGCCGAATACCTGAAATGGAAACATTTTCTCGTCAGCCGGTCGCTGACCGACAAACAGACCCAGAGCCGCAAGCTGCTGGATCACATCCGCGAACTCGCGGAGATTGCCACGCCGTTTCTCGAATTCGGATGGGACATTCTCGAGACGGCCTACGAGGACGATCCCCGCCGGCACATGCGGATAAAAGAATAAAAAAATTGCGGCGGCCCGGATACGCTGGGCCGCCGCAATAAGAAAGTCCCGCCCGGGGTTGGCGTCAGACGGTCTTTCTACGCTTCATGCACCCCATGCCGACAAGGCCGAGGGCAAAGATAATGGTCGCGCCGGGGGCCGGCACTTCGATGTTGGTCGGCGCTTTCACCATGCGGATGCGAAGATCCATCCCGACGGTGGTTTCGGTGCCGTCGTCATAGTGCCCGGTCGCGACATTGAAGTTGTTCGCGCCCCAGAGGGTCATCCAGCGTTCGTCGGGGTCGGCGCCGGGCTGGGTGAACGAATTGGGATCGTTCGAACCGGTGCAGCAGACATCGCCCAGCATGAAGCCCATTTCGGTAACGGTGTTGGCGGCGATCGTCGCGCTGCCCGGGCCGTTGAAGGTGTCGGAGAACGTCAGGTCCAGCGTGTTATTGCTGGCAAGGAACCCGGACCCGTTGAACAGGAACGGCGTGCCGCTCGCGAGTTCCATGGTGAAGGTGCTGCTTCCCTGGGTGACGGTCGCCGAAAAAGTCAGCGCGCCGGTCACGTCGTCGAACAGACCACCGGCCGTGGACCCGGCCGCACTGCCCGAAATGGTAGCGAGATTGCTGCCGCTCATTTCGTTGCCCCGGGCATCGTGGAACGTGGAAGCGGCGAAGCCGCCTTCATTCCCGGCGGTCAGGACATTGGTCACGATCCAGGTCGTTGCATTTGCCGATCCCGCTGCCGTAAAGGCCAGAACCGCGGATGCCGCGACGACGATAATCTTATCAACCAGTTTTGACATTGCACTCACCTAAACATTCGGTTCAGCTTCCAGTCAGGTTGGTACATGCAATTATCGTGCCAACTAATATTTTCTATGTTTTTCAATAATTTAAATACTCTGCCAAGAAACACGCTGCGCCGGGTGTAAATTTCTCCGACGTAGTTCGGGGAAATGGTTAACGACGTGTAAAAAATCCCGACACCATCGGCTACGCGGTGCCAAACCGTTGATATAAAATACTTAATCAACGCTCTTTACAGAATTCACCCGATCTGGCCGAATTCCGGGATATGGCATCGGGCATGGAAGAAGGGTTTCGATCATGACGCGGGAAAACAGCCGGGAAAACGGCATTGTCGGCGGAGTCTGCATGGCGCATGCGCCGCAGTTCTTTACCCTGCCCGACTCCGAAGACAGGGAAACCGTGGAACGCGTGCGCCGGCTCGCCGCCGAGAACGGCCGCAGGCTCGAAGCGCTGGACGCGGATTTCACCCTTGTCATCGCGAACGACCATGCGAACCAGTTCCTGCTCCATTGTGTACCGTCTTTCGCCATCCACCGCGGCAAGGAAGCGCGCGGCCATTTCGCCGGCCGGGATTTCCGCTTCGACGTGGACAGCGAAACCGCGACGGCACTGGTCCGCTATCTTCAGGACGAAAAATTCGACCCCGCCTTCACCAGCACCGCCGAACTCGACTATGCGTTCGGCATACCGCTCACCTTTCTTGAAATGAACGGGCCGGTCATCCCGCTTTACGTCAACGCCTATGTGCCGCCGCAGCCCCGGATGGAGCGCTGCTATCATCTCGGCCAGGCGATCGACCGCGCGTTGCGGGCAATGGGCAAGCGCGCCGTCGTCGTCGCGAGCGGCGGGCTGTCGCATTTCCCCGGGACGGAACGCTACGCCGAACCCGCGACCGCATTCGACCTGAAACTGATGCGCGAACTCGGCGACGGCAATCTGCGCTGGCTGCTGTCGCTCGACGAGCAGCGGCTGGACGATACCGGCAATATCGAGCTCCGCTGCTGGGCGGTCGCCGCCGGCATGCTCGGCGAGCGGGTGCCGGATGCGATTTCCTTCGACCCGAGCTGGCACCATAACTATGCAACGCTCGCCTGGTGGAGCGAGCAGCCGGCCGAAAAGCCGCAGCCGCATTATCCGACGGTCGCGCCGGAACGGGTCGCCCTGACCGACGCGCTCCACCGGATCGCGAACAACGCAGCCGAGCGCACACGGTTTGCCGGCGACCGGGCGGCGTTCGTCGCCGAACTCGATATGTCGGCCGACGAAAAAGCCGCGCTGGTCGCAATGGACGAAAAGGCCTTTGCCGCGCTCGGCATCCACCCGTTCGTGCCCTTCATGGCGCGGCTGCAGCTGGAGCGGGAATAACGCCGCCGGTCTCTTTCCCCCGCGTGATGCATACCCAGCCCGCCCCTGACGCATGACTGCCCGAGGCGTCGCTTGACGGCAAAACCGCCCGGGCTAAAGTGGGCTTCCGCAGAATAGGACGAATGAAGAAATGGCGCTGAAAAAGGGTGAACGGGTTGTTGTTGTCGGCTGTGGGCCGGTCGGCATGGTGCTGACGCTTGCACTGTACCGCAAAGGCATTCCGGTAACGTTGCTGGAGCGCGCCGACGGCCCCATCGAAGACCAGCGCGCTGCGGCGATCCAGCCGTCGTCGCTTGAAATGCTCGCGGAACTGGGCGTCACCGATGAAATCCACGAACGCGGCCTTGTCTCGCCGACCTTTCACTACCGGGACCGCGTATCGGGCGACCTGGTCGCGGAGTTCGATTTCTCGATGCTCGCGGACATGACCGAATTTCCTTACGTCATCCAGTACGAGCAGTTCAAGCTTGTCGAAACCATCATTCGCGACATCGGCGATACGCCCGATGTCGAATATCGTTTTTCCTGCGAGGTCACGGGCATCGAGCAGGATGCCGACGGCGCATCGATATCGTTCACCAACAAGGACGGCGAGGCGGAAACGATCCGCACGCCCTGGGTGGTCGGTTGCGACGGATACAGCTCCGTCGTCCGCCAGGCCGCCGAAATCGAATTCGTCGGATTCACCTATCCCGAAAAATTCGTCAAAATCGGGTCCGACTTCGACTTTCAGGCCGCCGGCCAGGCGTTGTGCATCCGCAATTTTTTCTCCGATCCCGGCGAATGGTGCAACCTGTTCAAGGTCAACGGCTACGGCCCGCCCGGGATATGGCGCACCGTGTTCCCGGTTCCTGCCGACGAGCCCGACGAGGTCTGCCTGTCCCATGAAGGCGTTCAGGGCCGGTTGCAGAAATTCTTCCCGAAGGACGGCGACTACAACATTATCTATACCGGCCTGTACCATGTGCATCAGCGGGTCGTTGAATCCTTCGTCAAGGGACGCGTCCTCCTCGCCGGCGATTCCGCCCACGTCAACAACCCGATCGGCGGCCTCGGCATGAATGGCGGCATTCACGATGCCGTCGCCCTGGGCGACAAGCTGTCCCGGGTGATCGGCGGCGCATCGGAAGACCTGCTCGGCCTCTATAGCCGCCAGCGCCACAAGGCGCAGATGGACGGCGTTCAGGCGACCTCGATCGCCAACAAGAAACTGATGGAAGCCAAGGACGCCACGATCCGCCAGCAGCAACTGGACGCAGTACGCGAAAACGCGGAGAACCCGGAAAAAGCGCGCGCCTATTGTCTGAACGCCGGGTTGTTTACCAGCCTCGAAAAAGCGAACGCCGTCTCGTGAGCGCCGCCACCGGTGGACGGCACCCGGCCGGCGAAAACCCGAACGGCGTCGGCGCGAGCCCCCTGCGCAAGGAAGATGCCCGGCACCTGGCCGGGCGCGGCCTGTTTGTCAGCGACGTTGCCGCGGCAAATGTATGGGAAGCGGCCATCCTGCGGAGCCCGGTGGCGCACGGTCATCTGCGCGGCATCGACACCAGCGGCGTGCCCGCCGGCTGCCATGTCTTCAGCGCCGCTGATTTCCCAGACATCGGCGCCATCCGCGCGGTCCCCCGCATCCCCGGATTCAGGGCATCGGACTTCCCGATTTTCGCGACCGGCAAGGTGCGCTATGTCGGCCAGCCGATAGCCATCTGCCTCGCCGCAACCCGGGCGGAAGCCGAAGACCTTGCGCAGACGATCCCCGTCGATATCGAGGAACTGCCCGCCGTTATCGACACGCGCGAGGCGACGACGCGGAAAGACCCGCTGATCCACGAAGGCTGGGACGACAACGTCTTTGTCGAACGACAGGTGACCGGGGGCGATATCGCCGCGGCGCGGGACGCCGCCGACATTACCATCACCAACGAATTCAGGCTGAACCGGCACGCGGCTATTCCACTCGAAGGCCGCGCCGCCCTGGCGGTATGGGACAACCGCCGCGACGACCTGACGCTGCATATGTCGACCCAGGCGCCGCACATGATGCGCGTCGGCATCGCTGAAATACTGGGACTGAAGGAACGCCAGCTCCGGCTCGTGTCGCCCGATGTCGGCGGCGGGTTCGGCTCCAAGAACCGGCTGATGCCGGAAGAGGTCATGGTGGCGGCGGCGTCGCTGAAGACCGGACGACCGGTTCGCTGGATCGAAGACCGGCGCGAGAACATCACCGCCAATAACCAGGCGCGCGAACACTGGTACCGGGTGACGGCTTACGCGGATTCGCAAGGCAGAATCCTGGGAATCGAAGCCGACCTGATCGTCGATGCGGGATCCTATTCGATCTGGCCGTCCGGCCCGTTCATGGAAACCGGCATGGCGGCGCGCAACCTGCCCGGCCCCTATCGCATTCCCGCACTGCATGTCGATACCTGGACGGTGGCCACCAACAAGCCGCCGCTCGGCCCCTATCGCGGGGTTGCACGGCCCGGCGCCTGTTTCGCCATCGAACGGACCCTGGACGAAGTGGCCCGCGCCGTCGGCCGCGATCCCTACGAGGTCCGGCGCGAAAACATGGTGCCGCCGGAAGCCATGCCCTTCACCGGCGCAGGCGGCATGCAGTTCGACAACGGCGATTATCCGACCAGTGTCGAAAAAGCGGCCGATGCGGCGGGAATGGCCGACGTCCGGACGCGACAGCGCGATGGCGCCGAGAACGGCCGTCTGGTCGGGATCGGCTTTGCCAGCTACTCGGAACAGACCGCCCACGGCACCCAGGAATGGAAACTGCGCGGCACGCCCGTCATCCCGGCGTTTGAAACGGCGACGGCGCGGATGCACGCCGACGGCACGATGGAATTGCTGGTCGGCATTCACAGCCACGGCCAGGGCATGGAAACGACCCTGGCGCAAATCGCCTGCCAGGAACTGGGGCTGACCCTGGACGACGTGGTGGTGCGTTATGGCGACACGGCGGTATCGCCCTATGGCAACGGGACGTTCGCGTCCCGGTCCATCGTCATGGGCGGCGGCGCGTCGGCCAATGCCTGCCGCAAGCTCGCCGTCAAAATAAAGCATATCGGCGCCCACCTGCTGCAATGCGACCCGGCCGATGCGGAACTGCGCGATAACGCCGTCTTCGGCGGCGGCGCGTCCGTCACCGTCGCCGAAATCGCCCGAACGGCGCATATCCGCCAGGACCTGCTCCCCGACGGAACCGACCCGACGCTGGAAGAAACCGCAATTTACGAACCAGAAATAACGTCCGGCGTGTTTTCCTATTCCACGCATGCTGCCGTCGTTCTCGTCGACCCGGAGACCGGCGAAGTGCAAATCGAAAATTACGCCATTGCCGAAGACTGCGGCACCGTGGTCAATCCGATGATCGTCGACGGGCAGATCGGCGGCGGCGTCGCCCAGGGCATCGGCACGGCGCTGTTCGAGGAAATCCCCTATGACGAATACGGCCAGCCGCTGGCCAGCACGTTCGCCGATTATCACTGGCCCGGTCCGACCTCCCTGCCCGCGTTTCGCATCGCCCATATGCTGACACCGGCGGAAGGTACGGAATACGGCATGAAGGGCATGGGCGAAGGCGGCGCCATTGCACCGCCGGCAGCCGTTGCCAACGCCATCCGCGACGCCCTGCTATCGGGCGGCATCGATGCCGCAGTCTGCGAAACGCCGATTACGCCGCGGCGGCTCTATTCGGCGATCAGGGCAGCCGCACGGGACTGACGCCCCGCCACCCTTCCGCCGGGAGAACCTCCGATGGCCGATTTCGAAACCATTTCCGTGGTCGCAGACGGGCCGGTCGCGACATTGTCGCTGAACCGTCCCGACGTCCGCAATGCGATGAACCCGGCAATGATCCGCGAAATCACGTCCGCGTTCGAGGGTTTCAATACCAGCGATACGATCCGCGTTGTCGTGCTGCGCGGCGAAGGCAAGGTTTTCTGCGCCGGCGGCGACCTGAACTGGATGCGTGACGTGCTCGGACAGACGGAACAGGAAGTGATCGACGATTCCCGTCACCTGCTCGACATGTACCGGGCAATCAATGACAGCCCGAAGCTTGTTATTGCCGCCGTCGAAGGCGCGGCGGTGGCCGGCGCGCTCGGCATTATTTCCTGCGCCGATGTCATCATCGCCGAGGCAGACACGAAATTCTGCGTCTCCGAGGTCAAAATAGGCCTGGTGCCGGGTATCATCGCCGCCTTCATCCTGCCGCGGATCGGCACGAGCTGGTTTCGGTACCTGTCCAAGTCGGCGGTGCTGTTCGACGCCGAGACGGCGAGGACAGCCGGCCTGATACACGAAATCGCCGGCGGGGCGGACGATCTCGCCCGGCGCATCGACAACCACATCAGGCTGGGCCTCTCGGCCTCGCCCCACGCAATCGCGGAAACCGGCAATCTGATCAATGCACTCGGTTACAGGATTAGCGAAGAAACGCTCGACAACGGATTGTTATACAACGCAAAAGCGCGGTTGTCGGATACTGCCCAGGAAGGTATTTCCGCGTTTCTCGATAAACGCCCGCCCCCGTGGGCAATGGATTCCTGAACCCGTCGAAAATGCCGGACGAGATGATGCCCGTGCCATGATCTTCCAGGGTGGCGTTCGGGCGGCTACGGCCGTGTGTTCCCGAACGTGGCGTTCGCCGCGGGGCTCATAATCGTCCCGCTGCCCCTTGTTTCGTGCAGTGGTGCAGAAAAACAGTCGATTTTACGACAATTTTTTTCGCCTGAAAAACGCCCTTCTTTCAATGAATTACATTCGTAATACAATCTGCGGACGCCGGAGTGACTAAAAATTAACCCTGTCGGTAAGAAAACCTTAACGCGTGTCGCGGGAAGATACTTCTGCCGCACTCCTTAAAAGTGCAAGTCCAACCGGAGAAAGACCATGTTGGGTAAAATCGCGGCTGCTGCCGCCCTCATCATCACCTTCAGCCTGCCGGCAACGGCACAACAGCAGGCCGCGTGCGCCAAGCGGACCGACGTTCTGAAACACCTGTCAGCCAAGTATACCGAAGCGCCGGTCGCGCTCGGACTTGCCAATAACGGCGGTGTTCTGGAAGTCCTGTCGAGCAAAACCGGGACCAGCTGGACGATTATCATCACGATGCCGAACGGTCCGACCTGCATGGTTGCAGCCGGCGAGAACTGGGAAAAAATCCCCCATATCGCGAGTGCAACCAAACAGGGCGCCTGAAGAATTCGGGACGATTATTCCACACCGCCCCGCACCGGGAAACGGCCCGCGCGCCCTGACGATTCGGTGCGGCAGGCTACTTTTCGGACTCTGTCCCCAACGCCGCCGAAATGACGCGGTCGCCCGGTTTGAGCCCCAACCGCGATACCGTACCGGCATTTAGCTCCAGAACAGCCACAACCGGCCCATTCGACGCGATCACGGCTTCGGACATCGGCACTGTCCGCTCGGCGATATGGTGGATCACACCATTACGGGCAATAAACAGCATATCCAGCGGAATGAAGGTGTTTTTCATCCACATTGCGGTCGGTTCGCTCCGGCGGTAGACGAACAGCATGCCCGCATCCGGGGCCATCCGACGCCGGAACATAAGCCCCTGCATCTGCTGGCGGCCATTCAGCGCCAGTTCGACGGAAAACTTGTGAATCTTCCCGCCGGATTCGACGGCGAGCGGCTCCTTCGAAAAGGAAACCAGACTGCCCGCCGGCTGCGCGGCGGCGCCCGTCGCCTGCAGCACGGGGACCGCGAGAAACGCCGGAAAGGCAAGAACCGCAAGCAAAACCAAATACCTGATCATGCCCCAGCATATAGGCCTTTCCGCCGCCGGATTCCAGCTTTACGGCCCTCTTCCGGGATTGGGGCCGCGGCCGACTCGGCCGGACTTGTCATTTTCAACGCCCGGCCTAATATTCGGAACATCAACACTGGGGGGAGCCGGATGGTCCGGCTGAGAGGTCTCTGCGGAGGCGACCCCTGGAACCTGATCCGGGTAATTCCGGCGAAGGGATCAGTGAAAAACGATGGCTGCTCGCGCTCCCGCAACGATATCCGTCCCCTCCGTACATGTGTCCGGCGCCGGCCTCGCCTTTGACGGATTCCCTCTGTTCGACGATCTTTCGATAGACCTCGCCGCCGGCGAATGGACGATTCTGCTGGGCCCGAGCGGCGTCGGCAAGACGAGCCTGCTGCGTCTCATCGCCGGGCTGGAGGGAGCTTCGGCCGGCACCGTGCGCTGCGACGACGGTCTGCCGGTTTCGGAGCGCGTTGCGTATATGGCACAACAGGACCTCCTCCTGCCCTGGCTGAGCCTGCAGGACAACGTGCTGCTCGGCGCGCGTCTCCGCGGATCTATCGACAGTCGCAGCAGGGCCCGCGCCCGGGAGCTTCTGACCCGTGTCGGGCTCGGCGACCGTATCGACGCCCTTCCCGCCGCCTGTTCCGGCGGCATGCGCCAACGGGCAGCCGTCGCACGAACCCTCTTTGAAGACCGGCCCATCGTCCTGATGGACGAACCGTTTTCAGCGCTCGATGCGATTACCCGCCTGCAACTGCAGGATATCGCCGCCGAACTGCTCGGGGATCGTACGGTTCTGCTGATCACCCACGATCCGTTCGAGGCCCTGCGGCTCGGGCATACCGTGCGCGTGATGACCGGCCGCCCCGCTCAGATCGGCGCGCCGCTGGCGCCCCCCGGGACTCCGCCGCGCCCGGCCACAACCCCGGAACTTATCGCGCTTCATGCGACATTGCTCGCCAGGCTCGCCGCTGCCGCCGAAACCGGTGCGGACGCACCATGATGCTGAACCGCTACACAAGACCCCTTGTCATTCTGGCCGGCTTGCTGGCCGCGTGGCAGGCCGTTGTCGTCCTGACCGGCGTGCCGCCCTTCATCCTGCCGCCGCCCGGCGATGTCGCGGCGGCGCTCCGCAACCGGACCGGCGTTATTTTCGACAATGCCTGGGTCACGCTCATCGAGATAGTCGCCGGTTTCCTGATCGGCACCGCTGTCGGCATGACGAGCGCGCTGACGATGGCGGCGTTTCGGCCCGCGCGGCAATGGCTGATGCCGGTGATGGTCGTCAGCCAGGCGATCCCCGTATTCGCGCTCGCGCCGGTGCTGACGCTGTGGCTCGGATACGGGATGGAATCGAAAATCGCAATGGCCGTCCTGATCATTTATTTCCCGGTCACCGCGGCGTTCCATGACGGATTACGGCAGACCGAAACCGGCTGGATCGATATGGCGCGCGTGATGAACGCCTCGCGCCGGGCCACGCTGCGCCATATCCGCATCCCCGCCGCCCTGCCGTCGCTCGGCTCCGGCCTTCGCGTCGCCGCCGCTGTCGCACCGATCGGCGCCGTGGTCGGCGAATGGGTCGGCTCCAGCGCCGGTCTCGGCTATCTGATGCTGCACGCCAACGCGCGGGTACAGATCGACCTGATGTTTGCCGCACTGTTCGTGCTTGCGATTATCGCCTGCGCTTTCTATTTCGCGATCGACGCGGTCGCCCGGCGCATGACGCCCTGGCAACCCAGCCCCCAACCCGACGAGGATACAAAATGAAGAAACCGTTTCTGCCCGCAATCGCCGCCGTCATTCTGGCCGTCTCGACGCCCGCCGCGGCCGCCGAGAAAATGACCGTCCTGCTGGACTGGTTCGTCAACCCGGACCATGGCCCCCTTTATGTCGCGCAGGAACGCGGATACTTCCGCGATGCGGGGCTGGAGGTCTCCTTCAAAGCGCCTGCCGATCCGAACGATCCGCCGAAACTGGTGGCCGCCGGCAAGGCCGACCTTGCGGTTTCCTATCAGCCGCAGCTTCATGTCCAGGTTGACCGGGGACTGCCGCTGGTACGCGTGGCGACACTGGTGGCGACGCCGCTGAACTCGCTTGTCGTCCTGCGCGACAGCGGGATCAGGACAATCGCGGGCCTGAAGGGCAAGACCGTCGGTTTTTCGATCGGTGGCTTCGAAGACGCCCTTCTCCGTGCCATGCTGGAAAAAAACGGCCTCCGGCTGTCCGATATCAAGCTCGTGAACGTCAATTTCTCGCTGTCGCCGGCGCTGGTTTCCGGGAAAGTGGATGCCGTAATCGGCGCCTTCCGGAATTTCGAGCTCAACCAGCTCGATATTCTGAAACGGCCGGGACTGGCGTTCTACGTCGAAGAAGAAGGGGTGCCCGCCTATGACGAACTTATCATGGTGGCGAATTCAAAAGATGTGTCCGGTCCCCACATGCGCAAATTCGTCGGCGCGATCGAACGCGGCGTCCAATACCTGGTCAACCACCCCGACGAAAGCTGGAACCTGTTTATCAAAGGCCGCAAGGATCTCGACGACGAGCTGAACAGGCGCGCATGGCGGGATACCATTCCGAGATTTGCGTTACGTCCCGGTGCGCTCGACCGCAACCGCTATGCGACGTTCGCAGGTTTCCTGAAACAGCAGGGCCTGATCAAGACGGTTCTGCCGCTGGATAAATATGCTGTTGAACTAAACTAGCCGGAAAGGTCCGGGGTTAAGGAATTAACCCCGGACCCGCGTCCGGGCGCCTGAGTAATGATTCGCCTAGATCGGGTCGACCGCCCTGACCTCGGTCGCCTGCAATCCCTTGGGCCCGTCCGCAAGGCGGACCTCCACGGCCTGGCCGGTGATAAGCCCGTTCAACCCGGCACGGCGCAGCGTCACCATATGGACGAAGACGTCTCCGTCCGTTCCGTCGGGACAGACGAAGCCGAAGCCTTTATGCGGATTGAACCATTTGACAGTCGCTTTTACGAAATCGCCGCCGTCGTCAGGCGTGAATTCGGGCGCACGCTCCATGTCTCCGGCCGCGGCCAATGCAGCTTCCTCGGTCGCGGTCGACGTATCGACGGACTCGATCGCAAGGCACTGCATGCCTTTGGCGCCTTTGACGGCAACGCACTCTATCGTAGATCCCGGCGGCAACTGTTCATAACCAGCCTGCCGCAATACGGTCATATGCAAAAACACGTCCGACGTACCGTCGTCGGGAGACACAAAACCGTAGCCTCTCACGACGTTAAACCACTTTACGGCACCGCGAATTTGCGTTGTTTCGACCGACTGTGGAATCGCTGCGGATTCGATCAACGCCAACTCTCCCCACCAACAAACACGCACTGAAACATCGCTTATAGCATTCCAGATTGACATTTCGTAAACATTTTTTCAAAGAAATATCATTCTCATCAATCTGAAATAATTCGAAACATTCATTTTACATTCGTAATACGAATAAGTAATCGCGGGCAATACTGCAAAGTAGATTGCATGAAATTTCAAACACAGTGCAGACGAGCCCGCGGGGCACGTGCGACAGTAAATTTCCGGATTGGATTGAAAATATTTCGCCGGGCTTATACCTTGCGTCCGCGCCGGTTGAAAAGCGGCGCGTCAGGGAACTGGTTCACGCAAGCGGAACCGGGTTAAAACAAATATAACGGTAAGGGCTTCGCGTTGGTTCACGCGGTTACACTCGGATTGGTTCTGTTCGGCTCCTGGCTGCTGATGTCGGGCGTTTTCATCCCCTTCATTCTCCTGCTGGGCGTGTTTTCCTGCGCCGTGGTCGTCGTGATCGCCATGCGGATGGACGTGATCGACCATGAAGCGGTTCCCGTACACCTTACGCTGAAGGCGATCCTCTACTGGCCGTGGCTTCTCTGGGAGATCGTGAAGGCCAATATCGACGTCACCAGGCGCGTGCTTGGTCTCGCCGAAATATCGCCGACAATGGTCCGGATACAGGCAACCCAGAAATCGGACCTCGGCCTCGTGATATTCGCCAATTCGATCACCCTTACGCCGGGCACGATTTCGATCGATCTCGAGGAAGACGGCCATATTCTGGTGCATGCGATCTCCCGAGAGGGAACGGTCGGTCTCGAAGGCGGCGAAATGGACCGGCGCGTCACCGAAATGGGGGACGCGCACTGATGTTCTCCGCCGCGGCGATCGCAATTCTGGTGACGATGGGGCTTGCTCTCATCCGCGCCTTCATGGGACCGACGCTTTACGACCGGATTCTCGCGGTCAACATGTTCGGGACAAAAACCGTCCTGATCATCGCCGTGCTCGGCTTTCTGATGGGACGGCCCGAGTTTCTCGACATCGCGCTGGTATATGCCCTCATCAATTTTATCGGCGTGATCGCCCTGCTGAAATATTTCAAGTACGGCAATCTCGCCATCGGCCCCGGCGAAAACCCGGCCGATATGAACGGCAACGCCCCCCGGGAAACCACCCCCCCGGCATCGCCCCCCAAAGGCACGGAGCGATAATGGAACTGGCGACGACAGTCATATCCTGGGCGCTCTTGCTCGGCGGGTCCTTTTTCCTGGTGATCGGCGCGGTCGGCGTTTTACGGATGCCCGATGTCTATACGCGCAGTCATGCAGCAGGTATCACCGATACCATGGGGGCAATACTGATCCTGACCGGCCTGATGGTTCAGGGCGGCTTCACCCTGATCACCGTAAAGCTTCTTATGATCCTGATTTTCCTGCTCTTTACCAGTCCGGCCGCATCGCATGCCCTCGGCAACACCGCCTGGTCGAGCGGGCTGAAACCGATTCTCGACGAAGATCCGCCGGTCAAGCAAACCAAAGAAACGGATGGAATAGATTGATGGAAGAAGCAATCGACATCATCCTTCTGGCGTTGATGTGCGTGACCGTCATCGCGATTGTCGTGATGCGGAACCTGATGGCTGTCGTTGCACTCGGCGGCATATTCAGCCTGCTCGCCGCCTCGGTATTCGTCCTGCTCGATGCGGTCGACGTGGCCTTCACCGAGGCTGCCGTGGGCGCCGGCATCTCGACGATGCTGTTTGTCGCGACGCTTGCCCTCACGACGCGGATTGAAAAACGGCCGGTTCATACCCCCGTATTGCCGCTTTTCGTCGTGATTGTTACCGGCGCCGTCCTGATATACGGCAGCCTGGACATGGCGCATTTCGGGGACCCGAACGCGACCGCGATGCAGCATGTGTCGCCCTATTATCTGGAGAACACCAAGAAAGACACCGGTGTGCCGAACGTCGTCACCGCCATCCTGGCGAGTTATCGCGGCTACGACACGCTCGGCGAAGTCACCGTGATCTTTACCGCCGGAATCGGCGTGATCCTGCTTCTCGGAAGCTGGCGCCGGGGTCTGACCCCGCCGCCGCCGCACAGCGATCCTCGCGAAGGTGAGGAAGAGGCATGAAGGAATACCTGATCCTTCGAATTATAACGAAACTGCTGCTGCCGTTTATCCTGCTGTTTGCCCTGTATGTTCAGTTCCACGGCGATTTCGGGCCGGGCGGGGGTTTTCAGGCGGGCGTCATTTTCGCCGCCGGGTTCATTCTCTACGCGATGGTTTTCGGCGTTCAGGCCGCGCAACGGATTCTGCCGGACGGGATCCTGCGCGCCGGTATTGCCGGCGGGGTGCTGATCTATGCATCCGTCGGGGTCGTCAGCATGTTGCTCGGTGAAAATTACCTCAATTACAGCCCGCTCGCCCAGGATTCGAAGGAAGGCCAGCATCTCGGAATCTTCCTCGTCGAACTGGGTGTCGGCATAACGGTCGCATCCGTGATGATGACGGTCTTCTTCACTTTTTCCGCCTGGCGTGAAGACTGAGGACCGGCAACCGTGGATAATTTTTTCAATCTGTACAATTACTGGATCGTCATCTTCCTTGCGATGGCGGGTCTGTACATCGTCATTGCGCGCGGGAACCTGATCAAGAAACTGGTCGGGCTGAACGTTTTCCAGGCGTCGGTGTTCATCCTCTACATTTCATTCGGCAAGGTGATAGGCGGGACCGCCCCGATCCTCGAAAAAGGGATCAAGGTCTATTCCAACCCCCTGCCCCACGTACTCATCCTGACCGCCATTGTCGTCGGCGTTGCGACCACGGCGCTCGGCCTGGCGCTGGTGGTCCGTATCCGCAAGGAGTACGGCACCATCGAAGAAGAAGATATCCATTCCCAGGACGAGAGCATGTAATGCTGAGTTCGCATCTCCCCGTCCTTGTCATCGTCATCCCGCTGATCTGCGCGCCGCTGTGCATCCTGTTCCGCGGCAAGGACCAGGCGTTCGGCATTGCGCTGGTCGCAATCTGGTCGTCGTTTGCCTGCGCCTGCCTTGTTACGGCGCGGGTCATGACCGAAGGCACCATTTCGTACGAGCTGGGCGGATGGCCGCCGCCGATCGGCATCGAGCTTCGGATCGATGCCCTCAACGCGCTGATCCTGCTCATCGTTTCGGGCATTGCCTCGGTTGTCGCACCGTATTCGCGCAATTCGCTGCTGCTCGAATATGTCGAAGACCGATCGTACATGTTCTATTCGGCGTTTCTGCTGTGCGTCTGCGGCCTCATGGGCGTCGCGGTGACAGGCGATGCGTTCAACCTGTTCGTCTTCCTCGAAATTTCGTCCCTGTCGTCCTATGTCCTGATCGCACTGGGCTTCGACCGGCGCGCACTTACCGCGTCGTACCAGTACCTGATCATGGGCACGATCGGCGCGACGTTTATCGTCATCTCCATCGGGCTGCTCTATCAGGCGACCGGCACCCTGAACATGGCCGACATCGCGAAGCGCCTTCCCGAACACGGCTACGACCGGACCGTTATATGTGCCTTCGCCTTCATGGTGATCGGCGCCGGGCTGAAAATCGCCCTGTTCCCGCTGCATCAATGGCTGCCCAACGCCTATACCTATGCGCCGAGCACCGTGACGGCGTTTCTGGCAGCAACCGCGACAAAGGTTTCCGTCTACATCCTGCTGCGCTTCCTGTTCACCGTCTTCGGCGTCAAATTCTCGTTTGAGGTTCTGCCGACGGCGATGCCGCTGATGATCCTCGCGGTAATGGCGATGTTCATTCCGTCCATCGTCGCCTGCTTCCAGAAGAACGTGAAGCGGGTGCTCGCCTATTCCTCGGTCGCGCAGATCGGCTACATGATCCTCGGGATCAGCTTCGTCAACCTGACCGGGCTGACGGCGGGTATCCTGCACCTGTTCAACCACGCGCTGATGAAAGGCGCGCTGTTCCTGGTGCTTGGCGCGATCGTCTATCGCATCGGATCGTGCAACATTGACCGGATGGCCGGTATCGCCCGGCGCATGCCGTGGACGATGGCGGCATTCGTCGGCGGCAGCCTGAGCCTGATCGGCATTCCCATGACGGCGGGCTTCATCAGCAAGTGGTATCTGATCGTCGCCGCGCTCGAAAAAGGCTGGTGGTATATCGCGGTTCTCATCGTCGCGAGTTCGCTGATCGCCGTGATTTACGTCTGGCGCGTCATCGAGTCGGCCTATTTCCGCGAACCGCCGAACGACCTCTCTGAAATATCCGAAGCGCCGCTCAGTCTGCTGATACCGGCATGGATTCTGGTCGTCGCCAATGTCTATTTCGGGATCGACACATCCCTGCCCGTCGGCCTGTCCGAGCTTGCCGCCAGAGCACTGATGGGGGCAGGCTGATGGATTTGAAGGTCTATATCGCGCTTTCCATCCTCCTGCCGCTCGTCGGCACGATCATGATCTGGATGTCGGGTGCGCGTCCGAACCAGCGCGAAGTGGTGACAATCATCACGGCGGGGCTGACGTTCCTGTGCGTTATCCAGCTCCTGCCGGCGGTCCTCGCCGGACAACAGCCCGAACTGGTCGTCGCCGAACTGATGCCCGGCCTGAACCTTGCCTTCAAGATCGAACCGCTCGGGATGCTGTTTGCGCTGATTGCGTCGTTCCTGTGGATCGTGACGTCGTTCTACGCGATCGGGTATATGCGCGGTCACCATGAACCGAACCAGACGCGGTTCTATATGTGCTTCGCCATCGCCATATCGAGCGCTCTGGCGATCGCGTTTTCAGGCAACATGTTCACCCTGTTCATCGCCTATGAAGTATTGACGCTGTCGACATATCCGCTCGTCACCCACAGCCAGACCGACGAGGCCCGGCGCGCCGGGCGGGTGTATCTCGGCATCCTGATGTCGACGTCGATCGGCCTGCTGATGATCGGCGTGATCTGGACCTGGCATGCCGCCGGAACACTGGATTTCACCGAGGGCGGGATCCTGCGCGGCAAGGTCGACGACGGTCTCGTGATCGTGCTGCTGTTCCTCTACATGTACGGTATCGGCAAGGCGGCCCTGATGCCGATCCACCGCTGGCTGCCCGCCGCCATGGTCGCACCGACTCCGGTCAGCGCCCTGCTCCATGCGGTCGCGGTCGTGAAAGCCGGGGTGTTCACGGTCCTCAAGGTTATTATCTATATCTTCGGCGCGGACTTCCTGACTGAGACGGGCGCCAGCGTGTGGCTGATGTATGTCGCCGGCGCAACCGTACTGCTCGCCTCCCTCGTCGCGCTGACCAAGGACAACCTGAAGGCCCGGCTCGCCTATTCCACCATCAGCCAGCTTGCCTATATCGTCCTTGCCGGCGCGCTGGCGACGTCGCACAGCCTTGTCGGCGGCGCCATGCATATCGCCATGCACGCGTTCGGCAAGATCACCCTGTTCTTCTGTGCGGGCGCCATCATGGTCGCATCGCACAAGACGGAAATCAGCCAGATGCGCGGGCTCGGCTGGAAGATGCCCTACACCTTCGCCGCATTCCTTATCGGGTCGCTGAGCGTCATAGGTCTGCCGCCGCTCGGCGGGTCGTGGAGCAAATGGTATATCGCGCTCGGCGCCGTCGATGCAGAGCAGATTATCTTTGTCGCCGTGCTGATGATTTCGTCCCTGCTCAATATCGCCTATCTGATTCCGGTCTTCGCCCGCGGATTCTTCGGCCCGCGCGAGGAAGAAGAAGCCCAGATGGCGGACGATCGCGGCCATGGCGATGCCGATCATGGCGATGCGCCCGGCAGCGGGGCCCATGCCGCGACCG
>TARA_R110000868_G_scaffold12619_2_pt1 | contig 22891 bp, 17 predicted proteins | sample TARA_R110000868 | Tara Oceans TARA_R110000868 (sample SAMEA4397489) | marine metagenome | biome: Polar Biome; feature: [SRF] surface water layer (ENVO:00010504); material: water (ENVO:00002006), including particulate matter (ENVO:01000060) such as... | depth 5 m | reverse complement strand
ACTCCTCACTTCTCACTTCTCACTTCTCACTTCTCACTTCTCACTCCTCACTCCTCACTTACTTAATATATAATTTCTAAACCCTAAAAGTAATTTTTTTACTTCTATCATATGTTGCTCTAACACTTTATTATTGGATTTTAATTTCAATCGTACTGATAATAAATACTGTGTTTCTAATTCTGATAAAGAACCTAATGCTATCATTAAAAACTGAACGAGTTCTTTATCTCCTTTTCTTGCTGAACCTTCAGCTATGTTTGATGGTATTGAAACAGCTGCTCTTCGCATTTGACTAATTAACCCATAACGCTCTTCAGATGGAAAACTTGAAGTAAAATCATAAATAGACTCTACCAAATCCATGCTTTTTTTCCAGACTTCTAAATCTTTATGATTCATACCTTATTTCTTACTCACTCCTCACTTCTCACTCCTCACCACTCACTTCTCACTTCTCACTTCTAACTTCTCACTTCTCACTCTTAAACCGTGTCAATAAAGCTTTTTTCCGTTTTATTAAAAATTAAAATGCCTAGTAAAAACACAACTATAGCAAATATTAAAGTATACACCACACCAAATGCAGATGTTGTGCCTTCTCCCAAAAGCAAAAATCTTGAAAACTCGATGACGTAAGCCATAGGGTTATAATCTACAGCCCAAGCAAAGCCATTAGATTCAAATAAACTATAAGGCAGCATAACTAATGAGATATACATAAGCAGCTGCACACCAAAGTTTAAAAGAAACGACAAATCTCTATATTTTGTAACCATGGAGGATATCACCATGCCCAAGCCTAAACCTAAAAGGCCCATGACCAGAACTATAACTGGAAAAAAAACAATATATCCGCTGGGTCTAACAAGGCTTCCTTGTATAATAAAAACAAGATAAAATATAAAAAATATACAAAGCTGAATTCCAAACTTTATTAGATTGGAGAGCACTATAGATAATGGCATAATGACTCTTGGAAAATAGACCTTACCAAAAATAGCTTGATTTTTCTTAAAGGTATCTGACGTACCCGTTAAACACTCCTTAAAATAATTCCAACACACTACTCCTGCCAGATTAAACAAAAATGGTGGGATACCTCCCGTGCTTATTTTGGCTATATTATTAAAAACGAGCGTAAAAATAACGGTGGTAAACAAAGGTTGTATGATATACCAGAGTGGCCCTAAAACCGTTTGTTTATAAACCGTAATCACATCGCGCTTTACAAATAATAGAAGCAAATCTCGATATTGCCAAACCTCTTTAAAATTAAAATCTATTAATTTCTTCTTTGAGGATATTGTATATAACCACTGGTCTTTCAAAATAGGTGTTTTTTAATTAGGATTATTTAGCAGTTATACGTTTCGCTTAAATACCTGTTTCATCTTTTTAATAAAACTTTTCTTTTTAGGGTTTTCATGGTAGTTGTTACCATAAACGCCGTATCCATAACCATAGCCGTAACCATAGCCATAGCCTTTGCTACTTTTATGCTTATAGAAATTTAAAATAAAACTCAAATTCTTAATTTCTTTAGTTTTATACTTCGCATTGATGAATTGTAACATCCCCTTTTTAGTAAAGTTTAATCTGAGAATAAAAATATTGGTATCTGCGTACTTTGCTAAATCTTGTGCGTCTGTAACAATCCCTAATGGTGGCGTGTCTAAAATAATAACATCGTATTCTTCTTTAAGCGTACTAATTAATGTACCCATACGCTCGCTTATGAGAAGCTCAGACGGGTTTGGTGGTACAGGTCCCGCGGTTATAATATCTAAATTATCTATTTCGGTGGTATTTTTTATGTCCTCTAAACTTTGTTCGCCTATTAAATAATTAACGACTCCTTTTTTGTTGGTAAGATTAAAGTCATCAAATATTTTTGGTTTCCTTAAATCTAATCCGACTAAAATGGTTTTTTTACCAGATAAAGCATATATGGTTGCCATATTAATAGAACAAAATGTTTTACCCTCGCCACTCACCGAAGAGGTAATGAGTATGGTTTTTGCAGGTTGTTTAAGATCTTTTTTTAGCACAAACTGTAAACTAGACCGAATGGCTCTGAAAGATTCGGCTACGGCAGATTTTGGCTTATCAAAAACGACCAAATTGTTATGGTGTTTGTCTTTACCTACAACACCTAAAATAGGAATGCTAGACAAGCGCTTAACATCTTCAACGCCATGAAGGGTATTATCTATAAAATAGACCACAAATAATATCACAAATGGTATAAAAAATCCTGCGAAAATTCCCATCAGGTAACTTAACGAGGTATCAGGGCCTACTTTTCCGCCACCAATATCCTTGGCGCCGTCAACCACTAAAATATCTGATATATTTGCTGCCCGAGCAATAGCAGCCTCACTTCGTTTTGAAATGTATTGGTCATAGGCTGCTTGACTTACATTTAACTGACGCTGTATTTTTAAGAATTCTTGCTGATTATTTGGCAAATCAGACAATCTACGCTCTAAATTTATGACGGTTTTTTCTAAAGTTTTTAGTTGTACTGTTAAAGTGTTTTTAGTTGATCTAATAGTAGCCAAAAGCACCTTTTTTTCTGCATCAATTTGCCTATCTATATTTTTAAAAATACTGGATTCTTCTCGTGTGGTATATTCTCTAGTCTTTCTATCGGTAGAGAGTGCTATAATTTTAGTCACACTATTTATAATATTACCTTCAGTAATACCTACAGATGTTGGTGCCGCAATACCAGAAAAATCACTTTGAGTTCTTAAATAATTTTCTAAAGAATTTAAGTAGTTTAATTTAACATCAATTTCTTCCTTCTGACTTTCAAACCCCTGCAAGTTATTAGAGGTTTTCTGCATATCATCTTCAACGTTTATAATCTTATTCTTTTTTCTAAAGCTGTCCATCTCTTGACTAACATCTTTGATGTTGGAATCTACCGCAGATAAACTGCTGTCTATAAACTTAATCGTATTCGTAGCAAATAGGTTTTTTTGCTCCAGCTCGGTCTGACTTATAATAGCTGTTGTAGCATTTAAGTAATCAACAATTTTGCTTTTGTTGTTACCCGATAAGGCTAATTGAATAATGGATGTTGACTTCTCAAAAGCTGAAACGCGTATGCTATTCTGAAAACTATTTACTACTTGATCAAAGCTTTTAAACCTTAAATAGTACTCGCTATTTGGTTTAATACTATAATCTGGTTTTAACTCTAAAACGCCATTTAAAAAAGGAAGTTTTATAGATTCTCCAACTTCATAGGTTTTATTAAAAACGCCTACAGGGAGGTTGTAAATAGCTTGGTATTCTTTAGTGGCATACAACTGCCCTTGACCTTGGGCTTGTTCGAATTCTGTAAATACTTCGAAACTATTTTCATTTACGAATCGAATACCGATAAAACTATTTAACAACTGAGGCTCAGTAAGGTTTGGCTTAAATACAAAAGGTGCTTTTTTATAAACATCTATTTTTTGATATTTACCTTGTTGCAAGTAGTCCATATAAAACTTTAAAGAATCTACTACTAATTCATTGTGCGTTCTGGTCTTAAAGCTTGTCATAATTTGCCCTACTTTACCCGATACACCTCCCCAGTTAAAGGAAATGTTTGTACCCCCAGAAGAAAATGGACTTTTATTGTTTTCAATAGAAATTAATGAACTTAAGCTATAAACATTCTGCTTTCTTACATTAATAAGGTATGCCGCCAATAAGCCCAAAAGCACGCATAAAATAATGACTTTCCAATACTCTGAAATTTTATAAAAAAAACCCTTAAAATCAAAAGAGAAATTTAAATCTTCATCGTCTATATGTGGCGTATCACGATCTAACATAGGTTACAATCTATCAATTAACAAAATAGTAGTGGTTATAAATGTAAGAGATGCCACAATAGTGGTTATAGTCTCTCTACCTGTTGTGCCTGTACCCCACGATTTTTGTTTTAAAGGCTTAACATATATAATGTCGTTTGGTTGTATATAGTAGTAAGGCGATTGCATCACATTAGCTTCCAATAAATTTAAATGGTGTACTTTTTGGCCTTGCGGATATTGACGAATAATCATAACATCCTTTCTGTCACCTACAGTTGCAATTTCACCGGCATTGGCAATGGCCTCAAAAATATTCAACTTATTTTGATATAAGGTTCGTGAACCGGGTGAGCCTACTTCACCATTTACCGTATACCGCAGTCCTGTTAATTTTACCGAAACAAATAAGTTGGCAGTGGCTTTAAACTGTTCTTCCAATAATCGCTTTTCAATAAGCTTTTCCAATTCCTCAGTAGTATAACCTAAAACATTAATATAGCCTAAAATGGGCACTCTTATATTGCCATGTATATCTACCGAAAAACCATCAAAATAGGCACGCTCTTCACCTCCAGCGTTCAAATCTTGCTCACCTACAGGATTAAAAATTCGCACACTTTCTTGGTCTAGTGCTTTTACTCTTATATTTAAAATATCATGAATTTGAATACGATAAGGCGTTGGAAGCTCTTGGACTACCAATGTCGAATCTGTTGCCTCTTCTGTAGGCTGAATATAAATCAGCTCTTTAGTAGAAATACATGACACCAAAACAACATTTATAAGTATAATAAAAATGAGAAAAAATTTCTTCATTTGGAGACTTTTTGATTTCAGCAAATATAAGTTTATACCTTGAACAATAAAACTTATGCGTGAATTTTTGGTTTTTTATCTCATATTTGCAAAAAAAATATCTATTGAATTATTTAACAGTTGAAAACATATCAAAATCTTACGGCGAGTTAACACTTTTCGAGAATCTGTCATTTAGTGTACACAAAGATCAAAAAATTGCTTTTGTAGCTAAAAATGGAACAGGTAAAACTTCTATTTTAAATATGCTCTCTGGTGATGATGAGCCAGATACAGGAACGATAACGTTTAGAAACGACATTGTGGTGTCTTTTTTATCACAAGACCCAAAATTTGATGAGGCTTTAACCATTGAAGAAACTATTTTAGCTAGCGATAATCCTATCTTAAAAGTGATTTCTAATTACGAAAAAGCACTTTTAAACCCTGATGATTCAGACATGTACCAAAAGGCTTTTGAAGCCATGGAACTCAACCAAGCTTGGGATTTTGAAACACTTTATAATCAAATACTTTTCAAACTAAAACTAGAAGATTTAAGCCAAAAAGTAAGTGTGCTTTCTGGCGGACAAAAAAAACGATTAGCTTTAGCAAATGCTTTAATCAATAAACCTGATTTATTAGTTTTAGATGAGCCAACAAACCATTTAGATTTAGAAATGATTGAATGGCTGGAAGCGTTTTTCGCTAAAGAAAATATCACCCTTTTTATGGTGACACACGATCGTTATTTTTTAGAACGCGTTTGTAACGAAATCATAGAATTAGACGAAGGCCAGCTGTATAGTTATAAAGGGAACTACTCGTACTACCTAGAAAAACGAGAAGCTCGAATAGAACTTGAAGCGACTGAAACTGGCAAAGCCAAACAGCTTTTTAAAAAGGAACTCACTTGGATGCGGCGCCAACCCAAAGCGAGAACCACAAAATCTAAATCGAGAATTAACGATTTTGCGGATATAAAACATCGTGCACACCAACGCAGAAACGACCACGAAGTGCAGTTAGAACTCAACATGGAACGCTTGGGTAGTAAAATTTTAGAATTTCATAAAGTACATAAAGCTTTTAAGGACAAAGTGATTCTTGATGGTTTTAATTACATGTTTCAAAAAGGCGAACGCGTTGGTATTATTGGAAAAAATGGCACAGGAAAAACCACTTTTTTAAATATTTTAACCGAAACCACAAAACCCGATTCTGGGAAGGTAAACAAAGGAGAAACCGTTAAATTTGGCTATTACACACAAAATGGAATCACTATAAAACCAGAGCAAAAAGTTATAGATGTTATACGTGAATTTGGAGATTATATTCCATTAAAGAAAGGACGGCAAATTAGCGCGCAACAACTTTTAGAACGTTTTTTATTCAGCAGAAAAAAGCAATATGATTTTGTTGAAAAATTAAGTGGTGGCGAGCGTAAACGTTTGTATTTATGTACGGTTTTAATTCAGAATCCTAATTTTTTAATTTTAGATGAGCCTACTAACGATTTAGATATTGTTACTTTAAACGTACTTGAAAGTTTTCTTTTAGACTTCCCGGGTTGCGTCATTGTTGTATCGCACGATCGTTATTTTATGGACAAGGTCGTCGATCATCTTTTTATATTTAAAGGCGATGGTGTGGTTGAAGATTTTCCTGGTAATTATACAGATTATCGTGTTTATGAAGATAGCCAACCTGTAATTTCAGAGACTACAGACGATAAAAAAGAAAAACAATCTTGGAAAAAAACGGAAGTCGCCAAATTGTCTTACAATGAAGAAAAAGAACTCAAGAATATTGAAAGTAAATTAAATTCATTGACTTTTGATAAAAAAGACATAGAGCATAAGTTTCTTAATCCAGATTTATCTCAAGATGACATCAATACATTATCTCAAGATTTACAAAAAATTATTGATACTATGGCTGAAAAAGAAGCACGGTGGTTCGAGTTGTCTTCTAAATTGGAAGACTAGTTTTTTTTTCGCAAAGACGCTGAGACGCAAAGCTGTAATGATGAGAAAAAGCAAGACTAAAGATTAAAATAGTATTTCGCAGAGACTCACAGAGGTCACGCAGAGTTTCGCAGAGTTAAAATAATTTAAGATTCATGACTGAATACTGAGACTGCGACTGAAAACTGAATACTGCGACTGAATACTGAATACTGAAAATGCACCAAATTATTCAATACATAAAATTCTTATTAAAATCTACCAACCAACATGGTGTGCACTCCCCTTTTGTTTATAAAATAGTTACGGAATGCTTTTATGATAAACGTATTTATTCAGACTACAAAGACATATTAAATTACAGAAAAGCACTTTTAAAAAACGAAACAAAAATTAAGGTTACCGATTTAGGGGCGGGTTCTCATGTTATGAAACAAGAAGAACGTACGGTTTCAGAACTTGCAAAAAATGCAGGCACAACAACCAAAAGAGCTAAGCTTTTATACAGACTGATTACTTACCTTAAACCTAAAACTATTTTAGAACTAGGCACATCCTTAGGTATTGCAACTCATGCATTAAGTTTAGGAAATCCTGATGCAAAAATCACAACTATTGAAGGTTGTCCAAATACATCAAAATTCACAGAGTTACACTTAAAAAAACGTAACATTAATAATGTTGATGTTGTTACCGGGAACTTTAATGATGAAATAAAAGCACTAACTAAAAATAAATACGATCTTATTTTCTTTGATGGGAATCATCAAAAAGAGGCTACTTTAAACTATTTTGAAGCTTTATTAGAAACGGCTAACAACAATTCTGTTTGGGTTTTTGATGATATTTATTGGAGTAAAGGCATGACTGAAGCTTGGGAAACTATCAAAAAACACCCAAAAGTTACTGTGACTATTGATACGTTTTATTGGGGACTTGTGTTTTTTAGAAAAGAACAGGTTAAGGAGGGTTTTGTAGTAAGAGTTTGATATAAAGTCGGCAGTGTTCAGTGTTCAGTGTTCAGTAGCAGTCTCAATGTTCAGTTGTTATCGTGAAAATTATTGTTTTAGTTTAGTTGTTTAGTGGTTTAGATTCTTTTAAATTTGAAGAAACTTGGCGCCTTTGCGTCTTTGCGAGAAAAAAGAAATGAAAATATACACTAAAACGGGAGATAAAGGCACCACCGCATTATTTGGTGGCACACGTGTACCCAAACACCATATTAGAATTGAAAGTTACGGCACTGTTGATGAATTAAACTCACATTTAGGATTAATTCGTGACCAAGACATTAATCAACATTATAAAGATTTAATTATGGACATTCAAGATAAACTCTTTACAGTTGGAGCCATTTTAGCAACCGATCCTGAAAAAGCCATTTTAAAAAACGGAAAAGAGCGTTTAAACATTGAAAAAATTTCCTCTGAACATATTGAACGGTTAGAAAAAGAAATGGATTCTATGAATGAGGCGCTACCACCCATGACGCATTTTGTTTTACCAGGTGGTCATCAAACCGTGTCATTCTGTCATATAGCGCGCTGTGTGTGCCGTAGAGCGGAACGTTTAGCGTCTGCACTTAACGATTTAGAACCTTTTGAAGCAAACGCATTAACCTACCTCAACCGCCTTTCTGACTACCTTTTTGTGTTGGCACGGAAGTTGTCCTCTGATTTGCAAGCAGATGAAATCAAGTGGATTCCTGAGAAAAAGTAATTTTCGAAGAAATATTTTAATGACTGAGAAAAAGTAATTTTCGAAGAAATATTTTTTTAATGACTGAAAAAAATAACTCAATAAGTTTACTGAAAATAGTAACAGGCAACAATAAATTCTGAACTGTTTAGAGTACAAAAAAGATACGTTCTTATAATTAATGAAAATAATTCATTTTTTCCTTGTGTGTTTAAACTAAAAATTTATTTTTGCAAAAAATTAAACGCATAACACATGTATTGGACTTTAGAATTAGCATCTTATTTAAGTGATGCACCATGGCCAGCAACCAAAGACGAACTTATAGATTACGCAATACGAACTGGAGCGCCTCTAGAAGTTGTCGAAAATTTACAATCAATTGAAGATGAAGGCGATTCGTATGATTCGATTGAAGAAATTTGGTCAGACTACCCAACAGACGAAGATTATCTCTGGAATGAGGATGAATATTAATAATATAGCATAAAGAATAATTAAAAAGTCTCGATTTAGAGGCTTTTTTTTTGTTCTAAAATGTATCTTTGAATACTTTCTGGATACAAGAAAAATATAACGAATAAACACACGTTGTACTTGACAAAATAGTGCAACTATAAAACATATAAACATGAGTTTTTTAGATTCTTTACTAAAGGTATTTGTTGGCGACAAATCGAAACAAGACGTTAAAGCCATTTCACCTTTAGTTAATAAAATTAAAACATTTGAAACCGCTTTAGAAGCTTTATCACATGATGAATTACGAGCAAAAACTGCTGAATTTAAAGCTAAAATTGCTGAGGCTAATGCAGATATTGATAAACAAATTGCCGACTTGTTAGAAACAGCGCAAAACACAGAAGACATTGATGCCCGTGAAGATGTTTATGAGCAAATTGATAGATTAAAAGATGACGCATATAAAGTTACTGAAGACGTTTTAAACGTTATTTTACCCGAAGCTTTTGCCGTGGTAAAAGAAACTGCTAAACGTTTTGTAAACAACACGTCCATTACCGTAACTGCTAATGAATTTGATAGAAGTTTATCTGGAGAGAAAGATTATGTCGCTTTAGAAAATGATAAAGCAATTTGGGCAAACTCTTGGGATGCCGCAGGAAAGCCTATTACTTGGGATATGGTACATTACGATGTACAACTTATTGGTGGTATTGCGATGCACGAAGGCAAAATTGCCGAAATGCAAACGGGTGAAGGTAAAACCCTGGTAGCTACACTTCCTGTTTATTTAAATGCATTGGCAGGAAAAGGCGTGCATTTAGTAACGGTAAACGATTATTTAGCAAAACGTGATAGCGCGTGGATGGCGCCAATTTTTGAGTTCCACGGTTTAAGTGTTGATTGTATTGATTATCACCAACCTAATTCTGCTGCTCGTAAAAAAGCCTATAACGCCGATATTACTTACGGTACAAATAACGAATTTGGTTTCGATTATTTACGTGATAACATGGCGCACTCACCAGACGATTTGGTGCAACGCCCACACCACTATGGTATTGTAGATGAAGTAGATTCTGTTTTAGTAGATGATGCCCGTACGCCTTTAATTATTTCAGGTCCAATTCCGCAAGGAGACCGTCACGAGTTTACTGAATTAAAACCCAAAGTTGAAGATATTGTTAGCGTGCAACGTAAATATTTAACAGGTGTTTTAGCAGAAGCTAAAAAACTAATTGCAGCTGGCGATACTAAAGAAGGTGGTTTACAATTACTTCGTGTGTATCGTGGTATTCCTAAAAACAAGGCACTTATCAAGTTTTTATCTGAAGAAGGTGTGAAATTATTACTTCAAAAAACGGAGAACTTTTACATGCAAGACAACAACCGCGAAATGCCGAAGGTTGATGCAGAATTGTACTATGTGATTGAAGAAAAAAATAACCAGATTGAATTAACCGATAAAGGGATTGAATACATTTCTGGAAAAGATAATCCAGACTTTTTTGTGATGCCTGAAATAGGCATTGAAATTGCTAAAATAGAAAATCAAAACCTGCCTAAACAAGACGAAGCCAATCTTAAAGAAGATTTGTTTAAGGAATTTGGAGTGAAATCGGAACGTATTCACACGTTAAATCAACTTCTAAAAGCCTATGCTTTATTTGAGAAAGACACCCAATACGTGGTGATGGAAAATAAAGTGATGATTGTTGACGAGCAAACCGGTCGTATAATGGACGGTCGTCGTTATAGTGACGGATTACACCAAGCCATTGAAGCGAAAGAAAACGTGAAAATTGAAGATGCTACCCAAACTTTTGCTACTGTAACGCTTCAAAATTACTTTAGAATGTACCGCAAACTTTCGGGAATGACTGGTACTGCTGTGACGGAAGCTGGTGAGTTATGGGAAATCTACAAATTGGATGTTGTTGAAATTCCAACAAACCGCCCTATTGCGCGTGATGATAAAGAGGATTTAGTTTATAAAACAAAACGGGAAAAGTATAACGCCGTTATTGATGATGTTACTAAACTATCAGAAGCTGGTCGTCCTGTTTTAATTGGAACAACATCGGTTGAAATTTCTGAGTTACTAGGGAAAATGCTTAGTATTCGTAAAATACCGCACAACGTATTAAATGCAAAACAACATAAAAAGGAAGCTGAAATTGTAGATGAAGCAGGTAGAACAGGACAAGTAACCATAGCAACCAATATGGCAGGTCGTGGTACCGATATTAAATTATCTGATGAAGTTAAAAAGGCCGGTGGTTTAGCCATTGTAGGTACTGAACGTCATGACTCACGTCGTGTAGATAGGCAGTTACGTGGTCGTGCAGGTCGTCAAGGAGATCCTGGAAGTTCGCAGTTTTATGTATCGCTTGAAGATAATTTGATGCGCTTATTTGGTAGTGAACGTATAGCAAAAATGATGGATAGAATGGGATTAAAAGAAGGCGAAGTGATTCAGCATTCTATGATTTCAAAATCTATTGAGCGTGCTCAGAAAAAAGTTGAAGAAAATAACTTTGGGGTTCGTAAGCGATTATTAGAATATGATGATGTGATGAACGCACAACGTGAAGTGGTTTACAAACGTCGTTATAATGCTTTGAATGGAGAACGTTTACGTGTCGATTTAGCGAACATGATTTTTGATACTACGGAAGGCATATCTGAAACCAATAAAGGTGCTAGCGATTATAAAAACTTCGAGTTTGAATTGATTCGTTATTTCTCTATGAGTTCTCCAATTACTGAAGCTGAATTTGGGAAATTATCGGCTCAAGAAATAACATCAAAAATATATAAAGCAGCATTTGAACATTACAGAGAAAAAATGGCACGTAATGCCGATATTGCATTCCCTGTTATTAAAAATGTATACGAAACACAACGCGATAAATTTAAGCGCATCGTTGTACCTTTTACAGATGGTGTAAAAAGTTTAAATGTAGTTACTGATCTTGAAAAAGCTTACCAAACTAATGGTAAACAGTTAATTACCGATTTTGAAAAGAATATTACTCTTGCCATAATTGATGATGCTTGGAAAACCCATTTACGTAAAATGGATGAATTAAAACAATCGGTTCAATTGGCGGTTCACGAACAAAAAGACCCATTATTAATTTATAAGTTTGAAGCTTTTGAACTTTTTAAAATTATGATTGACCAAGTGAATAAAGATGTCATTTCATTCTTATTTAAAGGCGAATTACCACAAGAGACTCAAAATACGATTCAAGAAGCTAGAGTTCGCAAACAAGAAAAACTGAACGTTCAAAAAGATGAGATTCCTAATTTAGATGAACGTTCTGCTCAAAACAGAGCCGCTGGAAATACGCAACGTAATCAAGAAGTTGTGGAAACTATTGTTCGCGACAGGCCAAAAATTGGACGTAATGACCGTGTTACTATTAAACATGTTATAAATGGCGAAAACAAAACGTTAAAATACAAACAAGCAGAGCCATTAATTACTAAAGGTGATTGGGTTTTGGTTGAGGACTAATAATAATATTTAGTTTGTATAGAAGTATTGTTTCGATAAATTAAACTTGCCGAAACAATACTTTTTTTATGTTTTTTATATGAAAATAATAACATCTGATATAATCATTATTGGTGCTGGACTAACAGGTTTAACCTTAGCCTATCTTTTAAGGAACTCACCCTATAAAGTAACTATTGTTGAAGCTCGCGAACGTTTAGGTGGCAGAATATTTACTTCCTATCAAAATGATGAAGCACCTATTGAAATGGGGGCTACATGGTTAAATAATAGTCATACATATTTAAACACACTTTTAGAGGAATTAAATATTGGTATTTTTAAACAAGAACTGGGTGAAAAAGCTATTTATGAACCGTCTTCATTAACACCTTATCAATTAGTTACTTTACCTAATAATTCCGATTCTAGCTATAGAATTAAAGGTGGTTCATCATTACTAATTAATAAATTGGCTAAATCAATCTCTGAGAAAACTATTTTCTATAATGAAGTAATTACTTCAATTCATGAAGAATCAGATGGTGTTACAATCAAAAGCAATAAAAAAACTTTTGAATCTAAAATTGTTATTTCTACACTTCCACCGTATTTATTACAATCTTCAATACATATGACTCCTAATTTACCTTCGAACATTCAAGAGGTTATGGAAAGTACGCATACATGGATGGGTGAATCTATAAAAGTAGGTTTACGGTTTAAAGAAGCGTTTTGGAAGGTAAATAAGTCTAGCGGTACTATTTTTAGCAATGTAGGTCCAATTCCAGAATTTTACGATCATTCCAACTATGAAAATAATTCATACGCACTTAAAGGTTTTTTAAATAACTCATACTTCGAATTAAGTAAAGAAGAGCGTTTAAATTTAATTCTTAATCAGTTAAGAAAATATTATGGAGATATAGTGGATAATTATATAAATTATGAAGAAAAAGTTTGGCGTAAAGAACCATATTCGTATTCAGAATATAATAAGCATATTTTACCGCACCAAAATAACGGACACCACCTATTTTCAAAACCGTATTTGAATAATAAATTGTATGTAGCAGGTGCAGAAACTGCAATCGATTTTTCAGGATATATGGAAGGCGCCATTAGAAGTGCACATAGAATTTTTAATACATTAAAGGAAAAATAAAATATTTCTCACCTGCTAAATATAACTTTTAACACAAGCTGAAACATTAATTGCTAAAGATGATTAGGTTTTTATTCAAGAGTACTTTTTAATTAATATGATAAATATATTAATATCCCTTTATAAACTATCGAGATCTTTTATATACCATATTTTCATAAATTAAGTAACTTAGCTTTTTACTTAAAACCACCATATGAAATCATTATTACCTTACTTATACTTCACATCCATTTTTTTCTTTTCTGTTAATACAAATTCTCAAAATATTAAATCGCCTTCAGAATTTTTAGGATACGATTTAGGAACACAGTTCTCAAGACACCATCAAGTAGTAGATTATTTTAAATATATATCTGAGCAGCTACCAAATCAAATTCAACTTGAAAAATACGGTGAAACTAATGAAAGGCGTCCGCTATATTTAGCCTACGTAGGTTCTGAGGAAAATATAAAAAATATTGAAGCTATTCGTAAAAACAACTTAAGAAACACAGGTGTTCTTGATGGTACACCAACTAACAACAACATTGCTATTGTATGGCTAAGTTATAATGTACATGGTAATGAAGCTTCGAGTACAGAAGTATCCATGAATACGATTTATAAGTTGATAACCGAAAAACAAGACTGGTTAAAAAACACTTTAGTTATAATTGACCCTTGTATAAATCCTGACGGACGAGATCGTTATGCCAATTGGTATAATGAAACGGCAAGCAATCCTTATAATATCGACCAACAAGCAAGTGAGCATAATGAGCCTTGGCCAGGTGGAAGACCCAATCATTACCTATTTGATTTAAACCGAGATTGGGCTTGGGCAACACAAATTGAAACCATTTCAAGATTAAAAATATATAATACTTGGCTGCCTCATATTCATATAGATTTTCATGAACAAGACATTAACGATCCTTATTATTTTGCCCCTGCAGCTGAACCTTTTCATGAAATAATTTCAGATTGGCAACGTGATTTTCAAACCCAAATAGGTAAGAACCACGCTAAATATTTTGATGCAGCAGGGTGGCTTTATTTTACTAAGGAAAGATTCGATTTACTTTATCCAAGTTATGGCGACACTTACCCAACATATATGGGCGCTATTGGCATGACCTACGAGCAAGCTGGCCATGGTAAAGGTGGATTGGGTGTTTTAAATGATAAAGGCGACGTATTAACCCTTTTAGATAGAATTGCTCACCACACAACTACGGGGTTATCTACAGTTGAAATGGCCTCAAAACATGCTGAAAAGATTAATACTGAGTTTAAAAAATTCTTTGATAATTCAAGTTTAAAATACAAAAGCTACGTTTTACAAGGGCCTAAAGATAAAATTGAATCTTTAAAAAGTTTATTAGATAAACATGACATAAAATACGGCAATGCATCACCCGAAACTATAAGCGGTTTTAATTATGCAAATGCTGCCAAAGGATCTATAAAAACTTCAGAAAATGATCTGGTTGTAAGTACAAATCAACCCAAAGGAAAAATGGTAAAAGTGCTTTTTGAACCACAAACCAAGTTAAAAGATTCGGTTACCTATGATAATACCGCTTGGAGTATTCCTTATGCTTATGGTCTGCAAGCTATAGCTAGCGAAAAGTTAGTAAAATCTAATCCGGTTAAAGAAATTGCTCTGAACAATCAAATCAATAAAACCGCTACGGGTTATATAGTGAACTGGAATCATTTAAAAGATGCTGCCTTTTTAGCTCATGTATTGAAACAAAATATTAAAATCAGATTTACAGAAAAACCTTTAAAAGCTGAAGGTAAATCATTTAATAGAGGCTCATTAATAATTATTAGAGGTGATAATAAAAAAATAACTGATTTTGATAACATATTGTTGAAAGCAGCCACCGAATTTAATCGCGAATTACATCCTATTCAATCTGGTTTTTCTGCAAGCGGACCAGATTTTGGCTCACCAGATATCAAATTAGTAAACAAACAAAAAATAGCTATGCTTTCTGGCGAAGGTGTTTCATCTGGTAGCTACGGCGCGTTATGGCATTTTTTCGAAAAACAACTAAATTATCCCATAGTATCTATTAATACTGATGATTTTAGTGGAATAGATTTAAATAAATACCACGTGCTAATTATGCCCAATGGAAATTATAAAAGCCTTTTAAATGAAAAAGGGCTAGAAAAAGTACAATCTTGGGTTAAAAAAGGAGGAAAAGTAATTGCTATTAGTGATGCGGTAAGTGCTTTTGCAAACAAAGAAGGTTTAAATATAAAAACAAGTAAAACCGAAGACGAAGTAAAAAAAGAAAAGGATACCATCAACTTAATTTCTTATGGAGACAGAGAGCGTGAAGCCATTAAAAAGCAAGTTTCTGGTGCTATTTTTAAAGCAAAAATAGATAACACACATCCTTTGGCTTTTGGTTATGGAGACAACTATTTTACTTTTAAATTGGGTAGCGGCTCTTATAAATTACTTAGTGGAAATAATTATAACATCTCTTATTTAAGCAAAACCCCAGAAAAAGTATCAGGATTTGCAGGTAGCGAAGCTGTTAAAGAACTTAAAAACTCCTTGGTCTTTGGAGAAGAACGACAAGGAAAAGGCAGTATTATTTATATGGTTGACGATGTGATGTATAGAAGTTTTTGGGAAAATGGAAAACTATTTTTAGTAAATGCCATTTTCTTTGTGAATAGTGATGCTTTTAGCTATGAAAACTAATATTTATTAGCCTTATAAATATATTGCAAATAAAAAAATTGGATTCTAAAAAAGACTAATTTTGTTTAAAATTTAATGAGCAATACGCCACTTTAATGCAAAAATATATTGTTGTTAATCAACCTGAAAAATGGAATCTTTCTTCAGAGAATATTAGTGTAATTTCATCGCAAGACTATTTAACTAAACCTGAATATTCGTTAGTGAAAAATGCACGAATATTCAATTTGTGTAAAGATTATAATTACCAATCCAAAGGCTATTACGTGTCGCTTTTGGCAGAAGCTAGAGGACATTTAGCAATCCCGACCGTAAAAAATATTGTTGATTTAAAAACCTTAAAACTGGTTAGAATTGTATCTGATGAATTTGATGATATCATTCAGCAAAGTTTAAAAAACATAAAATCAAGAGAATTTACATTAAGTATTTATTTTGGTCAAAATGTCGCTCAAAAATATAAAGAATTAAGTGCTTTATTTTATAAACATTTTCAAGTGCCTTTTTTTCGTGTAAGCTTTAATTACAATACAAAATGGCAAGTTCAAAATGTAAAAGTGATTGCAGAATCTGAAATTCCTGACGATCATTTAGAAAGTGTTCAGGAATTTGCAAATCAATATTTTTCTAAAAAAAGATACGATACACCAAAATTGACAAAGAGTGATTTTGATTTAGCTATTTTGGTAAATCCAAACGATCCTGCGCCTCCAAGTAACCCAAAAGGCTTAAAGAAATTCATTGAGATAGCAGAAAAAATGAATATTTATGCTGAAATTATTGAGCCAAAGGATTTATCACGCTTATCTTCATTTGATGCTTTATTAATAAGACAAAGCACCGAGGTAAATAATGAAGCCTACGCCTTTGCTCGAAAAGCACAACAAGAAGGTATTGCATTAATTGATTATCCTGATGCGATTTTAAAATGTTGCAATAAAGTGTATATGGCTGAAGCGTTAGAAAACGCAAATATTGATACCCCAAAAACAATTATTGTACATAAAAATAATCTCGATCAAGTTTTAGAACATACGGGATTACCTTGTGTATTAAAAGCACCAGATTCTACATTTTCATTTGGGGTAAAAAAAGCTAAAACTGTTGAAGAGTTTAATGATTTAGCGAATTCCATGCTAAAAGAATCTGATTTAATTATTGCACAAGAATTTTGCCCGTCCGACTATGATTGGCGCATTGGTATTATTGATGGCGAGCCATTTTACGCTTGTAAATACTATATGGCAAAAGGCCACTGGCAAATTTACAATTGGAAAGCCAAAAACAAAAACCACCAAGATGGTGAAGCCGATTGTTTACCTATAGAAGATGTTCCAAAAAAAGTATTAAAAATGGCCGTAAAATCAGCTAAACTCATGGGTTTAGGTTTGTATGGCATCGATATAAAAGTAGTAAACAAAAAACCTATGGTTATAGAAATTAACGATAATCCGAATATAGATTTTGGAGTTGAAGATGAATATTATGGTGATTTAGTGTATACCAAAATATTAACTGCACTAAAAAATAGATTAGAATAATATGGGTAAAAAATATCATTTATTTGAAGTTTTTGGCATTGAATTGGAATATATGCTTGTTAATAATTCCAGTTTAAAGGTTGCTCCTATTGTTGATGAATTACTCACATTAAAAAACGGAACCTTAACAGATGATATTGATAACGGAACCATCGCTTGGAGCAACGAATTAGTCGCGCATGTTGTTGAAATAAAAACTAATGGGCCTACAGCAGATTTGAATAATTTATCTGAGGTATTTCATAAAAATATATTAGAAATTAATGCCCTTTTACAACCTTTAAACGCATCACTTTTACCAACTGCGGCGCATCCGTTAATGAATCCAAAGACTGATACACAACTCTGGAAACATAGTTATAGCGAAGTTTATGCGTTGTATAATCGTATTTTTAATTGTTCGGGGCACGGTTGGAGTAATGTACAAAGTACGCACATTAATTTACCCTTTTTTGATGATAATGAGTTTGAAAAACTACACGCAGCCATTCGGATTATTTTACCTTTAATTCCAGCGTTATGTGCAAGTTCTCCTATTTTGGAAGGTAAAACCACAGGTTTTAAAGATACCCGATTGGAATATTATAAAACCAATCAAAAAGAAATTCCAGAAATGACAGGTTTGGTAATTCCAGAGCCCGTTTTTTCAAAAAAAGACTATGCAGACACCATTTTTAGTCCAATAAATAAAGCGATTAAACCACACGATACCGATACTATTTTAGATCATTATTTTCTAAATTCTCGTGGTGCGATTGCGCGTTTTGACAGAAATGCTATAGAAATACGGTTGGTTGATATTCAAGAATCTCCAAAAGCAGATATAGCTATTTGTGTTTTAATTATTGAAGTTGTAAAACTGTTGGTAAGTGAGAAAACAGTTTCTTTAGGAACTCAAAAATCATTCACCAAAGAAGTGCTTTTTGATATATTAAATGCATGTATTAAACATGGTGAGGACCAGATTATTGATGACATGGCATATTTAAATGTTTTTGAAATTAATCAAGAATCTTCAGCAAAAAATGTTTGGAAACACCTTTATAACATGGTAAAACCAAATATTGATAAATCGCATTATGAAGCTCTTGAAATCATTCTAGATAAAGGTTCACTTTCAACACGTATTTTAAATGCTTTAAAAACTGATTTTTCTGAGGAAAATATCAAAAAAGTATATTTAAAATTAGCCGATTGTTTACAACAAAACACCTTATTTAACTCGTGAAACTTATAGTAACTTGTGAACATGGAGGGAATTTAATTCCGAAAGATTACAAACGCTATTTTACGAATGGTGAACGTGTTTTAAATTCACATCGCGGTTACGATTTAGGCGCTTTAGATGTTTTTAATACTTTAGAACCTTTTGCCGATTATGCATTACACTCTGAAACAAGTAGATTATTAATTGAATTAAATCGCTCGTTACATCATCCTAATTTGTTTTCAGAATTCACTAAATCGCTACCTAAAAACGATAAAGAACATATTATTACGTCTTATTATTTACCATATCGAAACGAAGTTGAAAACATTATAAGAGATTGGATAAACCAGAATGAAATAGTTTTACACTTATCGATACATTCGTTTACACCAATATTGAATGACGTAAAACGACTTGCTGATATTGGCTTGTTATACGATTCTAAAAGCCTACTTGAAAAAACATTTTGTAAATCTTATAAAAAAGAACTAAAGCTTTTAAACCCCAGTTTAAATATTCGTTATAATTATCCTTATTTAGGTACTGCTGATGGTTTTACAAGGTATTTGCGTAAACAATTTAGTAAGAACTATATAGGTATTGAAATTGAAATTAATCAAAAATTCGTTCTAGAAAATAAACTCGATATGGTATTAAAAAACTATATTCTTATTGGCTTAAAAAACTATTTGACTTAAGTTTAAAAACTTGACTTTGAAAAAAATTTCTGCTACCTTACGTTTAGCAACCAATAAAGTTCATTTAAACAGAACTTTATTTTTGCATTGGCAATAATTTTGGAAGAACCTCAGAAAGTAAACTTAATTGTTTACTTTTTTTTATATTTGTAAACATATATGTTGACTTTTTTATATATTTGTAAATGTAAATGTTTACATATTTTTTATTTTGTAAACTTAAAGATTTACAAAAATGAGAAACAAGCGAATACTTTTAATTGAACAGTTGGACCAAAAGCTTCAACCATTTTCCCAAACTAGAATGATTCTGGTCCCAGAACGCGGATGGATAAATACAATTCGGGCCACACTCAATATGACAATGGCTCAACTTGGTAGCAAACTAAATATTACAAGACAAGGTGTAAAAAGAATTGAAGAAAGTGAAGCTAATGGAACGATAACACTCAATTCCCTAAAAGATGTAGCAAATGCTATGGACTTAAAATTAGTTTATGCATTAGTCCCAAAAAATGGGACTATTGATGATTTGATAGAAACAAAAGCCGAAAAACTGGCCCGAAAGATTGTATTGAGAACCAATCAAAACATGAAACTTGAGGACCAAGGCATTGGAGATGATAAGATAAGCAAAACCATAAAAGACCTTGCTATTGAAATAAAAAGAGAGTTAAGGAAATCATTATGGGATTAGAATTAAAATATGATGACGGACAAACACCTTTGGACGAAGAAGAAAAAGAAGGTATTAAAATAAAATCTATCACTACCCAAGGAGAACTGGATGAATTTGAACAACTAAACATTGAAAAAGCAGTCGAGTGGACTATTCATTCAAAATTTAAACCTGAAAAAATTCTAACAGAAAAGTTCGCAAAAGACCTACACAAAAGAATGTATGGTGATGTATGGAAATGGGCAGGTGAATTTAGAAAGACAGAAAAAAACATAGGAATTCCATCGACACAAATTGGGCTTCAATTAAAGAATTTACTCGACGACACAAAATATTGGATAGAAAATAAAAGCTTTTCACCTGAAGAAATAGCAATTAGATTCAAACATCGAATAGTATCTATTCATTGTTTTCCAAATGGAAATGGTAGACATTCTAGGATGATGGCTGACATAATTATGGAATCTATATTTGGGAACGAAATATTTTCGTGGCATCAATCAAATATGGTAAAAGCTAACGAAACAAGAAAAATGTATATTAACGCTTTAAGAGAAGCGGACAATGGAAAAATTAAACAATTAATTAAATTTGCAAAAAACTAAAGCCAATAATGGCTATAAGTAATTGCTGGATCTTGACTACTTCAATCCTCTTAGATTTTTCAGCTTCAACAACAAATTTGGGTCTGGGCAATTCGCTTTATAAAACACTAAGTCTTTTTTACTACAAACTCCTGGATAATCTCCTTTAAAATCTTGAATTTCTATAATTATTTGAAAATGTAAATGTGGTGGATAATCCCCATTTATTGAGGCATCACCCAAAGTGGCTATTTTTTCACCCTGTTTAAACCGTTTACCAATTTCTAAATTCTGAATAGATTTTAAACTTAAATGCCCATAAAGTGTATAAAAAGTTACTCCTGTAATTTTGTGCTCTAAAATAATGGTTGGTCCATAATCGCCATGATTCATATTATTTTTAAAACTATGAACTACGGCATCAAATGGCGTGTAAATTGGAGCATCTGCATCGCACCATAAATCAATTCCTAAATGGATATTGCGCTCTTCTTTTGCTTGACTATTAAAATGATGGCTTCGTTTGTAAATATTTCTGCTTTCTAAGTAACCACCATAAGCTACTTGAGCGTTATGTTTATTTATAAAATTAGTGATGTAATTGCCTAATTTATCAGATGAAGAGACATCTACTTTCTCTAATTCGTGGTTAGTTTCAGATAAATCTAACTTTATAAATTTACTTTTAGTAATGGAATTGTTTAAAACAGTTATACGCTCTGAAACTATATTCTTAAAAAATGCTGTATAATCAACTGTATTCATAGTCTCTGGATAAGATAACTAATTTACAACCTCGGCATACAAATCGAAATCCTCAGCTTCAATAATTTTAACGGTAGCAAACTCCCCTGTTTTTAAATACGTTTTAGTTGCATCTATTAAAACTTCGTTGTCCACATCTGGAGAATCAAATTCGGTACGTCCAACAAAATAGTTCCCCTCCTTTCTGTCAATAACTACTTTAAACGCCTGCCCTATTTTCTGCTGATTTAATTCCCAAGAAATTTGAGACTGAATTGCCATAATTTGATTTGCCCTGTCAATTTTAATAGCTTCAGGAACATCATCTACAAGATTAAAAGCATGCGTGTTTTCTTCATGAGAATACGTAAAACAGCCTAAACGTTCGAAACGCATAGCGGTAACCCATTGCTTTAATTCTTGAAAATTTTCTTCAGTTTCTCCAGGATAACCAACAATTAGCGTGGTTCTAATAGTCATTTCTGGAACAGCTTCTCTAAACTGAGAAATTAACTTTGTCGTTTTCTCTTTAGTTGTCCCACGACGCATACTCTTTAGTATATTATCTGAAATATGTTGCAACGGAATATCTAAATAATTACACACTTTTGCTTCGCGTTTCATAACGTCTAAAACATCTAATGGAAAACCTGTTGGAAATGCATAATGCAAACGAATCCACTCCACACCTTCAACTTTTACTAAAGCCTCAAGTAATTCAGCAAGGTTTCTTTTTTTGTATAAATCGAGTCCGTAATACGTTAAATCTTGTGCAATTAAAATTAATTCTTTTACACCTTTAGCTGCTAGTTTTTCAGCTTCTATAACAATATCTTCAATAGGTGTACTTCTATGTTTTCCACGCATAATAGGGATTGCACAAAAAGAACATGGCCGGTCGCAACCTTCAGCAATTTTTAAATACGCGTAGTTTTTTGGTGTTGTGGTTAAACGCTCACCTATTAATTCATGTTTATAATCTGCACCTAAAGCTTTTAATAAACCTGGTAATTCCGTGGTACCAAAATACTCATCTACATTCGGAATTTCTTTTTGTAAATCTGGCTTGTAACGCTCACTTAAACATCCTGTTACAAAAACTTTATCGACATCGCCATCGGCCTTTTTTTGCACATATTCTAAAATGGTATTAACACTTTCTTCTTTGGCATTATTAATAAATCCACAGGTATTAATCACCACAATATTGCCTTCTTCTTCGTGTACAACATCTTTTCCGCTGGCTTGTAATTGTCCCATTAAAACCTCGCTGTCGTAAACATTTTTACTACAACCAAGGGTCACAACATTAATTCTA
>TARA_R110000868_G_scaffold1650_5_pt1 | contig 22929 bp, 14 predicted proteins | sample TARA_R110000868 | Tara Oceans TARA_R110000868 (sample SAMEA4397489) | marine metagenome | biome: Polar Biome; feature: [SRF] surface water layer (ENVO:00010504); material: water (ENVO:00002006), including particulate matter (ENVO:01000060) such as... | depth 5 m | reverse complement strand
CTTCTGGCTTCGATCATAGCGGAAAACAAGAGTCTGTCTACCATGGATTTAAGCCTACTGCCTCCTTTGTTCATAAACTTATAAAGCTCGTTGACATAGCTGTCCTTGCGCTCCCTACCCAAGGTGTAACCCCGCTTTTTAATGATATCATGTACCATCTGAAAATGTACTAATTCTTCCTGGGCCAAAAGGAGTAGATCGGTAACCAAATCGGGGTATTCGGAATTGAGGGTAATAATTGTAATCGCATTGGTAGCGGCCTTTTGTTCGCACCATGCATGGTCTGTGAGTATTTCTTCTATGTTTTTTTCAACAATATTGACCCAGCGTGGGTCCGTTGCTAATTTTAAATGCAGCATGGGCCAATGTTTTTGTAAAAATAGGAATTAGCGGTATAAGAAATCATTAAACTTTAACCCTTTACAGAATGTTCTTTTTTTATAGGGTTGTTCGTGTTGCGCAATTTTTATAATATCCTTTTTTAGGGTTCAATAAAGGATTTGTAAAGTAAGCCAATAACTCAATTAAATGATCTTTCAGTTGTTTTAAAATCAGTTAGCTTTTAAGGGAAGCCTAAAGTGACTGCCAGTTAACAATATGTTATATCATTCAGTTAATTTTTCCGCGGTGAACCAATATTGATAATGTAGGTTTATGCCGCACTGAAATAATGCCACCTCCCATACATATAACAACCACCGCCTTCTTTTTATGCATTTTTGGAGCTTTGATCTACAAAAGTGATTTAGTCCCTTGTATAAAATGTCCATTACAAGGGTGCAATATCTAAGGAAATCCACCCAAGGGAGTGGTGTTTCTTTTACGACATAATGTGCAGTCTCTGGCGGTCTAATGCAAAGTAAACTGCCCCCTATTGCCATGTTGGCAACTATTAAATATTCATGAATAAAAATGATGGTAGTGCACAATTCATTGCGGGAGAAGATTTTGTAAGATAAAATCCATTATTTTTAAAAACCGAACCAAAACCTGTTATTTTGAAAAAACCAAATACGCCAGCCCGCTTATTATTTGTTTTAGTTGCTTTGTCCCTTTTCTCCTGTGGAGACAAAACCGCGGAACAGCAAAAGACAAAACCCAACATAATATTTATTATGTCCGATGACCATACTACCCAGGGCTTTGGTATTTATGGTAGTAGATTGGCGGGGTTAAATCCGACCCCAAACCTGGACAAGATTGCCAAAGAGGGAATAATATTTGACAATTGCTTTGTAAATAACGCGATTTGTACCCCCAGTAGAGCAGCTATTATTTCCGGACAGAATTCACAGGCCAACGGAGTGTTGGATCTTGAGGGAGCTATTGGACTGGAAAAACAGTATCTGCCCAAGGAGATGAAGAAATTGGGGTATCAAACGGCCATAGTGGGCAAGTGGCACTTGCATGATGAACCTGCAGCTTTTGATTATTACAAGGTTTTACCGGGACAGGGAAATTATTTTGATCCTGAATTTCTTGTAAGAGGCGAAAAATCATGGCCCCAAAATGTGGTAAAGACCAAGGGCCATTCCTCAGATAACATCATGGATATCACCTTGGATTATCTAAAAAACAAAAGGGATCCCAACAAGCCGTTTTTCTTAATGCACCATTTTAAGGCGCCCCATGACGATTTTGAATATGCCCCAAGATATGAGGACTATTTAGCCGATACTTTTATTCCTGAGCCGGAAAGTCTATATGACAACGGTAACAACGGTTCAGTTGCTACCAGGGGTAAGAACGATTCCCTTACCAAGATCATTGGGTCCTCGGTGTCACACCGTAATCTAATACGTCACCAGGCCAACAATATATATTGGAACGATACCACAGTTTATAAAAAATATAGAAATGCCGTGGACATTGCCCCATCGGAATATGTAAAGTGGGAAATGACAGGTGACGAAAAAGAATACACCAGCAAAGTCTACCAAGATTATTTAAAGAAATACCTAAGATGTGTCAAGGGCGTGGATGATAATGTAAAGCGACTATTGGATTATTTGGAGCAGGAAGGATTGTTGGAAAATACCATTATTGTCTATACCGGTGACCAAGGTTTTATGTTGGGCGAGCATGATTATATAGACAAAAGATGGATGTATGAAGAATCAATGCGCATGCCATTTTTCGTGAGATATCCTAAAGCGATCCAAGGAGGATTGCGTACCGATGCCATTATCAACAATACTGATTTTGCACCAACATTAATTGAATTGGCAGGGGGGAAGACCCCCGATTACATGCAAGGGCATAGTTTTAAGACCATTTTGGAAACCGGGAAGGAGCCGGATAATTGGCAAAAATCTACCTACTATCGCTATTGGATGCATATGGCACACCGCCACCAGAACCCGGCCCACTTTGGTGTTAGGACCAAAGACTATAAGTTAATATTTTTCTATGGGAAGTATTGGGTGGATACCGATGACCCCACGGCTAATTGGAACAAAGAGAGCTGGGGCAACGATTTTGCCAACCACACCCCTCCGGCCTGGGAGTTTTATGACCTTAAAAAAGACCCCAAAGAAATGAACAACGCCTACGGGGAAAGTGCGTATAAGGATGTTATTACCGATTTAAAGCAACAGTTGGTAAAACAAAGGGAGGATTTAAACGAGTCCGATAAGAATTATCCCCATATCCAAAAGGTAATTGATGACCATTGGAACGATTAGAAAGAGTTAAATTGTTTTGATGGTATTTTGTCGAGGACAAAGGAACACTTACCTATGTGATTGAGCCTATTGGCAAAGCAAAAATTTCAAGCTCGATTCTTTCAATCCTTCCAGGAAAAAGTGTCAATATCTGGGTCTATAAGGAGGGAAGGTGAAAAAACCTAGCAACCCATTTGGGCTATTTTTTACGGGTAGAGAGCTAAGTGCTTTATGTTGTTTTGAATAATACGAATAAAACATGTTGCATTTCCTTGCCAATTGATTTTCTAAGTATGGTGAAAGCTTTGGTGATATGGGCTTCAATCGATTTTACAGAAACTTGCTTATACTCGGCAATTTCCAAATTAGTGAGTCCATCATGTTTGCTTAGAATAAATATTTCTTTACATTTTGGAGGAAGGTTTTGGATGGCCCGTTTTACTAATTTTATTCTTAGATCCAAGGCATGTTCACCTTCATTTTCCACCATGGTAGTAAGCGCATCAATATATTTTTTCTCTAAGGGTACTACTAATTTCTGCTTTCGATATTCATCCCAGGTCTTAGTTTACCTTCTGCGCTGCCCAGAATACTGCATAGCCTCTCCCTTACCAAAGCCATAGCTAAAGCCAAGGGCAAAAAATGTGCCTCGCTGACGGCGATTGTACACCTCATAATTGGCCTGGGCAATTTGGCTCTCGTCTACCCTAGAGGCGAAAAGGTCCCTTACGCTTAAATTGAGGACGGCCTTACCTTTCATTATATTTTTTCGTAGCCCCATATCCATAAAAAGCATGTCACTAACGTCACTTTGTACCGTTTGGTAACTGGATTGATAGTTGCCGGTCATTTCCAGATCGAAATCGGATGGAAGTTTAATTTTTGACATTAATTTGGAAGTCCATTGGTCATTGCTAAAATCGAAAACGGTGGACTCGAAGTTGCCATCCCTTTTAAATTGATTGTAATTAAAATCCCCGTTCAGGGTAAGCCATTTTGCAGGGCTATATTTCGCATTCAATTCTATACCATTGGCCTTATTTACACCAATATTCTCTGGCTTAGTGGTGCTAATATTGTTTTCGAAGGTAGTAATGCGCTCTATAACGTCTGTGGTATAGCGGTGGTATACCCCAAAATTTATACTCGCAGGACCTAAAATGTAGATACTGGTTATCTCATAAGAATCGGTGAATTCCGGCTGTAATTCCGGATTACCTTGGCGTACGCTATAATTGTTTCTGATATTGAAAAAGGGATTCAAATCCCACATTCTGGGTCGGTATATACGTTTGGAGTAGCCGGCTTGAACGGAAACCTTGTCACTAAATTTATAGGAGCTGTGCAGACTGGGAAAAAAGTTGCCATAATTTTGATCGTTGGTGGAGGCCGTAGTGACAAGCAAAGTATTTTGATCGGTCTGTTCCAAGCGCAAGCCTCCTTTTATGCCCCATTTTTTGCCTTCATAGGAACCGGTACCGTACAAACCAAGGACCTTTTGGTCGAACTCAAAGACATTGGTCAAACCTGGGTCGTTGACAAAGGCTCCGCCAGTGAAATTGTTTACCTCGTAATCATTGCTTACGTCGTTCAGAACATACTGGGCTCCTGTTTCCAAGGTCCATTCGTCAGTAATAGGATTGGTATAATCCAATTTAAAGGTAAATATAGCTTCTTTAAAATCTGTTCTGGTCTGCTGTCTGGAATCATTATCCTCTCCAGAAATAGTGCTGTTAAAGAATTCGGAGGATTGGTCCTTTCCAAAGAAATTTCCCAATCCACTAAAAAGCAGGGTATGGTCCTCATGGTTTTCGAAATCCTTTTTGTATTGTAGTTCGTACTGAAATTTTGGGTTTTTAGCATCTGTAACTTCCGTTCGTTCCCATTCTGAGGTAATGGCATTGTTGGAATCTAAGGCAACAAAACTGGTATTGGAGGGCTGTTCCTCAATTTCCATGGCGAAGTTTCCGGAGAGGGTCAATACGTTATTATCATTTATATGATAGTCTGTTCCAAGGACTATATTATAGTAGGTTTCATTCCGGTACTCCGTACCATTACTAAGAATGGTGGTGTTGTTTACCAAATCTACGTTTCTGGTTTCAAGGTCGTTGGGCATATCCCGAAGGCCTATCCCTAGTTGGGTAAACAGATTGAAATTCTCCGTTCTTCTATTTAGGCTAACCCCAACACTATGGCTATCTGGGGCCCCCGTATTAACAGAGATGGAACCATTGAGCCCTTTTCTTTCTTCCTTTTTCAAAACAATATTGATGATGCCCGAGGTACCCTCGGCGTCGTATTTTGCTGAAGGATTGGTCATTACCTCGATCTTTTCTATCATATCCGCTGTAATGGTTCCCAAGGCATTTCCTTCCTCACTTGCAATAATGGATGGCTTGCCATTGATGAGAATCTGAACTCCCTGACTGCCCCTCAGACTAATACGTCCCTCTATGTTAACGTTAACGGATGGCACGTTATTTAAAACTTCCAGGGCACTTGCCCCGGTAGTACTCAGATCTTTGCCTACATTAAATACGCGTTTGTCCAATCTAAATTCGGTACGTGAAACTTCGCCCTGCACCACTACCTCCTGTAACTGTTCCGCATCCTCCGAAAGGGCTACGGACCCTAAATCTATAATTTTACCAGGAGTAGGTGGCGATCCAAAAGTTTTGGTTTTGAAACCCAAGAAACTCACCTCAATATAAAAATCGGTGGCATTGGTCTCCAGCGAAAAACTTCCGTCATCCAATGTTGTGGTACCCTCTATAGGTTTCTTGGTTTCGTTGTCGCCTACCATAACCGTGGCATAGGCAATGGGCTGTCCGCTGGATTCCTCCACTACGGTTCCCTTTATAGTTAAGGTGACATTCTGCGCCTTGGCATTGGTGCTAAGAAGAATTAGCGAACCGACAATTAACATTTGCACCAATATTTTTTTCATGTCTTCCTTCATTATATTAAATTGGAATTGTAAGAATTACAAAGATTCATTTTTTTATCCAGAAGGGAACGGTATTTTCTGTGAACGACAAAACTATTCCAATGAACGACAGCTAGTGTTTTTCTGCAGGTACTGCGCCGTTTAGGGGCTTAATTCTGCCGTTGGCACATCTAGATTTTATGAAATCATGGCAATAGCTTAGATTTGAAGTATGAAAAAAGCAAGGATATCCAGAAAGGAATTGTTCTTTCAAGTCGTACTCCATATCTTGGTGTTGCTTTTCTATTCCTTTGACAAGAACAATCCGGGTATTACATTTGCCCAACTGGTTTTCTTTTTGGCCTATACTATTTTTGCCGCTTTTATTACCTACTTTCTAATGCCTAGATTTTTATACCGAAAAAAATATTGGCAGTTTTTAGGATTGGTGGTTTTGGTATTGTTTGGACTTATTTGGGCCGAGGAGCTTTTGGAACTGGTTTTTTATCCAGGAACCAAAAAAGCAATAATTGTACCTGGGATTTATTATGCCATCTTTGATGTGTTGCCGGTAATTGCAATTTTGTCGGGGTTTAAATTTGCTTGGGATGCGATAAGTTCCCAAAGTGAAGTGGAAAAGTTAAAAATGTCGGCGCAGGAAAATGAACTTCAATTTTTAAAATCGCAGATCAATCCCCATTTCTTGTTTAACAACCTTAACAATCTTTATTCTTATGCCATTGACAACTCCCCAAAGACACCTACCATTATTTTGGAACTATCCTCGGTATTGCGTTATATGTTATACGATTGCAAGGAAAGGTATGTACTCCTATCCAAAGAAATAGAACATTTGAGAAACTATACCCAATTAAGTGAACTGCAAATAGAAAATAGGGGTGTTGTTGATTTTAATACAGATATTACAGGGTCAGAATACCACATTGCACCACTAATATTGACCGTATTCGTGGAAAATGCCTTTAAGCATAGTACCGCTAGCCAATCTGAGGATATTTTTATTAGTGTGGATATCAAAGTATCTGAAAATGGCCTTTTACATTTTGAATGCACCAATTCTTTTAGGCGCGAAACCAATACGGATGACCTCTCCCATGGTATTGGTCTACAAAACGTGAAAAAGCGCCTTCGGCTTATTTATCCCGCTGCCCATAGTTTATCAATTGATGAAACAGATACCACCTATTCGGTTAAGTTGGGCATTGACCTTAAAAAGGACAGCACATGATTCGTTGTATCATTATAGAGGACCAACCTCCAGCACAGCGTGTACTTCAAAAGTATATAGGTGAAATGAAGAGTTTGGAGCTCATGGCTACTTTTGCGGATGCCCTCAAAGCCATGGATTACTTAAAGGGCGAAGAGGTAGATCTTATATTTTTGGATATCCATTTACCCAAGATTTCTGGGATGGACTTTCTTAGGGCCCTGAACAGGAAACCCCATGTTATTTTAACAACTGCCTTTTCAGAATACGCATTGGAAAGTTATGAATACCACGTGATGGATTATTTGTTAAAGCCATTTTCTTTTGAACGTTTTGTCATGGCCATTTCTAAAATTCCGCCAACTAATGTGCAAAAGTCTTCCATGGACAAGGATTTGGAAAGGAAAACCGTTTCAGAGGTGATTTTTATAAAGTCGGGCTACGAGCATCTTAAAATTGCCCTTGCAGATATCTTTTATATCCAATCAGAGGCAGACTATACCGAAATTTTCACCACTGAAAAGAAACATTTGACCTCCCACTCCTTAAGGTATTGGCTGCAAACCCTACCCGAAGACCAATTTGCACAAGTTCATAAATCCTATATTGTGAATATACGGCAGATCATGAAGGTATCCGGAAAACGTATCTTTTTTGATAAAGCGACAGATGTTCCTATTGGACGGGCCTTCAAGGAGGGTTTTGTGGAAAAGTACTTGAAGTAATTGGTTAAGTCTGGCTTGGGATATTAAAACTTTGGACAAAGAAGTATTTATAAGGATTTTAATATTGACAAATAGCGCTTAAAATAAGTTGTTTTTAAGACCATGGATTTCTATTATTTTAATTTCTGGATAATAAACCAAGTTAAATTTGATATATAAATTATGTTGAAAGCCAGAACTTTATTATATTAGTACAATCGATTGCATAAATCTTAATGTTATGAATGTCAGCCTTCGCTTTTTTCTAAATACATCACTCATTATTCTGTTTTTAGGTTCTGTTGCCAATGCCTGTAAGAAGGCACCAAAAGAGCAAAAGGAGGTTGTGGATGCATTTGCCGCTGCCGATAGGATAATTAAGGATATAGTAGTGCCTCAATTTCCGGATAGGGATTTTAATATAGTCGATTTTGGCGCCGTAGCAGATGGCGGTACAGATAATACCCAGGCCTTTAAATTGGCCATTGAGAGTTGTAATAAAGAAGGCGGAGGTAAGGTGATTGTTCCGGAAGGTAGTTTTTTAACCGGGCCTATTCACCTAAAAAGCAATGTGAACCTACATTTGGAGGAAGGCGCTGTGGTTTTGTTTACAAAGGATTCCAGTGCCTATCTTCCCGTTGTCCATACCTCTTATGAAGGCGTGGAACTCATGAATTATTCGCCCTTGATTTACGCCTATAAACAAAAGAATATTGCCGTTACGGGAAAGGGAGTTTTTGATGGACAGGCAAGTAAAACAAATTGGTGGCCTTGGAGCGGAGCGGAAGAATATGGGCATATTGATGGGCAACCGGAGCAAAAAGATGATCACAACTTGCCTAGGTTGCGTAAAATGAATGAAGAAGCTAGGCCGGCTTCAGAGCGTTTGTTTGGGGAAGGTTACCAATTGCGGCCGAGCTTTTTTCAACCTTTTGATTGTGAAAATATACTTGTGAAGGGAGTAACATTCACTAATGCCCCATTTTGGGTTATGCACCCCATAAAATGCAACAACATTACAATTGATGGGGTAACGGTAACAAGCCATGGCCCCAACAATGATGGTTGTGATCCAGAGTATTCCAAAAATGTGCACATTACTAATTGCGTATTCGACACAGGCGATGATTGTATTGCCATCAAATCCGGTAGAAACGAAGAAGGAAGAAGAGTGAATATTCCAAGTGAGAATATTGTTGTAGAGAATTGTAAAATGAAGGATGGCCATGGAGGTGTGGTTATGGGAAGTGAAATTTCTGCAGGGGTAAGGAATGTGTACGTTAGAAACTGTAATATGGATAGCCCCAACTTGGAAAGGGCAATTCGAATTAAGACCAATACGCTAAGGGGAGGCTTTGTTGAGAATGTATTTGTAAAAAATATTCAGGTAGGGCAGGTAAAAGAGGCGGTATTAAAAATTAACACCTACTATGCAATCTATGGTAATCAGGACGGGAATTTTATTCCTACCATCAAGAATATCCATTTAGAGGATATAGAGGTGGAAAACGGTGGTGAATATGGCATTCTTATCAAAGGTAGGGCCGAAAGCCCGGTTGAAAACGTAAGCTTGACAAATGTTCATATCAAAGGAGCAAAAACTCCTTTATCTATTGAAAATTCACAACCTATTATATTTAAGAATACTACTATAAATGGAGTTGAGTATTAAACTATAAATAACTACAATGCATAAATTATGAAAAAAATCGCTGTACTATGTCTTGCCTTATTGGGGATCATGGCCTGTAAAGATAAATCGGTCAAAAACGAAACCATACCCGATGTTGGGGAAAGTGTTGGGGTCACGGTCCATACACCGCTTAAAACTTACGCAGAAATCTCCATTAAGGAGGGCGGGGAATGGGTTGGAAGAAAGTATGTTGGGGGAGATGGCTTTAAAAATGTACAAGAATTGGAGGTTCCGGAAAATCATACAGACCATTCTTTTTTTATTCGGTATGAGGGCCCGGGATGGGAAAATAATCAAATTGGGTATAGGATATATTTGGATTGGAGAAATGCCATCGACATCTATGGCAAAAAAGTGGATTCTTTGGTCTTGCCCTATGTTGGTCAAGACGGTTTCGATTCCTACCACGAACCTGCAGACTGGGGACAGGACATTCTAAAGGCGGGGAAATCTATGGGAATAGGTGGTTATGGTAGACTTGTAAACGATACCGTGGCCCATTTTAGAAATGTGGACAATACCCATGTCAAAATTGAAAACACGGATAATAGCTCTACGGTACATATAGATTACAAGGGCTGGGAAACCGGTGATAAAAAAATCGATTTGGAAGCAACATTGTCCATTTTTAAACAAGATAGGTACACACTTGCCACTTTGACCCCCTCCAATGCCATTTCAGGTATTTGTACAGGGATAGTAAAATTCAAGGATATTGAGTTGAAGAAAAAAGAAGGGATTAAGTGGGCATATATTGCAACATATGGAACCCAGACTTTGGTGAGTGAGACCGATAAATTGGGAATGGCTATTTTTTATAGGATTGATGAAGTAGCAGAACAGAAAGAGGGTATCAATGATCATCTTGTTGTATTTAAGCCAACTACAGATAAAATTACCTACTATTTGCTTGGTGCATGGGACCAGGAATCCAATGGCATTAAAGATGAAGAATCGTTTATTTTGGATTTGGATAAAAAATTGGAAAGGCTAAACACTACTAATTCATTAAACTTATAAAGCATGAAAAATTTAAGAACATACCTTTTACTCTTAGTATTGGCTATTGGTTTATCGGCCACTTCCTGTAAGGACCACAAGGCGAAACCTGAAGGGGCAAAGGAGGAATCCGATGCAGTATTAATTGTTCCTGAGAACCTAAAATGGTCCGAAAGAATGTTGATTTCAGAAATTGAACGTTTTCCCGATGCCACCAAGCTCGACTTTGTGGACAAACCTAGATGGAGCTATACTAATGGACTGGTGCTATCTGCCGCCATAAGAGTGTATGAGGAAACCAAGAAGCAAAAATACTATGACTATATCTACGCTTATGCCGATGATTTAATTGACAGTACGGGAACCATAAAAACATATTCTTTGGAAGACCAGAACCTTGACATGATCAAGTCTGGTGATGTTTTATTGTACCTATATGATAAAACCAAGGAAGAAAGGTTTTTAAAGGCCATGCAGACCTTAAGCAGCCAAATGGATTCCCAGCCAAGAACTTCGGATGGAGGTTTTTGGCACAAGAAGCGATATCCCTATCAAATGTGGTTGGACGGATTGTATATGGCAGAGCCCTTTCATGCGCAATACACCAAAATTTTTGAAAAGGACGAGGCTGAGGTGACCAAGGTGTACGATGATATAGTGCATCAATTTGATTTGATCCAAAAGCATAGTCTTGATAAAAATACAGGTCTTTTGTACCACGGATGGGATGAAAGCAGGGAACAAAAGTGGGCCGATAAGAAAACCGGGACCTCACCTCATTTCTGGTCCAGGGCCATGGGCTGGTACGGTATGGCTATGGTAGATGTTTTGGATTTTTTACCTGAGGATCACCCTGGCCATGAAAGAATTATTACCTACCTGAATCATTTTGCAGAAGCGGTTACTAAATATCAGGATAAAACTGGCCTCTGGTACCAAGTGTTGGATCAGGGTGATCGTGAAGGCAACTATTTGGAGGCTTCCGGTAGCTCCATGTTTACCTATGCCTTTGCCAAAGGTGTCCATAAGGGATATTTACCGGAAAAATACTTGGATATTGCAGAAAAGGCATACTCGGGAATATTGGATAATTTAATATCTATTGAGGAAAACGGTGTTGTAAACCTCAATAAAGTATGCGGAGTGGCCGGTTTGGGAGGCGACCCATATAGGGATGGATCCTATGAATATTATGTAAATGAAATTATTCGTCCCAACGACCCAAAAGGAACAGGTCCGTTTATGTTGGCCAGTCTGGAATTGAACAAATAATTTGGTGGTAAAGGGGTGAAGTGCTTTAATAATGTAAAACCTATTGGAGTATTATTTTGAATTTTAAAAATTGGACAACGGGTTACATGCTAATATATAGTCCATTTGCTCAATGTGCCCAAAATATAACCCCTAAACCAACAGGCTAACGGGCAGGCGATATTATCAGGCGCCAGCTAGTAGACAGTTATCTTTCTATTTAAAATGGGACATAGGTGGTGGATGCGGTTATTAGCATGTTATCTATCACTTTGGCATATATAATGCCAGTATCAACAATTACCAAAAATACTAAAGAAGAAAGAATATTGATTCAGATAAAATTTTGGTCATTTTTTTGGAGTCTTATATTGTTTGGTTCTTTACTAAGGGGCCAACAAAAACCCTATGTGATCGAAACATATACCATTGCTTCCACTTATCAAAAATTAAAAGTGGAATATCCTTTTGTTAAACCGATAAAACCTTTAAGGTCCACTAAAATTAGGACAAGAAAGAATGTGGTATATAAAAGGAATGGAACTAAGAAATTAAGGGCCGATATGTATTTTCCCAAATCAGGGAAGGCCAAAGTATTACCGGCTGTATTATTGATTCATGGCGGGGGATGGATTACGGGGAGTAAGGAAAATTTAGGGGTAATGGCAGAACATCTGGCACTTAACGGTTATGTTGCCATTACGCTATCCTATACCCTGAGTACGGAAGCGCCCTATCCGGCCAGCGTTATGGATTTAAAAACGGCAATTGGATGGATGCGCGCTAACGCCGAAAAATATCATGTGGATCCAAATAAGATTGCAATTTTGGGAACTTCGGCCGGAGCCCAATTGGCGACCCTTGTAGGGCTTACCCCCAATTCGTCCGTTTATGGAAAGAATCCGCTTTTTTCAGATAGAGTGCAGGCCATTATCAATATTGATGGCATAGTTTCCTTTATACACCCTGAGGCATATGAGGAAGGTAAATCGGCCGGAATATGGCTTGGGGGTTCAAAAACGGAAAATTGGAAAAATTGGCAAGAAGCCTCGCCCTTGGGCTATGTAAATGAAAAATCGCCCCCGATCCTGTTTGTCAATAGTGCAAAACCCCGTTTCCATGCTGGCAGGGACGATATGGTCTCAATTTATAATGAATATGGCATTTATAATGAGGTGCATACCATTTCGGATAGTCCCCATTCATTTTGGTTACTGCATCCTTGGTTTGGCACCACCCTTCGCTATACACTTGAATTTCTGGAGAAGGTCTTGGATTCAGGGAACTAAGTGGATACTTACTATGTGTCAATCAAAATTCAACAACATTACGGTAGGGGATTTTTGGGCAAATTGTTGTGCTAATTTTCCACTTGGGTCACCGTTGATGGCCATTCCGGTAAAGGAACCCAAAAGCAATTCAGGAAAGTTGTTTTGATCAAAATCCGTAGGCTCCATGATGAGCCATCGTCCCGAAGAGGCCTGTTCAAAGGTGTGAAGCTTACCTTTAATATTATCACCGCTACTTGTGTTTTCCAGAAAGATAAAGCCCTCCCTAGGATTTTGCAATACATCGGGAAAGAACGATATCATGGCAATATCTTGGTCCCCGTCATTGTCAAAATCGTGATTTATGGCCTTATAGGCTCCATTTTGATGTTGAAAAAAGGCTTCGTTAAAATTGTTTTCGCCATCGTTGAGGTATATCCTGAGCCCGTGATAGGGTTTTAAAAACCTTGAGAAATCGGCATTGTCCCCATTAACATAAATAATGTCCTCATGACCATCAAGGTTCCAATCCACCAATGAAAAAGACACTGAACCATAGGAGGGGGGAAATCTTAATAGGGTACTAACGTTAAAATTACCTTCGCCCAGATTATAGTGTACGTCTATTCTTTCGTTGCCCTGGGACATTAAAACAATAATGTCCGGCTTGCCGTCTTGGTTCAAATCCCTTATCTCCACGGCAGCTGCACCGGGATCCGAGGATAGTATTTTTCTTGAGTACTCACCGTTGGCCTGTTTAATAAAAAGGCTAAGTTTACCAGTGTGATTGCCATATTCACAAACAATAATATCCTCTAAACGGTCCCCTGTTAATTCCGCAAAAGTAGTTTGGACAGGTCTTTGCAAATTTTTTAGGATGCTCATAAATCCACGGTATTCCTTCTCTCCTGGCCTTTTGAATATCTTTACAACACTTCCGGAGGGATTGTCGGTGGGCATAAATCCACCCATTAATGTAGCAATAATGGTATCTGATTTACAATCCAAATAGGAAATAGGGGAAGGGAGGGCCAAGGTACTGACAGACTTTAAATTTCGATCCAAAATATTTATGGCGCTATAATCTGTTTTGGTATCCGCTACGTAAACCTCATTTAGTTCGGAATTGTATTTAATTGCGGTGACCATTGGAGGGGAGATATGAAACTCGGGTACTTTTACTTTTAGTCCTTTGATCCCCATTTGTATTTTCTTGTTTGGAATCACGAGGCTATCCGGGGCATTATTGTAATAATAATTTTGGATCAGTTTCCATTGACTTTTTGATAGGATAGGTTTTTGGGGAAATATATTTTGCCCCTCCACAAGCGGGCCCCCTGGATTGGTTTCTATAAGGCTTTGTCTGGTTACGTCTTCATATATTCCCATTCTATGTCCCATTTGGGGGAGGACGCCCAATTGCCAAGTTTTTTTATCCAACAATTCCGGCTCTGGAAAAACATGGCAGCTTGCGCAATGGTTCTTTGCCAAGTTTTCTCCACTAATCCCCTTTATTTCCTTATCTATTAAAACCTCAATGGGTTTTGCTTCCGGTTTTCCCTTGCAGGAGATGAGCAGTATTTGTAGGCAGCCCAGAAAAATATATAAGGTATAACGCATAGGAGGTATCAGTGAGAATGTATTTCATATAAAAATGCAACAATTTAGGTACTTATAAAAGAATTTTCCCAAAAGTTGAACAGGTTTTTCGTTAAAGATGGGAGTGTATAATGTGTTCATTTGTTTTTCAAATAAAAAGGGGAGAATTTAATCTCCCCTTTAACAACTTTATTATGCCATAGATTCAAAACAAGTTAATATCCAGGGTTTTGAACTAGTTTGGGGTTCTTGTCCAAGGCTGTTTGGGGTAATGGGAAAATGGTATTATGGGCATCGAGCTCATAGAACGTAAGATTGGGCGAATATTGTGCTATTCTGTCCAACAAGGCCTGATCTGGTGTAAATACATCTCCATTATCATCGTACATGGTAGGTACCGTATAAGTGGCATATGCCGTTTTATTGGTCAGTAATTTGCCCTGTCTTACCAATTCTTCATAGTCTTGTCCTTCAAAGCAAAGTTCTTTTCTAAATTCGAGATAAATGGCTTCCCTAAGTTCTTCCTTGGTCAAACCTGATAAGTCGTCCAAGCCTGCCCTTTCCCGTACTCTGTTCACATATTGATAAGCATTTCCCGGACCCTCATCTTCGTTTGTAGCTTCGGCCGCGGTAAGCAGCACATCGGCAAATCGTAAAACCTTTATGTTATAGGCCATACCATCACCAACCTTGTTATCCGGGTCCCTGTATTTGTTTATATGGGGTAGCGGGTAGGTGTTTTCCTGCCACTGTACCAGTTCGCCTCCACCGTTCAATTTAGGAAATTCGGTTAGCCAAGTGGCGGGCTTTCTTTTATCGTTTTCCTCAAACTGATTGAACCACCAGAGGCTTCCAATTATTGTTCCCCACTGCCCGGGTCCATATCCGTTGTTATTAGGTTCATAATTGTTGCCCAAAGCATGGCCCTGGGGAGAAACACCATTGTATTGAACTTCAAATACACTTTCTATGTTATTGTCCACATCACCATTGCCCATCCACCAATTGTCTTTTGGGTCATCCATAAGGTCTAGGCCACTTGGGGAATTTATAACGGCTATGGCGTTGGTTTTGGCATTTGGCCAATCTTTTAGATAAAGTTGGACTTTGGCCAAAAGGCCCTGCGCAGCTTCTTTGGATGCCCTTCCCACATTGTTGCCGGAATATGTGGATAGGTTGGGCAATGCGCCCATGGCCTCGGTAAGGTCTATAACAATTTGGGCATATACTTCGGCCTCTGTATTTCGTGCAACCTGTAACTCTGTAATATCAGAGGACTTGGTTTCAGTCAAAATTAAGGGTACGCCTCCCCATCTTCTTACCATATTGAAATAGGTCAATGCCCTTAAAAATTTGGCCTCCCCTATTATCCTTGATTTGAGGGTTTCGTCCATTTCAATATCTGGAACGTGGTCTATTACGGCATTGGCTCGGTTAACGGCTTGCCATACGGCTCCCCATATCGCAATATTATAGCGTGGGCTTTTTACCATTCCGGCATCGTTTAACTGTATTATTTCGGCTCTATCCGAGGTAGTGCCAAGACGGGTGAAGACTCCATCTGATGCCAGAGCACTCGAGGTCATCCAATATCTGGAATAATAGTCGTTTACCCTTAAAGCCGCATAGGCTCCGTTTACTGCAGATTCTGCATCCTGATCCGTTTGATAAAAATTTACGGGCGAAATGGAATCCTTTGGAATCTCATCAAGATAATCAGAGCATGCGCTTGCAAGGATTGCAATGCACAACATTATTAAGAATTTTAAATTTTTCATATCGTTTGTTTTTTTATTAAAAGTCGATTTTCAATCCCATTAAAATGGTCTTGGCCAATGGGTAAGAACTGATGTCCCATCCAAATGAGCCCCTTACATTGGCACGCCCATTGGTGTCCGGGTTATAGCCTTTGTAATCTGTTATTGTGAACAAGTTCTGACCGGTAACATATATAGATGCATTGGCATTGCCCAATAGTCCTTTAGGTAACTCATAGTTAAGGGTAATTTCCTTCATTCTTAGATAGGTAGCGTCTTCAAGGAAAAAGTCCGAATCTCCAAGACTTGCAGAACCGCCTATGGACGGAGGAGTTTGTATTGGAGTAGGCCATAGGGCATTGGGGTTGCTAGAAGTCCAATAATCCCCAACTTCCGCCAATATATTCTGACCTCTGGTAACACTTGAATTAAACCTTCTCATGGAATTGTAAACAAGTCCACCCTTCTGGCCTTGTAAAAAGAGCCTTAGTTCCAGGTTTTTATAGGATATGGTCGAATTTATACCGTAGGTAAAATCGGCATGTGGACTTCCGAGTACCGTGCGGTCATCCGTATTTATTTGACCGTCGTTATTAACATCCACATATCTGGTCATTCCAGGAATAACTCCTGGCCTTAGGGATTGCTCCGCATCGGCTTCCGCTTGTGAACGATATAGCCCATCTGTCTTGTAGCCATAGAAGACCCCTACTGGTTGTCCAACGGTTACAAAAGACCTTGGGGTGGAACCGGCAAATGTAGGTTGGGCTATTTCATAGGATTGGTCGCCATCTCCCACCTGGGCAGCTGATCCCAAGGAAGTGATCTCATTTTTGTTTTGGGAAATGTTGAACCCAAGGTCCCACTTAAAGTCATCATTTTGGATCACAGCTCCGTTCATGGAGAGTTCCCAGCCAATATTTTCCATCTCACCCAGGTTCTGAACCGAAGGATCTAGAATACCGGATGTTTCGGGAAGATTAACTTCCAGCAATAGGTCCTGGGTCTTTTTGATATAATAATCAAATGAGGTATTAAACCTACCACGTAACAGTGATGCATCCAGACCAATATTGGTTTGGCTTGTTATTTCCCATGTTAAGCCGGGTACAGCAACACGCAGGGGCGCAAATCCACTTACGATGGTGCCATCCCCAAAATTATAGGGGTCTGCCTGTAATAGTGCCAGAGACCTATAAGTGGGTAATTCTTGGTTACCTACTTGTCCCCATCCAATCCGTACTTTTAAATTATCGAAGAAATCCGATTCTGCCATGAAAGCTTCGTTGGAAATCCTCCAAGCTCCTGCCACAGAAGGGAAAAATGCCCATTTATTTCCTTCAGCAAATTTAGAAGAACCATCACGACGTCCGGTTGCAGTGATCAGATAACGATCTTTATAGTTATAGTTGACCCTTCCAAGAAAGGACATTATACTAAATTCGGCATACTGTGAATCCACTGCGGGAGCCACTGATCCGGCACCCAGGTCAAAAGGTCCTGTTATATCGGTTGCAAAACCACTAGCTGTGATCAACCTGTATTCTTCGGTTTCCTTTTGCACTGTAAAACCGGCCAATGCCTGAAAGTTATGGTCCCCAAAATCTTTATTGTAATTTAAGGTGTTCTCGTTTAATAGGGACGTTCTATTCACCGCGCTCACATTGGCGGTATTAATAGGGTTAACAGCATCGAAGAGGGAAGTTCTATATACATGTCTATCCCGGTTCTCCAAGTCGGCCCCCACACTGACTCTAAACTTTAAATCGTCCAATAAAGCATATTCCCCGAATAGGGAGCCTAGGATTCTAGTGTTTACGCTTTCATCAGAAAATTCATTGATAAAGGCCATAGGGTTTCGAGTTCCCTGCGCATCCGGAACGGTCGAAGGCATATCGTTTAGAACAGAGTAAGTGCCATCGGGTTGATATACCGGGAGTATAGGTGCCATTTGCAAAGCCGTGGCCGTTATACTGTTGGTTGCCTCTCCTTCTGTTTCCGCAGCATTGTTTATAGAACGGGAAACATTTAAGGAGTTGCCGAATTTTAATCTATCACTGGCATTGATGTCCAAGTTTACCCTTAAGGAATACCTAGTGAAATCCGATCCTTTTATAATACCTTCCTGATCAAAAACAGCCCCTGATAAACTATATTGTATGGATTCAGAACCTCCGTTTATTCCAATTTGGTGATTCTGTATAAGGGCACTCCTAAAGATCAAATCTTGCCAATCGGTATCGTTGGCCGGAGCGCTGCTAAAAACTACAGGATCAGGAGTTGGACTATTGGCCGCTGCTTCATTGTATATATTTTGATATTGCTCGGCGTTCATCATATCAATTTTATTGCTGATAGTCTGTATACCTGCATAACCGTTATAGGATATTTTTGGCAAGCCTTTTTTTCCTCTTTTTGTTGTGATTAGTATAACACCATTGGCACCTCTTACCCCGTATATGGCTGCAGCGGAGGCATCTTTAAGTACCTCTATCGATTCAATATCGGATGGATTTAGCGCAGCAAGTGGGTTTTGGTTTACAGTGTAGTCCGTACCTGTACTACTATCCAGTCCCCTACCGGCACTGGTAGCGAATTGCGACTGTCCGGTGACCGGAAATCCATCGATTACATATAGGGGTTCACTACCATTCAGAATAGAAGTAGTACCCCTAATTTTTACACTGATTCCACCTCCTGGAGCACCGGAGTTATTTGTAATGTTTACACCGGCTACCCTTCCTTGTAAACCCTGTTCCATGGAGGTTATAGGTGCTGCGTTTAGCTCTTCTGAGGAGAGCGACCCTACCGATCCAGTAAGATCACTTTTTTTCTGGGTACCATAACCCACAACTACAACTTCCTCAAGCTGGCTGGCATCTTCCAATAAATTTACATTTATTTTGGATTGGCCACCAACGACAACCTCTTGGGTCTTATAACCAATATATCTAAACACCAAAATATTGGTGTTGCCAGCATCAATGGAATAATTTCCATCAAAATCGGTTGCGGTACCCGTTGTGGTATTTTTAATAATGACCGATACACCGGGTAAAGGGGTTCCGGATTCATCGGAAACGGTTCCTGTTACAGTGGAGGTGTCCTGCGCATAAATGGGCAGGCATAATATTACTCCAAAAAGTAGGAGATAATATTTCATGTTTTTTTTTGTTTTCATACGAATTTGTTTAGTTGAGATTACTTTTAAATTAATTTTCAGGTGCCTTGATAGTGTGTACTTTTTCTTTCCATTTCTTTCTAATTTTTTGGTTAAAATATATTATACAATCGATTGTATTTTTGCTGTTGTTTCGTCTTGGGGGGACATAATTTCAGCTATAGAAAAACATACAAATAGTCTGTTCAACTTTTGTAATCGATTACACTAAAGTAATTAAAATATCATATCCTGCAAAGAATTTGGAAAAAAATGAACATGAATTTTGAGGATTAGATAATAATGACCTATTAAAAATATGATTATAACAGGCCGAAAGCCTTATGTTTAATGGGATTTTACTATTTTTTAACTGTTATATCTTTTTTGAATTCTATAATTCTTTTTATAGGTGAATATTCAAAAAAACTCCTTTATAATCACAAAAGTCATGGCGACCAATACATGAGAAAATACCAATTCCTTGAGGTTGTGGTCCTAAAAAAATACTATCAATATTTTTTTTTAAATAATAAAGTGGAGCTGAAACCCAAGGAAAAAATGGAGGAGAAGGCCACAGGGATTTATTATTGCGAAGGCGATCATACATATACAACCTCTAAAGGGTCAACTCTTATATTCGGGCTGGAATCCAGGTTTCAATATCATCTCATATGCAGTACTGTACATAGTTATATTATTTAATTTCCACCTTATCTTTTGTGGTCATTATTACTGAATTTTGCATTCAATAGAACCATTGACCTTTTGGAAAGCTTACATTATATAACTATTAAGTGCTTTTTATTTTTTTATTTTTAATTGTAGGGAACTGTCGTTTATCTCAAATTCATTGTTTTTCAGCAATAGGATTATTTCAGCTCCTGCAAGCATTACTGGACCATAACCGTGTGCTGCGAACACATTGATGGGCCTGTAATAATAAAATGCAGGATCAAACCCCATTCCTGTTCCTACACAAGTCCCTTCAACCTGTCCTTTGGCGTTTACCTTGGTGGCAACCGCATTCCATCCTAACAAGGCCATGGGTGCATAGGCCAATTTATCTATGTACCCCCTATTGATGGCCCTTGCTATGGCATATGTGTAGATTGCTGTTGCAGAAGTTTCCAAATACGTATCGCTGCGGTCTATAAGTTGGTGCCAGAATCCTGTTCCATTTTGATAGCTGGCCAATCCTTTGATATGATCCTGTAATTGTGTTAACACCATTATATAACCGGGATGGTTCTTCGGTAATACTTCCAGTAATTCAACCATGGTCATTACAGCCCAACCGTTGGCTCTTGCCCAATGATATTGTGGGTGATCTTCCATAGCCTTCACCCAGCCGTGCATGTATAGTCCATTCCCTTTATTGAACATTCTTTCGGAAAATAGGGCCAGCTGTTTTACGGCGTCATCAAAATATTTAATCTCTCCCGTCAATTTCCCCATTTGGGCCAATGCCGGGACACTCATAAAAAGATCATCTAGCCATAAAGTGTTGGGTTGAGGTCTGTTTCTGGCAAGTGTTCCGTCTGAAAACCTAAATTCCTTATTACTTATATAATCTATAAAATTATCGATCAATGGTCTTAGGTCGGCTTTGAGACCTGCTCTTTCCACTTTTATCATCGCGGCACAAACCGCACCGGCATCATCCAATGCATGGGGTTTAAGGACCGTGGATATAGGAGAAGGGAAATCTTTATTTTTTTTAATCTGTTCTTTGTAAAAGGGGGCAATATCCGCTATGAGTTTGATTCTTTCATTGGTATAGTTGGCATATTTTGGGTTGCCAGTTGCTTCAGTAGCCAGAAGCATTCCAGCATAGGTAACTCCCCATTCGTAACTGGTAAGTCGGAACGCACCAGGTGCAAATATGGTATTTTCGTCCAGCCTTTTTAGATTGGTTACTTCTTGATTGGATTTGCTATCCACCAATTTTGCAGGGGTTGAAGCGTCCAGAAAATTATAGACCCTATCTAAGGTGGCTGTGATTTGCGCTACGGATTTGGTGCCGTAGGGAGTAGGATAGTCCGGTTGCAGCAAATGTAAGGGAGTGGTTACATCATTGGTGGGCTCCTGTGCAATTATTGGTGTTTGAATGTAAATCGCAACTATTAGAATTGATAAATTTTTGATGCTTATATATTTAGTTAAATTCATTCTATAATTTTCATTTAGTTTTTTACATCGATATTAATTTCTGCAGAAAGTTGATTGGTAATCTTTTTTAAGTAATCCGCAAAATAGGTTTCGTTTGTAAATTTTTCATCACTGAGCTCCCATCCAGCAATGGCAAAGTAACTTATTGGCTCGTTGTTGCCTATCTTAAGTTTTGCCAAATAACTATTGGAAAGATTTCCAGTTTTGGGAGCTTCCAAATACCCTAAATATTTATCTTTGGGTACAATTAGTGCCATTCCCAGCCACCATTCCTTATCATAGGTCTGCTTATCATGAGTATACAAGACTACATATTTGTTGTTATCATCCAATATTTTCAAGGCGTTATCCGTATGAATGTTTACAAGACCAACACCCAACTGTTCATCGCCCTTTAAGCCAGATACCGCAACCGTATTTTTATAGCCATAGATCCCTGGCCAAATAGAAGTGGTTTCTTTTACAGAATAGGTCCTTTCATTGGGCGTCCATTGGTCGTATGTGTAAGATAATATCGATTTTACGGGTCCTTCGGCAACGATTTGGAAAGTCGTTTTTTCTACATTGTTTATAGAATCTTCTACGGTAACTCCCAGTCTCATAAATTCCTTCCCGTTAATAAGAGCATAGCCCCCCAGACCAGCGGAATTACCAACGGCAAGAATATCCCGGCCCCAGTTTTTCATAACATGGTAGTTATCCTCAACGGCACCATTTGCATTTAGACCTACATCCTCGGGCGATATCCCTGGGGTCTTTTTTCCAAAAAGGTCTTTGGCATTTCTACCGTCCAAATAATGTCTAAAGCCCACTTTGTCATTTTCCCAGGATGGCCCATCGGTCTGGTATTGCTGGTAACCTAGACTTTTGGGAAGTTCATTGGCCATCATGGTTTCACTGGTGGCCGGTTGTACAGGGGTGTCCGCAGAGGTTCTTTTGCCAAACCTAACACTGGTTCTAACCTTGTAAATTGGTTTTTGGTCCGTCCAAAAAAGCCTAACGGACTTTGATTCTTTTGGGTTAAAATCGGCAACAAAAAAAAGCTCGTCCCATTGCCCATCAATATCCGTATCATTTAATTGAGACGGAAGGGTGTCCCTATCAAATAGAACAAGAGGATATTTGCCAAGGCTGTCGTTAGGTCTCAGTAATTTTTTGTCAATGGAAATGGGCTTGTCCACTAAATCGACCTCCGAAGTACTGGTCAATTGAATTGCTTGGCCCTTCTCCACTTCTTTTTCACAGGATGTAAAGGCGATCAGCAAAACAAACAATAGGGAATAAAGTGATGCTTTCATAAGGTTATCTTTTGGTTATTATGATATGTTAATGCTATTATAAAGTTGTTTCTATTAATTATTATAGGGGCTGCTTAATTCTTAATAATGGTCCTATTCTGATCTGTATATTGGTCAATTTAGCTGTTTATTACCCAATAATTTAATCATCAAAATCCTCTTGGTCCAACTCGGTAATCAATTTTAGTTGGTTCCAAGTGGGGGGATT
>TARA_R110000868_G_scaffold50875_6_pt1 | contig 22966 bp, 16 predicted proteins | sample TARA_R110000868 | Tara Oceans TARA_R110000868 (sample SAMEA4397489) | marine metagenome | biome: Polar Biome; feature: [SRF] surface water layer (ENVO:00010504); material: water (ENVO:00002006), including particulate matter (ENVO:01000060) such as... | depth 5 m | reverse complement strand
AGGGTTTATTTCTATAAAATTTATTTCAGCACTCCCATCCATACCCGAAGAATATTCAATACCCCCTACGACTTCCCCATTAACTACTATACTATTCCCTCTTACTGGAGATTTTATTTGTTTAAAAGTATATGGTTGATTATCGTCAATTTCTACTTTCACATCTCCCCCTACAACACTACCTGCTTCTGCTTTAGGTGCTGTAATAAGTTTATCGTACTTGTCGTAGATTTCATCAAAGGCTTTTATATCATTAGGGTCTGTGAGTTTATTCCTATCTACCTTGCCATCTGTTTTGTATTTATCTGCATTAGGTATTGCAGCATTAAGTTCTTTTTGCTCTTTTGCTCTTAGCTTTTCAATTTCTACAATAGGGGCAGCCGTAACCGCCCCTTCTGGTGCTAATACTTTGTTTTCTTTGAGGTCGACTTCATTCCCTCCGATTTCTCCTTCGCTTTGTACGCTTTTGGTGACATCTTCTTCTCCATCTTTTCCTCTTTTTTGCTTTCCATCTTCATCATTTTTTTCATTTGTTGTTGTTTTTATTGTTTCCCCTGCTATGGCTTCGGGTGTTGCCTTTTGTTGTTTTATCCTATCAATAATGTCTTCATACCAACCTATATTGTACTCACTTGCATCTTCTGGGTTTTGCTTATTCCACTTTTTTTGAGATGCCAACATTGACTCATAGTAAGCTAATGGGTCTTTATTTAAAAGATTTAACCTATTTTTTTGCTGAATTAGATATTCGTCATAATTGCCTTCGCCAAATAATTTCTCTAATCCTTTTCTTAGTTTTCCTTTCTTACCTTCTGTTTCTTTAATAAATTCTTCTTCTGATAGTATATCTTTTTGCAACATATTTTTTGCTTCATCTATTGCATTTGATATGTATTCATTATTTGCAACTTGCTCTTCTGTTAACTCTACAACAGGTGCAGTTCCCTCTTCCTCTTGCTGCATCTTAGCCTGCTCTGCCTCAAACTCTTCCTGAGTTAAGTTAACTACTCCCTTGCCATCGTTTCTGTTTATTGTTCCGTAGTTTTCAGGGGTTTGGGAGGTGTTCTTTTGAAGGGTGACAGGTGTTGCCATTACTACTAACTCATCATTAATAGCGTCTATCTTTTCATCAATAGGTTTCTGAAATGCTTTGTCAACACTTTCTTTTTTAGCCTCTAACTCATCTCTTTCAATAATTAAGTCAGCCGCCTTTTGTTTGTCTGACACTTCTGTTGGGATAGTTTCAACTACCCTTATATAATCTTCCGCTTTTTTGTTTAACTCGTTATAGTCAACATTACTTATCATGCCTTGATTCTTTAAGACATCTAAGTTTGATTGTAATTTTTGTAGTTCGTAAGGGTTTGACTTGCTTTCGTTAATAGCCTTAAACACCTCTCTTACCGCTGTTTCTTTCTTAGCTTTGCTGTACTCGCCAATACCGCTTATTGTGTTTATTGGAGCTGACAATAATACCTCGCCAGCCATATTCTCCATTACGCCCTCGCCTAACTCTGTTTTCAATCCTTGATGTCGGTCATAGGCATTTCTTCCTACTTGCATACCTCCTGCTATTAAAGCATCGGAAGCTGTATCAAGCACCTTTTCAGCTATTATCTTGCCTCCTTGTGTCCTTGCTTTACTTGCTAATGCACCAATAAGTTTACCGCCTCCCAATGTACCAACAAGACCCTCTGCTGCTCCTGTTGCTGCGCCCATTCCTGCTGCTCTTATTGCTATATCATAAGCCTCGTCATCTGTGGCTTCACGCATTATGTCCTTGCCTTTGATGTCTTTTCTGCCACTTGGCAAACCTGATGATTTTACCTCGTTAAATACCCTTGAAAAATCTTCTGCGGCTTGTTGCGCTCCCTGTCTTGCTGCTACTGTAGCTACTCCTAATACAGGCGCACCTGCTAATGAAAAACCTATAGATACCCCTATATCTGGAATAACGCCTCCTATCATTTCTCCTATACCACCGCCTCCGCTTGCCTCTTTTGTTGGTGCTTTTGTTGCTTGGTCTTTGGCGTATTGAATTTGCTCTGCCTTGCCCATTCGGGCTAAACTGGCTGCTTGTTCCCAACTATCAACATTTCCTTTCATTCCTTTGTAAAGTCCCATATAGAAATTATCGGAAACTTTATCATTGGCTAATTTCTTGATACTGTCAGATGTTTGAAGTATTCTTTTTTCATAAACATCTTGTGCAAAGGCTGCACGATTATACGCCTTTTCAGTATCTTGTAAGTCCTTAACCGTTTGGTTTAACTCTGCCTCTAATTCGGGAGTTGGATTAACCTTGTATTGCTCGTTTAGATTTGCTCCCTTTTGCTTTATCTGCTCTAATCCTAATTGTAATTGCTTGGCTTTGTCAATTTCTTGGTCACGCATCTTTCTTACTACATTGGTTCTTGTTACCAACAAGTCAATGTCTTCATCTGCTTCTTTTCTTTCGACACTCCTTTGCATTGGCGCAGGCTCTCCCTTGTCTTTAATAGAAACTTCTACTCCACCTACATTCATAGGCTTGGACTTATTAACTACTTCGTCTAAGTCAGGGTTGATTACTCCAATTTTTGCCTTTTTTAATATCTCACCAAAATTACTTGGCTCGTATTTCGGCTTAGTTATTTTAGTTTGTTCAACTCCATCAATAGGTTTAGCACCGCCAGACTTTAGATAATTTTTTAACTCTGCTGCCTTTTTTTTCATCGCTAAAGAGTTATCCTTTCTTTCTATGGCATAATCCCCCGTTTGTCTTTCGCTAATTTCAGACCGAATAAGTCCATCAACATAGTTATTAATCCATGACTCTTTGCCATCTTGTGCTTCTCCCCTATTTAAATCATATTCATACCAATGGTTTGCATCACCGCCTCTATCTTTAAGTGTTAGTGCCTTAAATTCTTCACGAATTTTATTGTATTTTGGGTCTGCCTCCTTCATCCCATGCAACATATCTAATATCACATCTTCCTCATCGTTGGTATTAGGGTCATACAATATCCCATGAGTGCCTAATTTTGGATTGGCAACTGTTAGTCCATTTTGATACCTTATAGAATCTTGCGTTGGAGAAAAATATTCTATACTGCCACCCCCTGTATTTTTACGGGTAAAATTTGCATCTGCCTTTAAGGTAACCTCCCCTAAATTTTTAAGTGCAGGATATTTCTTATAGATATTATTTATATCTATGCCATTGTCAATAGGTTTAGCTAAAGGAACTTGTTTACCTCCTAATGGATTAATCGTTTCTGTCCACGATGCCGATTTTGAACCTACCGATGCAGATGTAGGCGTTGAAGTTGAAGTTGAAGGTGTTATAGGTTTTACATACGCACCACTCTCTCCACCTGTCTTTGAGGGTGCTTTGGACTTTGGGGCGACAGCTACTGTTTCTCCCCACTCGTCTGAATTATCGGTAGCTGCAACTTTTATTGTTTCGCCCCACTCTTCTTTTTCCTTTTCTGCCATTTTATAAGTCTATTATTTGTTCTGTACCATCTGAAAATTTAACCTTTGCTTGTGTACCTTTTTTGTTTACTTGGTATTCTGCAATAGTTTTTGTTGACTTTGCCTTTATTTTATCTAATACGGTTTTTGATACTGCTTTTTTTGGTTCTGCTACTGCTGTTTTTTCTTTTGGCTTTTTCCATTTACCAATACTTACATCATACTGACCTGCACCAATATTATTTCTTATACTTGACACATCCTCTTCGCCAATCTTTACATACTTTTTTTCTGCTGGCATAAGAACGCCTTTGATAGTTTTTTCAGGTATTTCTATTGTAGCGTATTCCGCTTTACCTGTATCTTCATTTCTTGTTAGACCTACAATGGCTGCATCTGAATAACCCTTAAGGTAAATATTCTTAGGATTTTCAACCCCTGCTACTGTTTCAATTGAAAAGAACTTACCATTTTTAACTAATGGCTTTTCTATAATTGGCTTTCCTTCTGCTGTAGTTTCATACAATGGTTGGTCTATTGGGTCACCTACAGTCCAAATCTTACCTATTGCTCCGCCTCCACCAGTTGATTGAAAGTTATTTGTAAAATTAAATCCTGTTGGTATTTTCGTTGTCTTGTCAACTGTCTTTATCTTGTTAGTAGCCATTGCGCCTTGAAGCATTATCTTAGCTGCCTCTTGTGCTACAAATTCTTGTGCTTCTAATTCTGTTTTGCTTAGTAAACTCTGTTGGAATGCTAAGTTATCATTGTCATTTATTTGTTTTGTTGCCTGTTTAAGGAAATATTTTGCGTGAGGGTCTTGTCCATTTCTTGTAAACTCTAAAAATTTTTGATATTGAGACTCTTGACCCTCTGGAGTGTTGTATATTTCTGAACCTTTTACTACTGTTGTAACATAATTTCCATTCACCATTTTTGTTACTTGTACATCTTGATTTGCTTGCGGTGTCATAAATGCAAATAAATCAGTCTGCGCCTTTGGTGTTCCGTACTTATAAAATGTTTGCGCCTTGTCAGCTGTTTCAGATGAAATAAAGTTTTTATCATCCAATCCTGCTGTTCCTTCTATCGCTTTTCCTATTTTTTTTCTAAACTCTTCTGTGTACTCATACTTTTCATCTCCATTTAACTTTGTAGCTATTTCTTTTGTATATGCAGATTCTCTACCATACTTACTTTGCAATTCTTGAAGTTTTGTTACCTCCCTGTTTACATTTTCATCAAGCATAACATTCCCTTTTTTACCTCTTACTTTCATAGCCTCTTGCAAAACTTTTTGAGACTGCTCTTTTATTAAAGGAACTCTTTCTGGCAAATACTTTGTACCATCAATACTTATAAATGGGTCTAACTGCTTGTTAAATGCATCTTCCTCATCTTTCTTTTTCTTTTCTTGCTTGTCTACAAAATCAACAATGTCATCTCCAAATGTTTTTGGAGCTGGCTTTATATACGCAGGTCTATTCTGTGCAATATCTCCTTGATATATTCCCTGTAACCCTCCTGATGTGCCTAAATCTGCCATTTTGTTTTTTATTAATTAATCTCCACCAAAGTTTTGACTATATTTTCCTGTAAACTCTTGCCCATTTGGAGATGTTCCAATGCCTCCTATTTTAGGAGTTTGTGTGTCTCCTCCGCCTGAAAACATATTACCTGCCATTGAACCTAATTGTCCTCCAAAAACACTCAGACCTGCTTTAATTGCTTGATTCATGTTCTCATCATATTCAGCTCCTCTATTATACACAGCTGTGCCTGCTGTGTTATAAATTTCTTCTCTATTTTGAGCCTTTTGCATCCTTAAGTCACTTACTGCCTTTCCTGCTGATTCCAATAAATTAGTATACCTATTCGTGTCGTTTTCCGCTGTGTTTTGAAATCCACCTGCCATTTGCATAACAGGTTTTAGTTGGTTTGATGCAAATTGCTCTTTCTGAAGCTTTAATGTTGCATTCTTTGACATCATATCTAAAAAGTTGTCTGCCTTATTTGCTGATGATAAAGCACCTACATATCCTGCCATTTGACCTCCGCCTGCTTCGCCTGCCGCTGTTATTTGTTGTGTTTGATTCCTGTCAATAGCTGACTTGTATGCCGCTGACTCTGCTGGTGAAAACCCATACTTGCTGCTTGCTTGTGCTGTTGTATAGTTTTTCATTGCAAGTGTCATTGCATCCTTCATTTCTGGAGTCAATGTGCTTGTCACCCCTTGGTCTTGAACACCTTTAAGGTTTGCTTGAGCTGCCTTTAAGTCACGCAACGTATCTTTTTGGTTTAGCAATTGACCTGCTATTCCTATTACTTGTCCTGCTGTTTTTATTACTCCTCCTGCTCCAGCCATTTTATTTATTTATTTTAGGGTTCATCTCTCTGATTTTCATCACAAAGTTATTTAATTTTTGTTGATTATTTGCACCTAAGTATGTTTTTACTATTAAATATTTTCCAAATAGCATACTTGCGTCTGTTTCATTGTCGTTTGGACTGTTCGTTGTGTCAACCTTTACAGGGCTTTCATAGTATTCATCTACATTTTCAAATTCTGCTTTATCTAAATAACTTTTGTGCTGATTTGTAGTGTACTCTACTCTTTTTGGCTCTTTAGTTGAATTATATTTTGTAAATACAAACCTTGCCTTGTTGCCCTTGTTCTCGTTTACTACGTTAGTTATATAAGGCTCTTCAAACACACAAGTTGTTACACTAAACTCTGTTTCATCGGGAGGAAGGTCGCCTATAACCGTTATAATGCCATCAATTACTGATACAATTTCATACTGAACTCCATTGCTATCAACTAAGTACCATATCGTTTCTCCCCAAGTTGATTGTGTTGGTATTGAATTAGTAGATGCACTTGTTATTAATCGTTTACTTACCCCATCTTCTAAGATTCGGTAAAAGCCATTTTCAAGTATTCTAAATCCGCTATCGTTTGTGTCTAAGGTGTTTCCACTTACTACTCCGACAACGTTCATGTCCATATCTCTACAGTACCAATGTGCCTCTGCCCCTAATTCTGTATGCTCAAATATGAGGTTTTCATCTATTGGAGATGGGCTTAACATTGTTTCTTTGTAGCCTATCCATGTCTTAGGTCTTGGACTTACCCACCACTTAAACTTGTTTTCTTTTTCACTCCATACAAGTGTCCAAAAGTTATAGTTGTCAATAGTATTTTCTATGATTTCCCAATAGCTCTCCCAGTCAACACCTGTTTGTGGTTCTGATTCTGCACTTGCAAAATTGTATTGAATACATCTGTAAATTACAGGTGCATCATTTAATCCGTAAAAATAACCGTTTGTTACAAGTTCTCCTACCTCATACTCTCCATAAATATCCCACTCGCCCTTAATCTTTCTGAATGTTCTTGATGTGAAATATATTTGAGAACTTTTTTCATCCCACCCTGTATGTAGACCATAGTTGTCAAAAGGTGTAAGCTGATTTCCTGCAAACAATAGCCCTTTCATTGCCCAAGTAAATATGCTTTGACTGTCTGAAATTACTTTTGTGCCATCGTCACCTACTCTTACAAACTTTCTGTTTATTGCATCTGGATAAAAGAAATAAGACCTACCTCCTTGTGTTGAACCATACTGAACTGCCCACTTGTTTGAACATCCGTAAAAAGATTTAAAATCTCCCTTTAGTGCCATTACCTGACCTGTTCCAAGCAATATTTCTGTGCTTGTTACTGACTTCAACATTTGAGTATTATCAAAGTACTGTCTCTCTGTTCTTAATGGCTGTAATGTGTAAAGTAAGTCATTAGACTTTATCATATGGATTATCTCGCCTGCTGTGGCATCAATAGCCCTTTGATTTAAAGGTAAGAAGTATCTGTCGTTGTTTTGCTCACTATCTTCTAACGCTTGAAGTGACCAATATATTGTAGCAATAGACTCCTGCTGCTCAACTACAAATTGATTAAATGGAGCATAAGAGTTTATTAGGTTTATAATGTCAAATGTAGTGTCATAAACAACCAAGTTTGATTCGTCTGCTATACCAGCCAATAAGTACCAAAAAGCTGCGGCATCTACTGTTGTAAAAGGAGTCAATAAATCCAATGCTGGAAATATATATCTTGCTATTTGCGTATTTCTTGTTGACTGACTATAAAATCCAAAGGCTGCTGCATTGTCTACTGATATTGATTTATTTCTTAGCTTTAAGTACCTCTTCATTGTAAAAGTATCTCCACCAAATATATCGTATGTTGTTGCCAATGTATCTGTATCTATATCTGTTGCTACTCCCCAAATTGGTTGATATACGCTCTGTGTTACATCTAATGGATATAAAGAGACACTTGGTCTAATATAAATACAGTTGTAAACGCCTAAGTCTGGATTAAATGTTAAACCGATTGCGTCAGAGTCTAAATACAAAGCCAAGCAATTATACCAATCTGAATTTGCTGTTTGAGCATCTTCTAAGGTTATAAATATTGTTGGGTTTAATGGAAATACAGCAGGAGATGCTTTGTCAAAGAAGTTTATTAAGTCTAATACTTCTATTTCTTGTATTGCATTGCGTAGTTGTCCATCTAACTCATAAATCTCTCCATCTGGAGAACCTGATGGTAAGAATGTATTTTCTAAATTAGCATTTCCCAAGTTTATTATCTTGTCGCCTGCCTTCCACTCAATGTTTACTCTATTTGTTACGTTTAAATCAGGCGAATAAAAATAAACTATTCTTCTGTTTGCTGTGGAAATGTTAGGTGCTGAACCATCGTACTTTGGGTAAGCATCAAATGTAGCTGAAATAGGGTCATCCGATATAACCATTATTCCACTCGCCAACACCTCTGAGTTTACTTCTACTCTTACCCATTGAAAGTCCTCTATCAAGTCTCTTAACTTTACTCCATTTACTAAGTAGTCTAAGTCGTGATTTGTAGCTTCTAAGTAATATGAGAATGTATTTACGGTGTCTGTCAATGAGTAGTCTAAGCCTCCATCTATCAATCCTTGATAAATATTTTGGTCTTTAACATGGTACACCTTAGTCCAGTTGCTTCCCTTTATTTTATACCTTACTCCAAGCCTTACTGTATCCCAAAGGTGATAGCCTGTGTATCTTAATATATTGTCGGGCAACTCATACTCACCAAACTCCAATGGGTTAGTACCCGATAATGTTTGCTTTTTCTGTAAGCTTTTCTTTTTTACCGAAATAACTACTGCACTTGCTACTGCTGTTAGGTCTGGGTCAACTCCAAGTCTTACGTTTGATATAACAGTCCTATTCTCTATGTCAAGGATGTTCAACCCTCGCTGAATGTTTATGTAAAGTCTATTTAAATCAATGATATCTAAAACGCCTACATTCTTTGTTGATGAAAATAAAATCTCTGCATCTATTTGAAATGGACTTAACAGTATTTTTTCTAAGGTATATCCTTGATAAGAGCCTTCAATGTATTCTATTACAGCTATTTCTAAATACTTATATGCCCCCTTTGGTATATTTTCTACATTGATTTTTAATGCTTTGGTAGTGCTTGTCTGACTTACATCACCATTAAACGCAAGTATATTTGCTTGCGTGACATCAGAAGTGTCTTGCTTTATTAAACTAAATGGATTTGATGGAGGACTAAATGGTGTTTTAGTAAAGTCATCATTTATCAACCTTGCATAAAATACATAGTTATATGTTGAAAGCTGTCCTGCTCCAATAACTTCTTGTACATTTGATATTATAAGACTTGTGTCTCCAATCAATAACTTAGATGCTGTATCTAAACTGTCGTAAGAGTACCCCTTCTTTCCTGTTATTGGGTCTTCAATAAATCCATCTATTGTATAACCTCCAGTATAAACAAGTAGTCTATATGGATTTCTATTGTCTCCAAACTTAAACTTTGCTTGAAAGTTATTCTTTTTAACTACTGCATCAACACCATTTAAAGTGCTAAAGTTTAAAGACTTTGCACCTATTAAAGGAATTGCAGCCGCTTGATTGCTTATTGGACTTACCCAATCTCCCTTTAAATCTCTGTTGGCATAAAGTATTGAACCGTAGCCAGAGACATACTTCTTTAAAACGCTAAACGTTGGAACTGAATAGGCTTGGTATGCACTATTTACTAATTGAATAGTAAAGTCGTCTATAACCACTACAAGCCATACTCCTGTTGCACTTCCTGAATCAACTATTAACACCTGTTGACCTGTAAATAAGCCATGTGGTGTTGATGTTATTATTTCTATGTTGGCATTTTGTGCCGTTGTAGCAATGTTTGTTACAGAAGATATTGAAATATTACCAAACTCTGTGTTTCTTACAGTTGTAGCCCATAAAAACAAGTCGTTGGCTAAATTAAATCTACCTACTACATTTAGTTTTCCTGTTACATCCCTTGATAAACTTTCAGCTTGTGTTGTAAAACTATATGGAGTGCTTCCTGTTATATTTATATAATAATCTTCTGGCAATTCATCTGCAAAAAACTGTTGAAATACTACATCTATATATCCGTAGTAAGTGTCAGATATTCCTGATACAATTACATCGTTTGCTCCAAGAATAAATGTAGGTGTAAATGCTGCCGCTTGTGATACTATTTGCGCTGCAAAGTCAAACAGCGTTGGAGAGTTAGTAGTTGTAATGTTTATCACTCCAATAGATACCCCATTTTGTGTGAATAACTCAATGTCACATATTGCCCCTGCTGGTAAAACTGATGGCTCTTGACCTTTTTCAATAAATATTCTTATTACCTTTCTTTGCAACTGAACTGTTGGAAGAAAAAACTTATACTCGTTACCTCCTAATGGAAATATCTCATAGTTGTTATTTCTCTCGTACTTGTCAATGTTTTGACAGTTCTTGGCATCTATGTAGTCCAATGGGGCTACATCTTGAAGGTTAGTGTCTGTGTCTAAACCGCCTATAGGTTTCTTTTCTACTGCAATGTTAGCCATGTGGTGCTATTCTTGGTACATAATACTGCGATAACATTACTGCCCTTATCTTGTTAATATTTTCTCTAAAACTTTTTAATTGGTCTTCACCTACTAACATATTTCTTTGGTTTAACCAACTTTGCTTCCATTCGGGAACTTGTGGATATTTACCCTCATCCACTCTTGCGTGTCCAAAGTTAAAACAAGCAAAATAAGCTAAAGCGTCTTGATACCTCTCATAGATTATAGGCTCTCCACAGTTGTCTGTGTTTGCTGCCATGTAAGATATTTCTAACTCGTCAACGTTTGGCGGTATGTTAAACATAATAAAGCCATTGTTTATTTGACAAAAATTACTGAATGGTAGCCATCCACTTTCTGATGTTCCTCCATAATTTTGAAAGAAAGGAGCATTGTAGTAGAACGTATTGTTAGGTGAGTTTACTTCACCGTTATTTAATCCTAATGGATTTCTAAATGTTAGCAATTCAACACATCCATCAGGCAACTTTGCTGTATTCCCATCCACAGGGATAGTGCAATTTATCTTTGTTAGCGTACTTAAACAATTTAGCCTTTTAAGACCTCTGATAATCCAAAAGTCTATTTCATCGTCAACACTACTATCATTTTGTAGTCTTAACATTTGCTTAGCTTCTGTCCTAACGTAAGATATTGGTACTACATCATATAATCCTATGCTGCTCATTATTTCTGATTAGGGGTTAAATTGCTCTCTGCGCTATCGCTTTTAGTATCTAATGGCTTTTGTACTATATACTTGTAAAAGTTGTTTGTAAGCAACGTAATCAAGTCTGCCACATATCCATCATCCATCGGAAAGTTATCATAGTCCTCGTTCCATTCAACTATTTTAAATGGGTCTATAAATGCTGCCCTTAATCTTATATTCTGTGGCAATGGACTGTTAACTCTCAATACTGAGTTTTCTACAAAGCCTCTGTATCTACTTGGGATTTGTTTTGTTATTGTTGAGTAGTAGTTTGTAGCGTTTTGAACTATTGTACCGCTCTCTGTGCCATCTTCTCCTAAAAGCATTGAATATACTCCACCTATTGCATCTGGAATGTTATAGATAACTTCTGTTTCGTTTTCTTGTATGTCTTGGTCGAACTCAATAAGTGTTGATAAAAACCATTGTGAACCTAACTTGCCCCTATTTGATATGATGCCCTTGCCAAGGGTTACCCTGCCAACTATAATATCAGTATTTAAGGCATCATAGTTCAATGAGTCTTCATCTGTTATGATTCCCTTGGCTAATCCATACTTTACTACTTCCTCTCTAATTTCAGCTAATAGCATTTGTATTTTGATTTATTTGTGCTGTAATCATTTGATACGCTGATGGGTCTTCAACCATGTTGGCAAAGTTTTGTGTTGCCCTGTTTATAACCTTGTCTAAAAATGTTCTGTTATAAAACAATTCATAGTCAATGGTTGATGTTACAGTCAACTCCTTTGTTTCTGTAGTTATGTAGTCGATATACATTGTTACCGCTCCATTGTCCTTCGGGTATACTATCAACTGCTTTTGTGTTGTTTCTATCAAAGGATTTTTTACTGTAGCCTTGTAGAACTCTATTTTCTTGTCGCTCTCTTGCGGCTTACAATAGCTTTCTACTATTCTTTTCAATATTCCTCCGCTTGTATATGTTGCATTGCCAGCTACTGGTGTTGTCAATTCCTCGTTAGAGTATAAAAACATTTCCTTTAGCTTGCCCTTCTTTATAAAACTTGTAGCGTTAGCATTTGTATTTCCATTAACTCCACTTACTTTTATCTTTTCTGTTGACCTAAGATTATTATTCTCGCTTATGGTTAACTTTATAGGACTTGCAAATGTAGCACCGCTTACTGTGTATTTTGTTGATTGCTCAAATATTATTCTTGCTGTCAATAAATGTAAGTAGTCACTTGCAATATTTGTGTTGGTCATTATACCTGTATTTGCAGTATAAGAACCTGTCGCTGATACAACTGCTACTGTTATCGTGTTTGAATTTACAATTGCATACTGCCCTGCTGTTGGAACGCCTGCTGTAAAGCTATAACTTCCATTGGCTGCTGTTGTTCCTAATACTTCACTTATTGCTATTGATATTCCTGCTCCTAAGTGATGCGCCCATAGAAACGTTATAGTATATGTTGTACCAGATGCTACTACAACACTTGACACAGGAACTATTCCTACATTTATTCCATTGTCCCAAATAGTGAAAGGCTGCTCTGTTTTTATAAGGCTGCCTAATTCGTCTTTATTCTTTTGGACTGCAAGGTTTTTATAGTTGTCTTCTATCTCTTCAAATAATGCTTTCTTTAAGAGATAGTTCCCCATTGATGGGACTATAACGTCTGACTGGTATTGGCTTGCTTGCCTTTTTAAGTCTTGATATATTTGAACACCTGTGTACATGGCAACAAATTTAATTCTTTGATGCCTCTGTTTCTATAAATTATAATTAAAAAACAAAAGCCACCCATTATTGAGTGGCTTTATTTTTCTTATGTATTTTTTTAGCTTCCCATCATCGCCTTATTTCTTAAGAAAGACTCAATATTTCTATTTAACTTCTCCTCGTCATTTGTTATTCCTGCGTGGGGAACTTTATTGTCTTTAGCCCATTGCTTCTTTTCTTCAAAGGGCATATCTAATACTGACTGATATTTTAAGTCTGCATTACCAGCACTTTCCTTTACCCCTTGTAAAAAGTTAATAGCGTTTTGATTTAATCGCTTAGAGAGCATATTTCTTAAACTTGCATCATCTTTTAGTGCCATTAAAACATCGTCCTCTCTCATTCCTATTACTGTACCTTCCGATGTTCTAAAGCTTCCATCTGAATAAACAATAACACCTTCAATCTTTGCCTTGTTAAACAACACCTTGTCAAACACTTCTTTTACTGACGACTCTTTATCATCCATCATTTCTAAAAACTTGTCCATGTTTTCTGGGTTGAAGATTACACCGCCTTGACCTGCTAATGATATTTTAGACTGCATATCAATCATGTTTTTTGGATTTAAGCCATACAAGTAACATAACTCCGCCCTTTCGCCCTCTGTCATATTAGCAATAATACCCTTTACCTTTAATTCCTTGTCCCACAATTCTATTTTTTCTGTTAAAGTATCTTCCAATATTTCCATAATGAAAATAGGTAACCTTAAATTGCTGTTCTTTGGCTTTCTTACAGGCTGTCCATCTGAACGCATATCTCTTGATGATATTACATTTTCATGCTGCTTTAAAAAGTTTAATATAGCAGACTCTCTTTTTTGTTGGTCACTCTCTGTAACTTTATTTGTTTCGGGATTAATCTCCCACTTAAAATCAATCATCAATGGAGAAATTCCATCAAACTTATGCGTAAATACTGGCATATTGTCCTCATACTCTTTTGAGCCATACAATCTGTTTTTTGATTGCATTGCTATCTTTGTCCTTTTGCCTTCAAGGTCAACTTCTGATACACCTGTAAACATTGGTGCTGCTCCGTAAATTTTATTTGGAGTGATTCTAATTGATTGTGTGAAAAATCTCATTTATATATTTGTTTTTATTTTGACAAATGTAATAATTAAATTTTAATTAAAACAAAAAACCCACACAAAATAATTGCGTGGGTTTTTTGATGTTCGATTATTACTAAGCTGTTGTAACTTGGTTGTATTCGTTTACTCCGATTAAACCAAGAGGAGCTACTGCCGCTACAAGACCTGCTACGGTTGTTGCTGCTGCGATAGCTGCTGCTGTTGCTGCTTGTGTTGCTACTGCTACACCTGCATTTACATTAAAGCCTCTTGCTACGTTAGAGTAACCAAGTCTTACCTTTGCTGCATTTGCTCCTACTGAACTTGGATTAGTTCCAATATTTACATATACAGTATAGTCAGACAATGCTACTTGCTCAGTAAAGCCTCCATTTAAAACTAATTGGCTTCCTTGTTTAATAGGATAAGCATCATAATAGTTTGTAGATGTGAAGCCTGTTAAGCCTGCTGCTAACAAGTTAGAACCTAAACCAACTGCGTAAACGCCAGCTGTTCCTGTTGCAACTGTAGTGCTTGACAAGTTAACAATAGTAAACTGATTGTAACCAGCTACTGCTGTAATTGTAGTTACAGAATCACTTGACCCACCAACAGATGCAGTTACCTCTAAGCCTAAGTTCTCTAATAGAGTCTTAAACTGATTACTTACAACTGATGCTGTTGGAGCTACTGCTGGCGTAGTTACACTCACTCTTCTTGATACTGTATTACTACCAATTAATTGTGTAATAGCAAAAGAATAAGTTGTGTTTGCAGCAGGAGTTGTTGCGATTGTTACTGTTGATATTTGAAGCACTCCTGCTGTTGCAGAAATAACTGTTCCCAAATTAGAGATTTTTAATTGAGTTACAGGCGCACCTGTAATGGCTAATTGCCCATCTCCACCCAATACGATGTCGCCTGAATTTGCGGCTACTGATTCAATGATATTATAATTCATTTTTTTTATTTTTTATAATTAATAATTAATTAAATTAACTCCATGAAAGCTACTTTCTCAGGAACGATATAAGCACCCTTGATAGCGATTGCTTGCCAAGACTTGTCATCGAACTCTGTGTAGTTTCCATTGGTTTCTTCGTTGAACACATCCATTCCGTTTAATTGACGCATTGTCAAAGGATTGGCGTTGCTAAACTTATACCATTGAATTGTTTGTGCTGCTTCTGCTGTGTTGTAAGATGGAGTTGGAGTCCAATCAATAAACATTGCCATTGACTGATGTCTCTCTAATCCTGTTGCAGAATGTGGGTCAGAACCCCAAAGTGTACTGTCGTTAAACAATCCGTACTGATGTACTCTGCACATTACTCCATCAACTGGGATAATCCATACATTGAAACCAGACTCCTTGTCTAAGTTAAATGTAGAGTTTTGTCCTGTGTATTGAGTAGTTGATGTAATTGAGTTTTGCAACATTGTGATTACTTGCGCTCCTGCATAGCAGTCAACATATAACAATTCTTGACCGAAAGCCGCTCTCTTTAATTTAAAGGCATACAATGTATCTCTAAAGTTTTGGAAAGTTGGCGTAGATGTCATTAAGTTGTAAGTTGAGCGTGGGCTGTTTTTTGCAGTCCAATGAACACCTCCAAACTTGTTATAGTCACCTTCGATTAATGATGTTTGGTTTAACAAACGTTGGTCAAAAACAATTTTATACTCCTCTGACTTCATCAATCTTTCTAAGGCTGATTTTTGTTGTACTGACCACCAATACTGACCATTGTCGGTAATAAAGGTTTTTTGTCTGTCTTGAATCTCAATACGAGATGTTTCACGATACTTAGCTATTACACCATAATCGTTTTCTGCTGCTAATGAGATGTTACTCAAGCCTGTGGTAGTTCCGTTACCAGATAATGTACCCATAGTTGAAATGGTTTTACCTGATTGGAAGTGAACTGATGCGTTGAACGCTACATCTTGTGGCTCAACAGTTAATACGTTTCCGTTAACTGCAATTACCTTACCTTGAACGCCTGTGGCTGAATCCATAACGTTTGTCTTTACACGAAAACGAGTTTCAGAAGGACTAATTGTTACTAAGATATTTGTTCCAGATAATGATGGAGATGCTGCAACTTGACTTGAAATAGCCAAATTACCTACGTTCTCTACATTGAATTTAAAAGCGTCAACTCTTTTTGGTTGACTCATTTTGTTCATTACTGACGTTACTTTGTTGTAACCGTATGAATTGTCAATAACGCCTTGGATAAACTCTGGTTGGTCTAACGAGTTTAAGATGAGGTTGTTATTTAGCGATAAGCCTGAATTTGCTGCCATTTTGTTTTAGTTTTTTGTTTTTATTTGTTAAAAAATTGTTTTTGTGCTAACTTCAGTTCTGCTTGGGAATCTCCAGACTTTGGCATACCTGTGGTTCTTACACCTTTAGATACATTGCTCTTATCTTTTAAAACTTCCTCTCTTGCTTGTGAAGCTGCGGTTTCGATTTCGTTCTTTTTCATTAGTCCTCTAAAATTTTTCAACCCTTGTACAGCCTCTAAAGCTTCTATTGGGTCAAACGTTCCATCCTCTCTAATGTACGCCTTTGGTGAAACCATACCATCCAACAAAGCCTTTTCGATTTTGCTTATTAGTGTTGGCGTATATTTTACCCCTTTGTAAATCTTTCCATTAAGTTTATTGAAAAGCGAATCTAATTCAACTTCAAACTTCTTTATGTTGTTAATTACTTCTTGGGGTACTTCTTCTTTATTACTTTCAAATCTTGATAGTTTTTCTTTTTGAGCCGCTTCCAATTCTGCCTTTATGCCCTCTGTGGCTTCGTACTGCTCAATAGCAGTCATTGACTCAAACTTGTAAATAGCTTCTTCAACTTGGTCTTCTGTTAGCTTGTCCTTGTACTTGTCGATTTTTTTCATGTACAAATCCTTTGGGCTTAACTTACTTACATTGTTTTCTGCAAGTTCTTTAATATAGTCTAAAGGATTTACACCCTTTGCTCTTGCCTCTTTAATTATTTTGTAAGCCTCGTCATTTTCAATTTCTTGAATTTCTTTCATCTTGGCATCGTAAGATGCAAGGTCTTGTTTCTTTATCTCATTTTTAAACTCATCTGTTTCTTTGTAAGAATCTCTCCAGTTTTTATCTGCCTTGGGAGTTTCCTTCTTTACAACTTCTAAGTCATCTTCTAAGTTTTCAATCTCTTCGTATTTTTTATCCTCAGCCTTACCAGAACCTAAATCTTCAAGAGTTTCAATAACCTCATCCGATGGAGTCTCCTCTGCCTTTGATTCATTGTTAGCCTTTGCATACTCAATAGGTGTTCCTCCTTTAAAAAATTCTCCTTGCGCTGATTTTAATTCTTCTGTCATGTGATTTTATTTAAAATTGAAACAAAAATATAGTACATTTGCAATCTACTTGTTAAATTAAAATTTATTTAAATATGAATGGACACAAATTAATGAAGCTGCGTATGTTGAAAGGCTTGTCGCAGATAGAATTAGCAGAACAAATGGGGACAAGTGCAACTATTGTAAATAAAATAGAAAGTGGCAAAAGTAAAAACCCTACTATTAAAACTATGCTTATGTATTGCAATGAATTGAATATTTCTATATTTGATTTTTTAGGTTCAAAGCACTCAAAAACTATTTTCCTTAAAATGATTAAAGAGTGGGTTGACCAAAAAGTTATTACAGAAAAAAATGCAGAAGATATTTATCGATTTATGTACCTTTAGGTAGCCCTTACATTTTTTATAAGGTCTGCCTGCACAGCATTATTCTTTCCTTCTAAGCTTGCCATGGCTGCATTTTCAGTAGCTTGCTTTCTCATATCTGCTGCCTGTACTTGTCCATCCTTAGCTATATTAGCCTTTTCTAACATTGTTGCGCTTGACTGTGCGGCAATCGCTTCGTTAGATGCCAATTGAGCTTCCTGTGCTGCTGCCTTTCTTTTTTCTGATTGTTTGAATATAAAGTCAAGGTAGTTTTCAGCTTCGGTATATGTTTTAAATCTCCTTAGCTTAATCATATAAGGCAATAATGATGGGTCGCTTTGAACTGCTAACATACCCTCGCTTATTAACTTGTTTCTGTCGTCTTGCTTTATCATGTCTACTATTGAGATGTAAACTCCATAAAAGTCAAATATAACATCTCTTGTTGCTTGTATGTAGTTGTAACCATCAACGCCTACCATCTCCTCAATAATATCGTCCATATCATCTGCTGAGAATGCCAGCTTCTGCATATTTACCGCTGTTTGCATTGTCGTTTGAAAGAATGACAACATAGTATTGTAAAATGGAGCAAGACCTGTGTTGGATGCTGCCATAGTATTTTCTTGAACTGCCTTTCCTATAGTTGTTTTTTGTAACCCAATTGCAGCGTCTGGCAAACTCATTGCCTCCCTCATTTCCCTTACAAGGGTAGACTTTAATTCTACATACCTCATAATGTTAGGGTCAAGTGTCAAGTCAACTATTTGAACGTCTTTGTTGGCTTGTAAATCACTATTTGGCTCTTCACCATTTTCTACTGTTACTGTAATGCTTTGCGCTCTAAAGTCTTCTAAGAAATCAGAAATATCTTCAAGACCTAATGCCTTACCTCTTATGATGTAGTTTTTACCCCAGTCTCGTATTGCCTTGTCTTTTATCTTATTTGAGTAGTAGTCTACTTCATCTTGTATTTTTCTTATCTTGCTAACGTCTGACTTATATTGGTCAAGTGTCATACTTGGAACAACTTGAACAAGTGGACATTGTGGCATCCTTTGTCCAAAGCTTTCATAGGCTATATTCTCTGCTAATCCGTAATCTACTACATACTTGTTGCCAATTAAGGTTGCTGTGTACCATGCCTCTTCTGAATAGTCACCCTTTGACTTGGTGTTTTCTTCATTCATTTTAACAACCTTGCCCTTCCTTGTTTTTATGTACTTCATATCTCTATGACCCTTGAAGTACATTTTTACTGCCGAATAGCCTTCTATTTGTGTTCCGTTGTTAGAGTAACTCCAAAGGTTATATCCGTTTATTGGTGCGTTGTAAATAGTCAAAAAGTTTGACATATCCTGTGCGCTGCCTCTTTTTATTTCTGCTATTTCATCCTCGTTTAATTGGTCACCCCAATTAGCTATTACTTCTCCAGCTGTAAGTCTGTAGTAAATTCTTCCTGCAACTCTTTTCTCTTTTAAAAAGCTGTCTGTTTTGCTGTTGTCCCAAATGTTTTGATGCGCTGGAACTAAATCAACACATAGTATTCCATTCTTTACATATAAATCTAAACCTACCAATCCTCCTACAATACATTGTCTTGTGCATTCAATATACTTATTTACAATATCATTATATGCTGTTAGTTTTGTAGCTATTCTCTCGCAGATTAGTTCCCCAAACTCTTTTAGATTGTATTCCTTCTTAGCTTCAAACTCTTCAAGAGAAGATATTTGCAATTCTTGTGGCAATGGATTTAATATTACGCCTGCAAGAGTTAACATCTCCATTAACCCTTTTTCCTGAAACTGCATCAACACCAATTCCTTTAGGAACTGCTTTTTGCTTTTGGCGTCCTTACTTAATGCTTCTGCCGTTGGCTTTGATGATTGTAGTACACTCTCTAATTGACCTACTTTATGGTTTACTAAAGAGTTTATTTCCAAGCCTGCTCTGTAAAGTGCCTTTGCTGAACGTCCATTTATCAAGGCTGAATTTACGCCTATCTGTTGGTCGCCTAAATAGTATTTCCAATTTTCTATTATATCGTCAATAGGACACAGGTTATGGTAAGTGTCAACGAGGTTTCCCCTGTTGGCATTTAACTCAAAAAAAGGTCTATTGAAATAAGCGTTAGTGTAAAACCTAACTGCGTTTGCTGACCATTCTGCTCCCTTTTCTGATTCGGGAATAAAAAAATCTGGCTCTTTATATTCTATTGGTTTTGCTTCCATTTATAGAAAGCAAATTTATAGCTTTGATATTTTAATGAGCATAAACTTTAATTTATTTTAAACATATTCATATTTCCAAATACCTCCAACGTAAACTAATTGCTGTCTTCTTTTGCCTCTTACAACTTGTTTTTTTACTTTTTGTGTCTCTGGGTCAAAGTTACCACAGCCCAATAGAGCTACTCTTGACGCTGATGCAAAATCCGTATTTGTTGTTCCAACCTTTATCCAATCTTTTATTATTCTTGTGCTTTTTTCATTTCTGCCATGCCTCCTTACCCAAATATTTAAAAGTCTTAGACTTTCTTTATTAACGTGCTCGTCTGCATAAACAGTATACCTATTTTTAACTTCCTTGCTTTCTGTTCCAAAGTATTTTGGCTGCTTCCTCAACAACTTTAGTACACCCATCTGCGTAAAGTAACTTACAATGGCATCTCCTATACCTACGTTTCCCTCTGCCATAACAGTACACCTATCAAATTTGTTGTACATTATAGTTAAGTAATAAACCATTTTTATTAGGTCTTCCATCTTTTCAGGTATAACAGCATAGTTGGCAACTGTCATATAGTTATCGTGGTCAACTCCTTGAAATAGCTTTTTTACTACAATGGCAAATTTAGATTTCTTTTTTACTGTTTCACTCGTTTGCTTGCTTGTGTTTGTTCCATCGACACCTACAACATAAGTTACATTTGGCTTTGGGTCTTCAATTATTTCTACCCACCTTGCCTGCTCTTCCTCTGACTCTGCTTTTTTTTGTGTTCTACTTAACTCTCCATTGTCCATATACAGATTTACATATTGTATAGGCAATGTATGCCTTATTTTTTGTAGATTCCTTAAATGGTCAGTTAATATTTCAACGCAATCTGTCTCTAATCCACCATTGTCCATTGGAGCAAAAACATCGTCCATTGACTCTGGATTCTGCCTTCTAAATAATACCTTTGCGCCCTCTGAAAGTCCTTTTATCTTGTTGGAGTACCACTTTTTAGCTTCTTCTATTTTTGGATTACCAAACTCGTCAATAAACTGCTCCCCTCTACCTCCTAAGTAGTAAGGTATAAACATTCTCTTTAATGTAGATGGTGTAAACCCATTTTCATCTTTCCTATCCTCTGCTGAGTCATCGTATATTATTTGAGCATCAGCAAGACTATCTGATGTCATGTTTTCTGCTGTGGCAATTAACCAAAGTTTACCCAATACCCTTGAACCAAAATCTTCTGTACATTGAGCGACTGCCTTTGAGTGCCAATTTGCCAATGTCATATCTTTGACTGGCTTCAATGATGCAAACTCATCTAAAAACGCTCTCTTTAACTTCTTTCCTTGAATACCAGATAACTTTGTTGGCTTTACCATAAAGTTAATGGCATCTGTAGCACTCTTACCATCAGCACTCTTCCATACAATACTATCGCTTGTGGTGTGTCTGTTTAAAACAACTAAGTTGTCAGATGGTGGACTTGCCTTGGTGTGCTTAAACATCCACACAGGCAATGTTTCATGCAAATGCTCATTAGCAAAGTGTGTTTTACCAAAAATATCTATAGCCTCGTCATCGTTTAATGCTTGAACTACATACACTCCGCTATCACTTAATATTGCATCTGCAAACATCTCTGCTTGCGCTAATTCCGATTTTCCGAGACGTTTTAAACTGAAAACAATACCGCCAACGCACTTGCTGTCCTTTTCACATAAATCAAAAAAGTAGAATATATTACGCTGTGTCTTTGTGTATATAAGATAGTCGGTGGTGCTTTCCTTTAACTTCCAATGTGTTAATGCAAAGTAGTGTTTTCCTGTTATGTAAATTAACTCTCCATTAATCCAAACATAAACTCCATGCTTTATTCTTAGTATCTCTCTTTTGAAATAATCAGCGCACTCTTTTTTTGTAAGATTTTCAAAATTAGGCGTGTCTTCCCTTTTCCACTTTTGTTGCTTCTTTGGTAAGTCAGCATTAAATATTTCATGGTGAGGCTGAGGCTTCTCAACAATATACTCTAAATCGTCTGTGCCTTCTAAATTATATTTGTAAAGTATGTTTACCTGTTTAGCCAATTGCCGCCTTTCTTAAATCCCTTGCTGACGTTAATTCTGCTGCTTTCTTTTGCTCTTCTGGAGTAAGTTTATCCCACAAACTTCTTTCAGTTCTAACTAAGTCCTCTATTTCTTTCATCCACTTTAATGATGTTTCAGACTTGCCTCTTGATGATGCAGAAATAGCCGAAATTATTTTATCTGCATTGTCATAATCCTTAAAATTGTCATAGTTGATATCCTCTTCAATTTGCTTTGGTTTATAAATTAACTCATCGCAAATTTTATCAAGCTGCGTCCTTACCCCAAACCATGCATTAAAAATAGGACTGCTAAATACCTTTAATATCTTTTCTCTCAACTCTGGTGAGAGCTTCTTTAACTCCTTTGCTTCTTCTTCGTTTAACATTTTACAAACATTTTTTGTTTAACTAATCTTTCAAACTCACTTCTCTTAATGTCAAGTTTCTTCCCTAATTTACTTTGATGTTCAAGATACTTTATTTCTGCCGCTTCAATGTACTCAAAACTAAGTAAGTCCTCATCTAACTTTACTTTTGACTGCTTGCCCTTAGAGTCAGTCTTTATCTTATGAGTCTGCTTAGATATAAACTCTATCTTGCTTTGGTCGTTTACATTCTTGTAGATGTGCATTTAGCTATCAATTCTTACTTTTTCATAAATAATTATTAACTCTCCATCCATTTCTATTTCTTTTTTAAAAGAGGGAACTATTTGACCGTTAGTACTTAGCTGCTGTAATTCAATTGGGTCTGCCGCATCAATTCCTACTCTGTACTTTGTTTCTTTGTTTGATTGTTCCCAAAGTTCTTTCTCCTTTCCTAAAATTACTATATTTTCAGATTCATCAGTTGGTGCTAATGCCACTCTTGGTATTCCTTTATCTCCTGTTTCCATGTTATTTAGTTATTAGTTACCACTTGTCTTTTGCTACCATTTTTCCCTATCCGCCCAGTAAGCTGCTGAACTTTTACCCTTAG
>TARA_R110000868_G_scaffold42831_1_pt1 | contig 22978 bp, 20 predicted proteins | sample TARA_R110000868 | Tara Oceans TARA_R110000868 (sample SAMEA4397489) | marine metagenome | biome: Polar Biome; feature: [SRF] surface water layer (ENVO:00010504); material: water (ENVO:00002006), including particulate matter (ENVO:01000060) such as... | depth 5 m | reverse complement strand
CTCTCAGCACCCCGTGTGCCACTGCTCGGCTCGCCCGACAGTGAATTTCAGAGTTGGATGCAATATTTCTCAAGATGGACGACGTTTCCTTAAACACTGTTGGGACGAGCCAACAGTACCACCCTGATCATGAGGTGGGGATACCACCACTGCGCAAACCACCCACCTGTGAATGCAGGCAGTAGACCCGACGCTCTGGAACAGATTGCACTTGACCCCGTCGCGCCAACAGCGATAAGCGTTGTTTTGGGTCGCGCGCGTGCCCAGTTTACAGTGCACTGAAACACGCGACACTTGTTCGTTGTGTGCACCGCATTTACGCCCCTTTTTTCCAGATAATCAGTTCTCACATCAGCACCTGTTCGTGATGTATGCCTGCGGGTCGCCGCACTTCGCAGCCTTTCATCACGGAACCGCCCGAATATCACCCCAGATCGCGCCCATATCGACTCATATCGCCACCCGATTCTGTTCAGCCCCCCTTGACACCCTCGTGCCTCTGCAGAAAATATTCCTGCGAACAATGAAAACAGGAGGATCCCGAATTCAGTTTCTTCAAAAAATTCATCAGCAGCTAAATCAAACAAACAATCCATCACTCTACCTCATTGCATAGTTTGTAAGGTCACATATAACGTTCGTGTCTTTTCGTACTTTTCGTGGTAGAAAAAATCAATCCCCTGAATCATCGGGTAGCCCCGGTTTCTTCCCGAGCTTTACCAGAACCGCGGCCGGGTGGTACTGTTGGTTTTGCCTGACAGTGATTACACAAACAGCATCACCACCTGGTTCACCACGAATTATAAAGATCGGCTCCCATGCCCCGCAGATGAAAATCAAGAACTGATGAACGGGTAACCCCGAATGCAATTCGGGGCGAGCATCGCGAGCTAACCGTAGGGGCGTGACCCATGTGTCCGCCCGCCTGGCGATGTTCAAACCAGTTTCGCACCGCAACGGGACCGGATGAAACCCGCTTTCTTCTTTTTTCTAACACGAAATACACGAAATGACACGAAAGCCGACAATGGGTGGCCCCGAATGCAATTCGGGGTGAGCGCAGCGAACAGGAAACTGACAGGGCACTCTTCCGAACGTTCCTTCAAAAATCCCATCCTCCAGACAAAGTCCCGGACCCCACCTCTCGGCTCGTCCGACAATGCCTGCCCAGCTAACCAACGTCTGCTTCACCCCTCAACGAAAATCAATGCTGTTTGTTCCTCGGGCGTCGGTTACAATGGAACAGGACCGAAAGACGGCTCACGAACATCGAACTTTTGCGGATGTCTGCAATGAAACTGTTTCAGCGTTTTCCCTGGAAGCTGCTTAAGCATAAAGGTGTGATCACTTTTTTGCTGTTCGTCCTGTTCATCTACACGGCTGCTTCTTCCACATACCTGACCTACTTTGTCACTGGTTACGTATTGCGGAGCCCGTTCGAGTCCCAGGGAACGTATCTCATTCGGTCCATTCTGTTTCTGAGCGACGAGCACAAACATTCGCCGGAAATGTACCGTGCGTACGTCGATGAATTAAAAACGCTGGAATGGGACGACGTCAGGCGAGAACTGGTGCCCCGTTATCTGAGAAGCTCTCCATTTATCGGTTCCCGTTCCATGTTCAGTGTGGAAGACATGATGCGTCTCTGGCCCAAAGAGTTGAAGGCGGAATGCGAACATCTCATCGCGAAACAGGAGCAGCACCCGACGTTGACGGAACGAGAGTATTTGAACATTCTCTATTTACACTTCGAGCTGTGCAGCAGCACGCATCCACTGATGCAGGAAGTGGCCTCAGGCAGGGATGCCAGCGAATCCTGCAGGAAAATCAGGGAGATCGTCAATAAGAAACCCTTCACCGAGGAGAGTTTCTACTCTGACCATGACATCTATATGATGAAAAGCGTCGTAGAAAACGCCTGCCCCACTGAAGTGGAATCGATGGGGAGCGCACCCGCCAGCGTATTAATCTCGATCTATGTCATTCGCGTCCAGAAGCTGGAATCAGTCACCCCAAAACCACCCAAGCAGGTAACAGAACGCATGAAGCAGTTGGTAAACCGACTCCTCGAACTGGACGAATCAGAACAGATCACCATTGAGAACGAAGCCGGCGTCACCAGATTTGTCGTAGCAAAGACAGGCGAAGTCCTCGCCGAACTAGAGAATAGCAGAAAAGAAAATTAGCCGCAGGGCCTTATCCCCGGTTATCTCCCAATTTATTCTGAAACTCACATTTTGTTTTTCGCACTCACAAAAACAGGTAACCCCGAATGCAATCCAGGCCGAGCATCGCGAGCTAACCGTAGGGGCGTGACCCATGTGTCCGCCCGCCTGGCGAGGTACAAACCTGTTTCGCACCGCAATGGCACCAGATGAAACCCGTATTCTTCTTTTTTCTACCACGAAATACACGAAACCACACGAAAATACCGGGTAGCCCCGAATGTAATTCGGGGTGAGCGCAGCGAGCAGGAAACTGACAGAACAAACAATCAAACGTCCCTGCCACCCACCCACCCACCAGCACAACCCCGCCGGGTGCCATCTGTCGGCTTGCCCGACAGTGCTCAGCTACCACCACACCCCAGACAAATTGACATCACACCCCCGTCCCCACATAATCGAAAGTTGATTCCTGCAAACTGTCACATTGAAATTCAACCTGCAAAGCACGCTCACCATGAACATTCCCCGCCTGAAATTTGCACTCCTGATTTGCCTCCTGGTCATCGCCACTCCGAAGTTCCTCCCCGCTGGTCACTCATCAGACACCTTCGGACCCGCATTGACTCCCCATCGGGTCGATGGCGTCGATGCCTGCCAGGCTGTCGCCGTGGCTGGCAATCGTCTCTACGCCACCGGGCGCGGCACGTTCCACGTGCTCGACATCACCCGGCCCGAAAAACCGGTTCCGCTCGGCGAACTCTCCGGCCTGGGCAACACCCGCCAGCTCTTTATCAAAGACAACATCGCCTATATCACCGCCCGCCAGGATGGACTCTGGCTCGTCGATATCTCCGATGCGAACAAACCCCAACTCCTGAGCCACTACGACACCGTCGAGATGGCCACCGGCATCTGTGTCTCCGGCTCTCTGGCCTTCGTCGCCACGCGGCAGTACGGCGTCGAGATCATCGACGTCTCCGACCCCCGCGCCCCGCAGCATGTCAGCATGCTGAAAACGGGCGAAGCCCAGTCCTGCTGGTTCCGCGACGGCCTGCTCTATATTGGCGACTGGGCACCCCGGAAACTCGTCATCGCCGACGTCCGCAATCCGCGCCAGCCCGCCATCATTGGCGAAGCCCCGTTAGACGGTTATGGTGACGGCGGCTGTCTTCGCGGCAACTATTGCTTCGCCGCCACCGGACACCATTCGCGGGCAAACCCCAAAGACGGCAAAGGGCACGGACTCGAAATCTTCAATGTCGCCGATCCCAAACAGCCGACCTTCGTCTCCCGCGTCAAGTTCCCGGCCTCCTATCACATCTCGAACGACATGTGGACCGCCCGCGTCGCCGGGGATCACTGTGTCGTCGCCGATACCTGGAACGGCCTCTTCGTCGTCAACATTCACGATATTAAGCAGCCGCGGATCGTCGCTCACGCCGTCCTCCCGCCCAAATCAAAGAGTGACAGCACCCCAGACCCCGTCGGCGGCATCGCCCTCGGCCAGGGAGTGATCTACGCCGCCGGCATCTTCACCGGACTCTACGTTGTCCCTGCACCCGGCCTCGCCAGTCCGGTCGTCCGCGAAGAGGACAGGGCACCCGAACTGAAAGCCAATCAAGATCAGGCCGGCGATCCCCGTTTCCTCACCTACCAGCCCGGCGGTCAGGTCCGCTCAGCGACCGTTGTAGGCGACATCGCCTGGGCCGCCTGCGGCAGTGCCGGAATTCATGCGGTGCAGCTCGGCAATACCCTGGAGCCGGTCAGCGTGACCCCGGGCAAAGGGGAGGTCATGCACCTGGCCGTTTCCGGTTCGCGACTCTACGCCGCCGAGAACGACGCCGGGCTCGCCATCTACGACATCGGCCCCGATTTGAAACTGACCGAAATCGGTCGCCTCAAGTTGAAGGGCCGCAATATAAAACAGGTCGCCTGTCCCGCCCCTGGGCGGTTCGTCTTATACCACTGGGGCAGCTCCGCCGTGGAGATCGCCGACCTCCAGGATCCCGCCCATCCGAAAGTGGTCCTGCACGACTCCCAGGTCGGTCTGTTCTACGGCGATCAGCTGGTCCCCGAACTGCTGGGGGGCCGTTACCTGGTCGCCCACTGGCACCGCAGCGGACCAGCGTGGTACGACGTCAGCGGCGAGAAACCGGTTCACCAGGGCAACACACCCGACGAGCGGCTCTACAGTTTTTCCGACGGCGCTTGTGTGTTGGGCGACAAACTGCTGCTCATCAAACGGGGCAAGCTGCAACTGCTGGACCCCGGCGACCAGCGCGAAGTCAGTCAACTGCCCGCGATCGCAGTCCCCGGCCATTACCTCCGCGGCCGCCCCACCACCAACGGCAAACAACTGGCCCTCTCCCGCCGCCCCGACCAGCATGTAGAGCTCTTCGACATCACCGACCTCCAGCACCCCAAACCCGTCGGCGAATATGATCTAACAGGCCACCCCGGCGCCTGCCGCTTCTGGAACAACCAACTCCTGATCCCCGCCGGATATCAGGGTTTGTTGCTGGAACGGAAAATGGAGCGTTGAGTAAGACAAGATAAACCCAACCAACAGACAAACAACAGAGCTGGTTTTGGGGAACTCAGCAACCGGAAAGACCAATCAGCCGCAGGGCGTTAGCCCCGTGGAGATGTCATTGGTAAAGGCCGTTCGATTTAAAAAAGATATCCTGACCAGCGTTTGTGATACTGAATATCGGGAGCTGACAATTTTTAAGTGGCGTCTAGTTTGTTCTGTTCTGACTTGGTTTCTGTTGCTGAAGTATGTGTATCACTAAGCTCCTTAATGACTAAGTACATGAGCAGCATCGTGATGAACGAGGCTATAAAACCAGACCAGAACACTTTTCCACTTCCGAGTAAGAGTCTAGGTGATTTTCTGTTTTGTGCGACATTGTATGTTGCTCGCAAGCGTTCTCCAATTTGTGAAAGCCACACCTCACCTTCTGGACCACCAAATTTCAAGTGAAGTTGTGAGCTAAGGATTTCGTCGCGAGCTATTATTGCCTCATTAGGATCGTTTAGTCCTAGACGAGCTTCTGCACGAAATAAAAGCGACTTTCCCCTTAAAATTTCATATGAAGCACGAAGACTGGAGTGATCAATTTGATAGATATTAGAAAGTAATCTCTCTACTTCATCAAAATCTTGGATCGCTGCAGAGAAGCTTGATAGATGAATGTAAGCGACACCACGATTAAAATAAGCTTCCGGCCATCTAGGATACAATTTTAAAGCTCGATTGTATCTACTTATGGCAAGCATAGGTTTTTCAAGTTTGTTATCAAGAATGTAACCCAATGAAAAACAAGCAATAGCTTCAGCTGCTTGATCCTTCTCGGCTCTAGATCGATCAATTATTTCGGGAAGAGAATTTTCGTCGGCTGGTCCCGCTTGAAAAAGTTGATTTCGAAGTTCTTCCGATCGAATATCTCTAGCATAGGGCTTCATCTGGAAACCTTGAGAATTAGTACTACTCATCCTTTATCCTCCTGAGTAGCTTCTTTAATTGGTATGCCTTGTTGTTTTAACTTCAGCCCTTTTAAATTAACTTCGAACTCGTATCCTCTATCTGCGTTTAGAAGTAGGATTGAAGAAAACCAGAAAATTCCCAAAGCACATTCAGATATCGATGGGAAATTAAATAGACTTGGGAATTGAATTGAAAGCATAAAAGCGAAAATGGGGGTCATTAAAATACTACCCGTGCAAAATCCCATTAAGAAATTCATGGCTTGGATTCCAAAAAAGAAATAATGTCGATGCTCGATAGATTTCGGGTCAATATCTTTTATTACGAGTTCCGAAGCTGCTCCGCCAATGCCTGCAACTTGGTGATATCTGCCTCGATGATCTTGAGAGCGCATTCCTTGCAGTAGTGGGCATAGGATCGGTCAACGTGAACCTTCAGACGGGGATCACCCGGCTGGAGGCGGTGTTTAGAACTCGCTTTGCAATTATGAGATTTCAGAGTCTGGTCGACCTCAGATCGTTGTACAAGTGATTTTCTAGCCACCAAAAATCTCCTCTTCAACATCAGCTACTATTTCCAGGAAATGTTCATTTATTGTGTCAAGTTCTGTCTTATTGAATTCGTGTCGTTGATTAGTCGCTTTTCCTACGAACGCGTTCACTTTTTTGTCGATTGCGGCTTTTAAAATGACAAAATTAGTCTTGTTGAGGTGCTTTTTGTCAAGGTCCTTACCTTGTGGATTCAAATCCTTCTGTCCCAATATACGTCCAACTTCATTTCTGATTCTCATATCGAGTGAGGCACGAGCGGCTTGTCGTTGGTTGGCTTTGGTTGTTGGTACAGGCTTGAGCTCCATAGCTTGGCGCACATCCTCAGGCGAATATCCGCGGGCGCGTAGTGTGGCGATTGCCTGCATAGCAACTTCATCGTCAAGCAATGGAATTTCTTGTAGAAGAACGCCTGTCTGGCTGCGGACTTCAACCATGTTGGGAGTTCGTGGCTCTGGAGTAACTCTGATTTCGTCCGATTCATGAAAGTCAAGGCTTTCCAATGGGAGAAGTTGATCAAAGAATTGTTGGTCTGCCTCACTATACTCTTGGAAATCCTCCCAGCGGCTGGCGATGTTACCGCCGGCATGAAAAACGACCGATCCCTGGTTCAGAGGATCTTTCGGGCTGTTCTGCTTGATGACCCGCATTATACGGCCGACGAACTGAACGAACGGAGAAAGGTTGGCAAAGATGCTGAATACCGCGGCGACTGATAGATAGGGATGATCGAAGCCCTCTCCGAGCTTGCGGACTTGAACGATCACGTCGAGCTCGTGAGCCTCCAGCTTTTTCATCACCGCGTCATTAACCGCGCTATCTTCCCTGCTGTGGACGTAATCGACGTCGCGACCGCGCGCTCGATATGCTTCCACGATTTGTCGGCAGTGTTCGAAATTGAGGGCCGACGCAATGATCTTGTGTCGCTGATCGCCTGTTTCTTTGCGAATGCGATCAAGCTCCCGGATTGATGCATCGACGATTGTGGTGAGTGTCTCGTTAGAGGTGACGATGCTTCGGCGGAAGTCGGCATCATCCTCACCGAGACGCCGGACTTCTTCAAGGGAGACCTCAATCTCTTGGCCATCCTCTACACGAACGTACTTGAGAGTACGCGGGTTGAGGACGAGAGCTTTGAGGTGTTTGACGTAGCCCTCTTGGATTGCTCGGAAAATAGGGAACGTATAAAGCACACTGCCTGCCATCCTCTGACCATCAGCCCTAAGAGGGGTTGCACTGAAGTTGATGATGCGAGCTTCAGGAAACTTGGTTTTTAGATCTTCATACGAACTGGCAACGCTATGATGTCCTTCATCGAAGAGGATAAGGTCAAAGTAATCTGCTGGAAGATTCGAGAGCCATCGGTTTTCTGATCCCTGCAATTGTTGAATGTTGGTGATGACAACATTTGCTTCGTCTAAGTCACCGCGGTTGGTCGTAGTGCCTCTGATTTCTACAGGTTCTGGGAATGGCATCCCTTGGAGAACTTTGCACTTGATATAAAACATATCGGATTTTGTCGGATCAAAGTCATTGTAGAGCTGTTCTGCAATTTTTAAGCCCGGTGCAACAACAAGCGTCCGTTTGGAACGGAAGGCGAATGGGGCGAGTGCAATACAACCAGACTTACCACAGCCTACGGGGAGTACAATACCTGCTTCCCTTTCATCACACGAAGTAGAGGCAAACCTTTCCAGTGCTTCATATGTTTCGCGTTGTGGAGTACGTATAAGTGGGTTTGAATTAATGCTCGGCTTTAGATCCTGAAAAGGATTTTCCTGCATAATTTTGTCTCTCCTGGTCCCAAAAACATCGTGTCATGTGGGTTGGTACGTACACTGAACGGGGTGCCATAGATGGCTATGTCAACTTTTTAAAAGGTGTTGTATGGTTTTTATGTACATATTGTTGTGTGGCTGGGAAAGGAGTCAATAGTAAATGTGCACTAATATTATGTGTTCGAAAAAATAGTCGTAGGTGTCAGGGATTTTGTGATTTAAGATTGTCTGTAGAGTCCCTGTTTTAGATCACTCTTCTATCCACAAACCCGATTCAAATCTCTCACCAGCATCACGGCATGCTGACTCGGTTTATCCGTCTTCATCAGAGAACGACAGCCACCAAAGCAATCTGATCCCACCCAAATCCCCTCCCCACAGTTGCCCCCCGCACCAAATTCGATTCTCATAGAACCACAGACACAGTAATTCCCCAGTCAGAAACCACGTGGCGACTTCCTGCCCCGTGCGTCTCTGTCTGCACCCTGTTAATCGACGCGCCTTGAGGAACATTCTGATGCAGCTGTTACGGTCCACGTTGATCCTGTCTCTGACACTGGTCGCCTGCAGTCCTGACCTGTTGGCACAGCCAACCGCAAAGTTCGCTCCGGTGAAACCCGCCGGCGATCCGGCCACCTTCGGTGCGAACATTCAGCGGACCATGACACTGCTGGCCACCAGCAGGCCGGAAAAACGTAATCGGGTCCGCATCCTGTTCTACGGCCAGTCCGTCACCCGCAATCCGTGGTGGAACGTTGTGGCGGATGACCTGCGCAATCGCTTTCCGCACGCCGACCTCGAAATCGAAAATCGCGCCATCGGCGGTTATGGCGGACCGGTTCTGATCAACACCGCCGAATTTGATCTCTATCCCTTCTACCCGGATCTGGTGATCTTCCACGTCTGGAGTGGAGTGGAAAGCGGTCACCAGGAAAAAATCATCCGCCGCATCCGTGAGCGGACCACCGCCGAGGTCCTGCTCTGGACCAGTAACCTGCGCTGGCCGAGTACCGTCCCGCCGGACGGCGACCCGCAGCATGCCTCCGTGCTGGCCAAAGACGCGCAGGATCAGGCGATTTCCGATCTCTACTTTCGCCTGGGTCGGGAACTCGATTGCGAAGTGGCCGACGTCCGCACCGGTATGCAGGGTTATCTGAAAGAAAATAACCTGGTGGTGAAAGACACCCTCCGCGACACGGTGCACCCCAATGCATTAGGAAACTTCCTCATCGCCGAGCTGGTCAAACCGCATCTCCGCTATGATCCCAGCTTCCCCGATGACAAATGGAAAGACCTCGTCACCGATGTTCCCATAAATGATGCGCGTGTCCAGAAGAAAGACGACGGCTCCCTGACGCTGAACTTTCAAGGCAATCGCATCGACGTGATCGCTGCTCCCGACGACGCGGCTCCCGGTGACGCAGCCAAAGCCGACGTGCTGCTGGACGGGAAATCTCCTTCGCAATTCCCTGAGCTTTACTATCACACGCGTCCCAGCCCCACGCCCGTCGCGGGACGCCCGGCCTTCAATCGCATCGATCATCGTGCCCCCCTGCAGGTGGAAACCTGGACCGCGCGGATCCTCGAATGCGATCTGGAAAAGGATGTGCTGCGGTATGAAATCAGCGGCTCCAAAACGGGCCCCGACGGCACCGGCGATCACAAACAGCGTTTCGTTTCCCACTCCGGTCGCGTGGTGATCGAACCCCGGATGTGGATGGTGAACTGGTCGCTGCGTTATCGCAAACAGAGTCTGCCGAAAGATTACAAAGTCACCTGGGAAACCAGACCGCTGTTCGTAGACGTCTGGCAATCCCCGGCGGTCGCAGACCCTTCCAAAGAATATCCCACGGTCCTCGCGCAGGGCTTCAAAAACGGCGACCACAGTCTGACACTCACGCCACAGACTTCAGGCAAACTGCCGATTAAAGCCTTCCGGATCTACCAACCGCCGTTGAAAGTTTCTGAAGAGGAATAAGAGGGAAGCAGACCATTCACTGATTGATGTTGTTCCGCTGCATAACTCTGTGAGAGCCCGTTGCCATATCTTACTTGATCAACTGATAGCCCGTGCGTGATGTCTGGTATTTGATCTCATGCGCGCTGCCGAATCCGCGTTTTTTTCCGTCGCCGGTCATTGTTCCGTTTTCGCAACAGGCGACGACTTTCAGCACGCCCTTTGCCTGCACGGTTACCGGTTCGCTGATCGTGATGTCGAACGTGCCGTCTTTTTCCACGCGGGCCACGTAGGGCTTTTGGAAATACTGGGTGCGTACGTCAGGAGCCGTGTCGTAAACGATAATGCTGTGCGCTGGGACGTTCGAGGTAATCCGTCCGGTCAGATGTGCCACCCGCTGCTGGCGATCGTTCTTAACGGCGAGGTCATGCCATTCGACTTTGGGAATCTGATAGCGACGCTCTGCGGTCCCCGTGAATAACGGATGCTTCCACAGGATCGCCGCTGAGGCTGCCGTGACATAACCCCGTTCTTCCCTGTTTTTCATCACTCTGCGATAGTTGGCGATGGTCGCGCCCATCAAAGGCATCCCGAGATCCTCTTTGATGAGCGGCCCATTGTGCGGCAGCCCGAGTGCATGCCCGAATTCGTGGATGGTGCCTTTCAAGGTCAGGTCTTTCAGCAGAGGACTCGCCAGCTTGTCCTCCACAGAAATCTCTCCCGGCAGATTCGTATAGTTGACCTGCGACAAACCGCCCGCTGCCGCGTTTCCCGAACCCAGGTAGCTGCTGTACTTCAACGGCGGATCGCCCACGTACACCCAGACCCACCAGACGTCTAATGTTTTGGGAAGCTTGAATTTCTCCATTGCCAGCAGCTTCCCCTTTCGCGACAGGTTCCCGTCCTTCAACGGAAATTTTCCGCTCGCCAGCGTCTCCGGCGATTTGACGAATAGAACCTGCACGCTGCCATCGGCGTTTCGCTGGAAGATCTGCTCACGCGCGGGCGGATAGTCCCACGCTTTCATCCATTTCACCAGCATCGCTTCCGTGTAGTCAGCCACTTGCGTGAGTCGCCGGGAGACACCGGTCGGCGCATCGACGTCTGCCGGGGTTAAGAAGACAATCTGGACCCGGGGCATTTTTGCCTGACCAAAGGCCGAGATCGGGGAAGACAGTAAGAGCACAGCTAAGAAGAGTGAGCGCATCATTCTTAACCCTCGACACAATGAGGTTTCCACCTGAGAGATCAATTGTTAATTAATGTTACCCTCTAAATCCCGAGTCACAAGCACAAAACCCACAGGGAGGAGAAATTGATCTATCGGAAATGAAGGTTCTCAGGAACGTTTCCTCCCGCGTTACGAGGAAGTGCGACCTTTCTCAGTCAGTGGGCAGAGGCGCAGCCAGTACCGTTCCATCGACCAGACCCAGGTAGCAGACAGTGATTCGCAGCAGCAGCGGCATGGCGATTCTCATTGGCCTGACTCGCGGGATGCGAATCGTGATAACCATAGAGATATACGCGCCGTAAAGAGAAGTCAATCCGGAACTCGCTTCACAGGCGGTTTCCGTTCTACACAATGCAGGCGGCTGGTTCGGAGAGGGGCAGGGGAACTGCTTACAGACTGAAAAAGGGGCAGGGATTTCTGTTCAAATCCTGCCCCCGTTTTAGTGCCTGTTGTGCCGGACGTTGTCTATTTCGAATCGTGTTTTTTCAGGGCTTCTGAAATGCTTTTCGCCACTTGTGTTCCCAGTTGTGTATAGCCTTGTTCGTTGAAGTGCACGTCTTTGGGATTTTGCGTTTCAGCGAGTTGGGGTGTGATGAAAGTAAACAGATCGTCGATTTCGATGCCGTGCTTTTTCATCACCCGCGCTGCAATGACGTTCCGTTCTTCGATGGCGGTTTTGATGGAAGGACCCTCTTTCCAGTCGGCGGGAACCGGTGTGGTGCTGGCCCAGATGAGTGTGGCTCCCGTTTTCTGCAGGCGTTCCACGATGGTCTCCAGGCGTGCTTCATAATCGGCGGGAGGCGTGCGGCGGTCGTGGATTCCGAAATTGAAATGAATAACATCCCAGTCCCCGTTACCCAGCCAGACGTCGAGTTGCTTTAACGCGGTCGCCGTTGGTCCGCAATTGGCAGGGGCGCGATGCACGTTTGCTTTGCCTGCCAAAGCGTTTCGCGTCGCCACGGTATAGCCGCGGGAAACCGAATCGCCGATCAGAATAACGCGCGGCAGCTGCGGATCGTCGGCAACATAATCCCAGGCGGTTGTTGTCCCCTGCAGCTTGGCGCGCTGATAATGGGGGAGATAAAACCCGCCCAGATTTTCTTCCAGTACCGTTTCCCATTCCTGCTGTTCGGGAGAGAGTGTCGCTTTCCAGGCGGCGAACTTCTGATTCAGGTCGGCTGCCTGTTTTGCTTTTTTGGCAGCTGCTTCGCTGGCATTGGTCGGTTCTGTCTTTTGATCCTCACCTTGGGACGGCACTGCGAATAATGTGATTAACGCGAAGAGAACAAGACAGGAGCGTACATCATATGCTGAACGGAACATGATTTTCTTTCTGATTGCGAGACGCTGATTTAGAGAACAGGGCAGAGGCATGCTATCTGGTTTTGGTTTTCGGTTTTGATTTCAATTCCAGATTGATGACGTTATCCCCTTCAGTGACCTTGGCTGTCAGTTTGCTGAGTGATTGATCGAATTGTTTGTAAGTAATGATACTCACATCATGATCGTCGACTTTGGCACCATAGGTATTTCTGTTGAACAGCAGCGTGTATTCGCCGTTTTCGTCAGTCATGCCTGTGGAAGCGCGACCCGATGAAGGCTGGAACAGAATTTCCGCTTCGGGCAAAGGTTGACCATCCAGGGTTACGACACCGGATACCGGTGCAATTTTCGGCATGTCGTCTGGCTGATAAGAACATCCTGCCAGAAACAGACCGCACAGAAACAGGCCGCACAGGCTGACCCATTTCAGCGTGTGTGGTGAATGAAGCAAGAGCATAGCGCACCTCTTGAGAGATAATAAAAAATTGATACTGATTTGTTGATCGTTCGTGCATAACTGTCACGAACCCCACAACGCCGGGGCTCAATATGAGGCACCCGGGTTGCTGGTATTGAAAAGGCAGCAGAATCAGAATTCTCCAATAATTTCGCCACCGCCGATCGATGTTAAGGCGTTCAATACGGAGAACTGATCGACATTTTCACTCATGAAGCGGACAGACCCGTCTGCCAGTAAGACATGCGCGCCCCCTTCATGCTCACTTCCCGCTCCGTTTCGGTTCACTCCGGGAAAAGATGGATCGGTGTAGATTCGATTGATGCCGCGACCGGGAATATTAATCCAGTACACGTAGGTGTAAGCGTTCCAGTAAGGACCGTTCCAGTCTTCCTGTCCTTTCTTGCGCAATGGTGTTTCCGCCATGCAGAGAACGTTGGTCGTGCCATCGGTTAAATCCCGGATCCGGGGCGAACCGTTGGGCCCCCACATCCCTTTCTTGGGGTCAGAGGTATTTGCCCAGGTCGTCGTCCAGTTCCCGTCGTAGCGGTCTGTCACCAGTCCATAGCTGGTTCGCTGGGCACCATTCCCCTGTGAAAAGGCATAGTCTTCCGATCCTTTAGTCGGTCCGGGATCAGACGGGCAAAGGAAAACCGACACGGGAGAAGTGACTACCGAGAGCTGATCGGTGGTAGGAGTCGTACCCGTACAACCCGAGCCCGCATAATTTGATTTTCCACTCGGTAGACTGAAATTGTAACTGTTGTATAAGGCGGTCTGTTCGAGGTAAGGCAACAGCATCTGGTAAGCCGTATGATTCAGAATTCTGCCTGGTGCAGGCCCGGTTACGGCATCGCAGCTTGCTCCCGGTGCAATCGCTCCTGGTGGAAACAGGCTGTGGGAAGAGTGATAGTTGTGCATCGCCAGGCCAATCTGTTTCAGATTGTTTTTGCAGGTGCTGCGTCGCGCCGCTTCCCGCGCCTGCTGCACGGCTGGAAGTAACAGGGCAATCAGAATGGCGATGATGGCGATCACCACCAGCAGCTCGATCAGCGTGAAACCCTTTCTTCTTTGATTCTGTTGTTCAGAGCACATAATCAACTCCTCTTTCTATAAAACGAATGAAACATGGTTATCTTGAATGCGGTGATAATTAGCAAATAAAAACTTCTGGTCTCTCAATTCTGTAATGGCAGGTCATCAAAATCAGTCGGGCAAACCAGCGGGCGTGCGAACCATTTCAGTCAACGCGCCATTCCAGTTCTGATCAGACACTACTCTGAGTTTCGAATAAAATAAGTTCCGTCGAGCATGTATTCCCCCAGATTCACTTCGCCGCGGAACCGGTCCGGGATGAGCTGCAGATCACCTGACTGATATCCGGAAGCGATACCGTGAATGTGGTCCTGTGTGCCGGAAAAATAGGTGATCTCTCTTTTCTTCGGCCCCTTGGGGGGGCCAGAGGATTCAATCAAAGCCAGTACTAAATCAGTCGCGGCAGGGGTAAACGGGATCAGGCTTTCGTTACTCGGCAGCTCCCACTCGGCTGTGGTTTCATTGAAATACACAACCGCATAATGTGGCGAGATTTCCGCCCGGGCCGATAAGAAATTCGCATCCTGGATGCGATCGAACAACGATGTGGGAGAATACAGCAGGTAGGATTTCCCCACGTGTTCATCGGCGCCAAAAATGTTTTGAACCTGCTCGGGCAGGAGTACGATATTCGGCGTCAGAGCCTGTTTGTTTCGCTGAATCACTGAATAGAACTTCCGGGAAAGGCGCGCTTCAGGCAGCCACTGGTCCTTACCTGCTGCACGTCGCATTGTGTTTCCTTCAATGAGGTTTACGGTCTTTCCCCGGGAATCAGCGAGTTCGACTTCACCTTTGAAGACCTGCACGCCCGACGTGCCCGCGTTGTCGATCTCGACACCAAACAGCGTTCCGATATCGCGCACCGGTCCGCCCGGTGTTCTGACAGTAAAGCCTTTTCCTTTGGGAGTGGTCACTTTCGCCATCAGGATGCCGGCGGAGACATTGATTTCATTTTCCCCCGTGATCGCAAACGTGGCAGGCGCGGTAATCGTTGTTTTTACTCCGGTGATGAAAAGCAGTTCCAGCTGACCGCCGTCCAGTTTGTAGATTTTGTCGCCTTCCAGGTGATCGCCGATACTCAACGGATCCTGATTGAAAAACCTCACTTCATGAGTGTCGGCGACTGTCACATGATAATCGACGATTTCCGGTACGATCACCTGAACCGCAACGGGTTTTTCGACAGGCGGATCGGGCAACTGGCTGGTAATCCAGACACAGATCACCACGATCAAGGCAGCAGGCAGACCCATCAGCATGAAGTAAGGCATTTTCGAAGGGGCTTTGGGCTCCTGGATGAGGGCATTCAGACTTTCTCTGTTCGAGAATCCCGCTTTGTGAATCTGTTCCAGTTGTGAATGGATTGCGATAAAATCGACGTAAAAATCCCGGGCCGACTCGTCGATCTCCAGCGTATGTTGTAATTGACTGAACTGTTCTTCTGAAATGTTACTGTCCAGATGCAGTGATATCATTTTTCCCAACGCATCGATCTCCAGGGGCGAATTGTCCGGCTGTGAATTGTTCATACGCCGTCCTCCAGCTGGAGCGACTTGTCAACGCAGTCTATCAATGCCAGTCTCAGCCGATATAGTAAAGAGGTGATACCGTTGTAGGTTCGTCCCCAGATGCCGGCGATTTCTTCCAGCGTTTTTTCTTCCTGATAACGTTGCTTCAGCAACCGCTGGTGATCGTCAGGCAATTGTTCCAGGCAGTGAAACAGAGAGCCCAGCCGCCTGTCATACTGCTGGTTTTTTGAGATCGATTTCTCAGAGATTTCCTTGAGGAGCTCCGCGTTAAACAGTAACGTATCCCGCTGTGCGTCCCGGTGGTAGGAGAGCACTTTATAGTAGGCAATTTTCGAAGCCCAGGCCGAAAAAGAGGTGCCCGGGGTGAAGTCGGCAGCTTTCTCCAGAACGCTTTTATTGGTTTCCTGCAGAATATCGTGTGCATCGTTTTTGTTGCCGGTTAAAGACAGAACATAACTGTAAAGCTTTGCCTGGCAGTCGATGAGATTTAATACAAACTCTTCTGAAACCATCATTTGCGCTTGAATCATCTCTAAAATGAGAAAGTGGGTTGAACTGGCTGCTATATTAATATTCCATAAAGAGCCCGTTTTTGTCGAAGTGTTTGCCAGATAAATCCAGGAATATTCAAGATGAGTGTTCAACACGCTGAATCTGGTCCACTGCCTCCCGCTTTTGCATTTCCGGGCAAATCAATCATAATGCAGCAACAAACTCACAACCACTAACGAAAACGCTCCCATGCTTTCCGAAATCAAACTCCTCGACGCCACACTCCATCGCACGGAGACGCAGACCCGGATGCCTTTTCGGTTTGGGATCGCGGTGATGACGGCGGCCCCGCATGTGTTTCTGCGGTGTAGCTATGAAATCGACGGGCAGGTCGTCACCGGCATCGCGGCCGAGGGACTGCTGCCCCGCTGGTTCGATAAGTCGCCTGAGAAAGAGGCCGACCAGGAAATCGACGAAATGCTGCAGGTCATCCGGCAGGCCGTCGCGTTCGCCCGCCAGGCGGCAGCCGCGCCCGCGTTTGATTTCTGGCGGCAGGTCTACCAGTCACAGGTGACGTGGGCGAGGGAGCAGGGCTTTCCGTCGCTGCTGGCGCAGTTCGGCGTCAGTATGGTTGAACGCACCATGCTCGACGCGCTCGCCAGGGCCGAGCACTGTAACCTGGCCACGCTGCTGCGGGAAAACCGCGTCGGCCTGGATCTGGCGGCGATTCACCCTGAGTTGGCAGGCCGCACGCCAGATGAGTTTCTGCCTGCACAGCCGCTGCCCAAAATCATCGCCCGGCACACGGTCGGATTGTCCGATCCGCTGACGGCTGCCGACCTCACGTCCGAAACCCGTATCGACGACGGCCTGCCACAGACGCTGGAAGACTGTATTCGTGCCTACAAACTCAGGCACTTCAAGCTCAAAGCGCAAGGAGATGTCGAACGAGACCTGGAGCGACTGCGTTCTGTCGCGCAGGTCATCACCGAATATTGCGGCAAGAACTTCGCGTTCACCCTGGACGGCAATGAGCAGTATCGCGAGTTCCCGCGCTTCGTCGAACTCTGGGACGGCATCCAGGCGGATGCGGTGCTGGCTGGTTTCTTCGAACGTCTGATTTTCATCGAGCAGCCATTGCATCGCAGCGTGGCATTGGACCCTGCGATTGCGAACATTGGCGACTGGGAAAACGGGCCGCCGGTGATCATTGACGAATCGGACGCCGAGCTCAGCGCGCTGGAACAGGCGCTGCAACTGGGTTACGCGGGCACGAGTCACAAGAACTGCAAAGGCATCATGAAGACGACCGCCCATCGCTGCCTGATCAATTTTCGCAACGCGCGCGAAAACACGAGCCGCTACCAGATGAGCGGCGAAGACCTGGTGAATATCGGCCCGGTCGCATTGCTGCAGGACCTGGCGGCGCAGGCGGCTTTGGGCAATACGTCGGTCGAACGCAACGGCCACCACTACTTTCGCGGACTGACCCCGTTCCCCAGGCAAATCAGCCAGCTGATGCTCCAGCAGCACGGCGATCTTTATACGCCGCTGGACAACGGCTTCGCCCGCGTCAACATCACGAACGGCGAACTCGACCTGACGTCAGTCAACGCCGCCCCGTTCGGCGTGGGCGTGGAAGTTCCTATGGATGGGTTTCAGGAATTGTCATTCTGAACGGGTAGCCCCTTCAAATAGTAATAGAGATAGGGCAAATAGACGAGAATAATCGTACCTGCCCCGATAATTGAAATTGCGCCGTGAGCAAAAATAATCATGAAGACGATTCCACTCAGCGTGGACAGCGTCGCAGCTAGAAATAGACGTTTATCGAGTTGACGTTTGACGAAATAAAAGAAGACACAGTAAAAAATACTGACAATCACTATTTCAACGACGCCTAAAATCAGTAGATAAGCCCAGTCGTCTGATGTCATGTTTTTTATCCCGGAGCGAAAAATGAAAAATGCAGTCAGTAGTACTGTAGACGATTGTGCAGTGCTTGCAAGCCCAGGGAAAAAAATATTCCAGGAACCGAATAGCTGACCAAGTTTCCGTTCAGAGAACCTGGCAGTCATGATTTATCGCGCGTCAATTGCCGTCTGCATTGTTCTCCCGCTGGCTTACTGTATTCAGACAGTGTTCGTCCCTTTATAATCGGGGGCAGGCTTGCCAGGTACTTTATATCGAATCGGTTTCAACAAGAGAGTGAGAGTCAGCAGTGGCAGACATGAACGACGGGGAACGCCTTCAGGCTTTCATCGAGCAGTTGCAGGGCCAGACCGGTCTGAACGCGGCCCGGTACGAGCGGATGCTGGCGGAGTTGAACGCGACTCAGCCGCGGGACGGACACGATACGGAAGGCCGTCGGCAGATTGCGTTTTTTGATGCGAAGCAGTACGACCTTCATTCGTTCTCCGCGAGAAACGACGACAGTTTCCAGCTGATCGCCATCGAATCGCCGCTCAATGAGCAGACGGTTTCGGCGGCTGCCGGCTGCAAGGTGGTTTGTATCTTCGTGAATGATGAAGCGCATGAGCGAGTCATCGCGCGTCTGGCGGAGCTGGGGGTGGAACTGATTGCGCTGCGTTGTGCCGGCTTTAATCATGTCGACCTGGAGGCCTGTCAGAAGTATGGCATGAGTGTCGTGCGGGTTCCCGCTTATTCGCCGCATGCGGTCGCCGAACATACAGTCGCGTTGATGCTGATGCTCAACCGGCATTTGCACCAGGCTTACCTGCGGAACCGGGCCGGGGCTTTTGTGTTAGACGGGCTGACCGGTTTCGATATGTATGGAAAAACCGTGGGCGTCATTGGCACGGGGAAAATCGGGCAGTGCGTTGTGCAGATTCTGAACGGGTTCGGCTGTCGGGTGCTGGCATATGACGTGCAGGAAAATCCCGAAGTCGCCTCTCTGCCACAGACAGAGTATGTCGGTCTGGACGCATTGTTTGCGCAGTCGGATATTGTCACATTGCATCTGCCGCTGTTCGAGGAGACGCATCATCTTATCAATTCCCAGACCATCGCCCGGATGAAGCGGGGCGTGATGCTCATCAATACGTCGCGGGGAGGCCTGGTGGAGACGGTCTCTCTGATCGAAGGCTTGAAGTCGGGGCAGATCGGTTATGCCGGGCTGGATGTCTATGAAGAAGAAGCGGGTATCTTTTTCCACGATATTTCGAACCAGGTGCTCGACGATGACGTGCTGGCGCGGCTGATGACATTCAACAACGTGGTGATCACATCGCATCAGGCATTCCTGACCCGCGAGGCATTGGATAACATCGCCGAAACCACCTTCGCCAATATCGCAGAATATTTCGCCGGCAAACGAGGAACAGAACTGACGCACCACGTGGGTTAAACTGACCCTTCGCAATCGAAAAATGAGCATGAGAACCAGGCCAGCCATTGACGATTGAGGAGACGCGCAGAAAAAAGAGGCCTGAGGAGAATATCACAGGTTCCGATGATCAGGAGCCTCTGAAGTCTTAGCGAAGGTCCTTTTTCACCACGAGAGAGCAGATAGTGAAACCTTTAGTCCGACTATGATTACCGTTCGAGCCGGGGGGGATTCGAATCGACGACAGAATCCCAGGAGGAGCCGATACGTAATTCGTCAAACAGGTAGTTGCCTTTTGTTCCGACGTGCAGGCGTACCAGGTCCCAGGTATTTGAGTCGTGAAAAGGGGTGGAGACGCAGGTCCAGACCGGCGGTTCCCGCTTCGGTATCGTTTCGGTTTCGGAAAGGACCCGCATGAAAACCTGGTCGGGAGCATTCTTGCTGGCAACGATTTTGGCCACGATGAAATACGGTTTTCCCGTTTGCAGCGGCGGTGCCTGTTCCACAATCTGCATGTCGGCCTGTAATGTCGCATAACCTTCCGAGCTCATGCCAAACAGGATTTTGCGGGAATGCGCTAAAACCTTTGAGGTCTGCAGCGACAGATTTCCGAACTGTTCATCCTTTATATTCGGGCCACTGTTGTTTTTCTGCAGATAAAAACTGAGGTAATAAATGGCGTTCGTATCCATGCGGATCGGTTTTTCTAACGCGCGCCAGGCCATACTTCCATCGCGGAGTTCAATTAACCCCAGCTGGCTTTCTGCCAGTTGAGTTCGAGACAGCGACTTGCCGGGTTGACTCTCACCCGCAGCGGGTTCGCTGCTGTTCTTGGCTTTTGTCCAGGGACTTTTCCAGCCAGTGCCCGCATTCTGCCATTCCGAAGCCGTTTCCGGATCTTTGAGGGCTGCAGGATAAAAACTGTCGTAGACCCGTAACTCCTGTTGAAGAGCGAGCGGCGTTTTGGAATCGCCGGGAACTTCTCTTTTGAAGTTTTCCGGCAGCAACTCAATCTCGTCGCTCTTGTTGTCTTTCAGCCGCCGGGCCTGACCTTCCTGGATGATAATTGATTCCGCGAACTGTTCGTTCTTATGATTGGGGTCGACCCGGACCGCACCTTCGAACACGTGCAGGTCCACTTCGCCATCTTTCTCAACGCGGGCACCGTATTCAGTGCCGATATCATGCAGGGTGAGCAGGGGAGTGATTAAAGTGAATTCGGGCGAGGCTTCATAGCCATGCAGAACCATGCTGCCATAATCAAGATGGGCGCAGCAGCCTGTGACCAGTTTGATTTTAGTTGGTCCTTCGATCACCAGGCGGGTACCGGAGTCGAAACGAAACTCGGCGATCCCCTGTTCCAGAATGAGGTCTTCCGTCAGCAGCCGCTGCCCGGAAAATTCGGGTCGGGAATTTCCTCCCCAGACACAATCGGTAGCACGGGTGAGTGTTGCGACGTAAGGCAGCTCGGCGCGAATTGTATCTGTGATCGCATTGGGTGCCCGTTCCCAGAGGAAATCGCCTGTGGACATCCATTCTGCCATCAGTAAAATTAACATGGATGCGGCAGCGACCAGGGCATACTGAATGAAGGCCGGTTGTCGGGCCGGGGGGGTATCATATGTGATGAGCGGAGCCGGGGTGAGTGGGGGCACCGGTTCTGGTTCTTCAAGGTTCCTGGCTTCCAGCTCCTTTAAACGTTCGAGCATATCCGGCTGAATTCCCGAATCAATGTCGAGATACTCAAAGTAATGCTGCATTGCCTCGGGATTGGTGGCAAGATAGTCGTGGAATGTTTCGAATTCGCTATCCGTAAATTCACCGTCCCGGTTGTTTAACAACTGGTTCAGTAACTGTTCGAATTCGGGGGAGAGATCCTGGATAGACATGAGACCTGTTACTCACTCTGAAGTTTACTCAATATGCATTCCGCCAGTTCACGCCTCAGAATCGCCAGGCGGTTGTACAACGTCTGCAGCGCACGATCAGCCGTTTTCGCGAACTCTTTGATCGACTGTTTTTCCAGAATCGTTTTCTGCAACAACTGCTGATCTGTCGGGTTCAGACATTTCATGCAATCACGCAGATACTCAATTCGCGTGTTGTATTTGCTTAAATCGTGCTCCCGTTGTTGAGCCATTGTATCAATGAGCTCCTGGCTGAAATAATGCCGATCTTTTCGCATGCTTCTGCGGTGATTACAGACGGTATAAAACGTAATTCCACAGGCCCAGGAAAAGAAATCCCGTTCCTGATCAAACTCATCAAATTTTTTCCAGAGCGTCAGGCAGACGTGCTGATAAACATCTTCCGCATCAGAATAATGTGGTACGAGCGTCCGGATATAATTGAAAATCCGTAAACGTTCCTGATCTAACAGAGAGGAATACACCTTTCTGGAACTGGCAGTGAGCGGCGAAATGGAATTCGACATAAACCCGGTTACTCCTTTCAGAAGCACAGCGTGAAATGCAACCAGTCTGCTAACCTGGAAAGTGCAGTTCAGGAGAATTAAATGGGGCGGACGTTTGTAAAAAAACGGGTGTTTTTGCCTATAACTGATGTTAATAACAATACAAACGATTAGTAAACATGCAAGCAAAAAGTGATGCCCATTTCCTAATTGTTCGCAAAGCAGTCAGGCAGTCCAACCGGTTATTCTGGAATTTGCGATCAATCAGTTGAATTATTCAGCATAAAGGGACAAGTATAGAATGAGCTGTTTTCCAATTGGACATTTTCCTCTTTTAAAGATTACTATATGAACTTGTCATCCGACTAAAACGAAATGCCGGCAACCGGGTGGAGTGTCGTTCTCAGAATCTTTCGCAAAGAAATGGCGCACCTGTTTTACTAATTCACAGATTTCAAATCAACTCCATCAGCACCAGCATAACAGCCCTGCACGGACGATGAATAAAACGTCTATTCAATACGGGGGATCGCCATATGCAATGTATAGAAGTATAAAAGCGAACCATAAAACAGATCCCAGATAAGGGTATATTCACCTGGTTTATCGCGTACCAGCGCGATGATCAACAGCAGCGGATAGAATAACAGCAGGTAAGAGATGAGCAGCCACGCGATTGGTCTGATGAATACACTGGGAGTACTGAGAAAATCGAAGAGCAATCTGAGGTGACCAATTGCTGGCAGATATAAAAAAATAATCACAACAAAAGTGTGGATCCATAAAATGCGACGGACTGTCATGGAACACTGGTCCTTTGTAAAACTATCATGATGGTTCCATTCTAGAGGTGGTCCGAAAACCGTTTAATCATGGTGAACAGGCAGGCGAGCTTCACAAAGCTTGTGTAGAGGTGATTGTGATACTCCCAGCGTGTCACCACGCGTCGATAATTATGTAACCATGAGATTGTTCTCTCGACAATCCAACGTCGCTTGTAACGTCGGAGCTTGCGACCATCCTGGCTTTTCTGCTTTCGGTTTTTGATGTCCCGATGGGGACAAATAAAATCGATATTCTGATCAGCTAAACAGTCTCGCAATTTCTGGGAATCTCCCGCTTTATCGTAAATCAATCGCTGAGGATGTCGTTTT
>TARA_R110000868_G_scaffold720_6_pt1 | contig 22979 bp, 13 predicted proteins | sample TARA_R110000868 | Tara Oceans TARA_R110000868 (sample SAMEA4397489) | marine metagenome | biome: Polar Biome; feature: [SRF] surface water layer (ENVO:00010504); material: water (ENVO:00002006), including particulate matter (ENVO:01000060) such as... | depth 5 m | reverse complement strand
ACGCAATGATTATAAGTTGATTAATCTATTTTTAAGGCTCGACTAACTAAACATCAATTTTGGCAACATCATAACCAACCCATAGAATTATGGACGGAAGCAGTTATTAAACAGAAAAACAGATTATATTCACAATGACCCCTGTGGAAGCAGGTTTTGTTACAGATCCTGTAGATTGGAAATATTCAAGCGCTAGAAACTTTCAAGATGATAATACCGTTTTGAAAATCGATTCTGTTGTTTTTTTGGTTAGATTATAAATTTAACGGTTAACTAAACTGTTACGGCACTCGTTACAAACGATCGCTAGCAGGGTCTTTAATTCGTTTTATTAATTTATTAGTTTTTAATTATTATAGGATTTGAACTAATATAAACACGTGGGTGTTTTGATTTTGAGTCTTTTGTAGAGATATTAAGCTGATTATTTTTCTTTAAATAATTAATTGCTTCGTCTGATGAAATTGGCTTGCCTTCATAGAAAAATACAGCATCTTTTTTGGCCATTTCAATTACATGATCCAAAGGAGATTTTGGAGCTGGTGGAGCTGGTGGAGGTGGTGGAACTTTGTTATTATAATCCTCTATAGTCATTTGCATTTTCTTCTTTTGCTCTGGTGTTGCATGTGGAGGAATTGGAGGAGGAGGGGGCAATTCTTTACCTTTTAAAACTTTTGGAGCCGGTGGTGGTGGGGGACAATTTGGGAAAGGCTCAGCATTGGCTTTTTGTTTTTTGGACATTTTATTAAAAATGTACTCTAAGCGTTTTAAGTCTTTTAGCTTTACAACTCTATTCTCTTCAGGCTGCGCGTTGTACTGCTTTGCAAGTTTATTGTATTCTGCCAGTTCTTCTGAAGAGGCTTCTTCTTGAATGTTTTGTTTTAATTCATTTAATACTACCTGTATTTTTTCTTTTGCTATAATTTCTTTATTACTAAATCCATAAAGAGTTAATGTAATTAGAGGAAGGAGTAGGATGCTAAGTATCCAAATTTTCTGTTTTGAAGTGTTTGTTTTCATAATTGTAATTCGTTTTTTGATTGATGAATAATTAATGGCATTTGCCAATATGGGTTCGGAAACATTTGATGAGAATGCTAGTAAAATATGTTGATATATTGAAGGTTCAAATCCTTTATTTAATACCGCATCGTCTGCTAAAAATTCGTGATTGAGTTTAATATCATTTTTAATTAAATAAGTCAAAGGATGAAACCAGAAAACTATCTGTAAAAGTTCTACAAATAGAATGTCTATACTATGTTTTTGCTCAGCATGCGCTTTTTCGTGAATAATGACTTCTTTTGGAATTTCTTGAGCTACAAATTTTTGCTTGTTTAAGAAAATATAGCTAAAAAACGTATGAGGAGTTATTGTATCATTTACTAAGACTGCTATAAAATTTTCTAATTTTAAGTTTAGATTTTGTTTAATTCTCTTTACAATTTGGAAGAGGTTTAGAATGAAATTTATGCCAAAAATTAAAACACCAAGACCATATATGCCCCACATTATTTTGGGTAAATATCCTACTAATGTAGGTTGAGTAATGACTTGTTGTTCAACACTGTTTTGCGTTGTTTTTATAACTATTGCTGAATTTAAAACAGGCTCAACATATTCTGTAAAAGTTACTAATGGAATGCATAAAGAAAAGATCAAGGAGGCTAATAAGTAAAAGCGCTTAAAATGGTGCATTTTTTCATTCTCTAAAAATAATTTATAGAACACCATAAAAATGGATAAGCATGCACTGAATTTTAAAATATAGATTAACATGTTATTTGTTTTTAATTTCTTTATCTATAATTGCTTTTAGATCTTCCAATTCTTCTAGAGTCAGATTAGTTTCTTTCGTAAAAAATGATGCAAATTGAGAGGCACTATCGTTGAAGAATTGTTTAATTAATCCATTCACGTGTTTAGAAAAATAATCTTTCTTTTTTACTAAGGGATAATATTCCCGAGACTTACCGAACAAAGTATAACTTATAAATTTTTTGTCAGTCATTCGTTTTAATAGCGTTGCTACAGTTGTAGTTGCAGGCTTTGGTTCAGGATAAGCATCTAAAAGATCTTTCATAAAGGCTTTTTCAAGCATCCATAAATGATTCATTAAGTCTTCTTCAGTTTTTGATAATTTCATTTTCTACAAAATTAGAGTAGTTTCTACAAATGTAGAACAAATATTTATATTCTACAAATATAGAGGAAAATATTTCAATATTTAGTGCGCTAAGATTTAATATCTTCTAGATCTAATACTTTCTATAACGACCGTAGTTAATATTAATAAACCGCCAAAAAAAGTATTCCAGGTTGGTATTTCTTTTAGAAAAAAGAAGGCCATTAGTATTCCTAGAACGGGTTGAATGCTGTTTATAATACTGGCCGTACTTATAGAAAAATATTTTAGGCTATGAATAAACATAGAATGACCAATGGCCGTGGTAATTAATGCTAATGCAATAACATATGGGTATTGTGTGGTGATATTACTACTATCCATTGTAAACATGAATGGGAGTAAAACCAAAGATAAAATTAAAATTTGGTGCATCATGAGGGCTGTGCCACCATAGCTTCCAATATGGCGTTTCAAGGTAAGATTTCGCAATGCGTAGCAAGTGGCGGAAAATAGTCCAAGCAAAATGCCTTTAACTTGAGAGCTTTTAAAATCGAATTCTGGTGCGAGAATATAGATTCCAATTAATACGATGATTCCTAAAACAACATGAATACCATTTAATTTGGATTTTATAAATAAAGGCTCCAATAAAGCCGTGATTACTGGAAATGTAAAAAGCGACAACATGCCCAGTGCTACGTTGGAAAGTTTTAATGCATAGAAATAAGTTATCCAGTGCAATCCCAATAAAAGTGAACTCAACAGTATGGTTGAAAAGTCTTTTTTTGAATGTAACTTGATATTGAATTTTTTAAATCTACAAAATAGATATAGAAACAAAGCTCCCAAGGCACAGCGAAACCAGATGATTACAGGTATGGGCAAATCAATAAATTTCCCTAATACCCCCGAAGTACTAATAAAAAGAGTGCCTATTAAAAGTTCAATAAGGTGGTTGGTATGTTGGTTTTTCATTTATTTAGAAAGCTCAGCAAAGTACTGATAGAAATACGGAATGGTCTCGATACCTTTTAAATAATTAAAAATCCCAAAATGTTCGTTTGGCGAATGGATAGCATCACTATCCAAGCCAAAACCCATTAAAATAGTTTTACTTTTTAACTCTTGCTCAAATAATGCTACAATAGGAATACTGCCGCCACTACGTTGTGGAATTGGTGTTTTGCCAAAGGTATCTTGGTACGCTTTTGAGGCTGCCTGATAGCCAATATTGTCAATAGGCGTTACATAACCTTGGCCACCATGATGTGGTGTCACTTTTACTTTAACGCCTTTTGGAGCAATACGTTCAAAATGGGTTTTAAAAAGTTGGGTGATTTCTTGCCAGTCTTGATGTGGGACAAGCCGCATGGAGATTTTAGCATGGGCTTTACTGGCAATAACGGTTTTGGCGCCTTCACCGGTATAACCTCCCCAAATACCATTAACATCTAAGGTTGGGCGAATGGAATTTCGCTCATTGGTGGTATAGCCTTTTTCTCCATAAACAGCTTCAATGTCTAAGGCTTTTTTATAGTTTTCTAAATTGAAAGGTGCTTTTGCCATGTCAGCACGTTCGGTCTCTGAAATATTTTCTACTTTATCATAAAATCCTTGTATGGTAATATGGTTATTTTCGTCGTGCAGGGATGCAATCATTTTGGTTAATATATTGATAGGATTTGCTACGGCGCCACCATACAACCCAGAATGTAAATCCCTGTTTGGGCCAGTGACTTCTACTTCAACATAACTCAATCCGCGCAATCCGGTTGTAATGGATGGGACGTTATTGGCTATCATGCCGGTGTCTGAAATTAAAATCACATCATTTTGAAGCTTTTTTTGATTGGCTTTAACAAATTTTGAAAGGTTGACACTACCAACTTCTTCTTCACCTTCAATCATAAATTTAACGTTACAAGGCAATTGGTCTGTTTTAGTCATAAACTCTAAAGCTTTCACATGCATATACATTTGTCCTTTGTCATCGCAAGCACCACGAGCAAAAATGGCACCTTCTGGATGCAATTCAGTCTTTTTAACAATGGGTTCAAATGGAGGCGATGTCCATAATTCCATAGGGTCTGCTGGTTGCACATCGTAATGACCATAAACTAAAACTGTTGGTAATTTAGAGTCTATTGTTTTTTCACCATACACAATGGGGTTGCCATCTGTTTCACAAATTTCAACATGGTCACAACCAGCATTTATAAGACTGGCTTTAACAACCTCGGCAGTTTTTAGGATGTCCTTTTTATATGCTGAATCGGCACTTATTGAAGGAATTTTAAGCAATTCAATAAGTTCATTTATAAATCGTTTTTGATGTTCTTGGACATAAGATTGAATATTTTTCATGTGATTTTATATTTATATCAAAAGTAATAAAATTGAAGGTTTTTGAAGGTATATGTTTGCAATTTAAAAATCTTGATTATATTTGCAAACCTTTAGCGGGCGTGGTGGAATTGGTAGACACGCTAGACTTAGGATCTAGTGCCGCGAGGTGTGGGAGTTCGAGTCTCCCCGCCCGCACAACAAAGGAAAAGCCTCTTAGAAATAAGAGGCTTTTTATATGATACTTAAAATGGATGTTTAATTTACCCTGAATTGAAAAACTTCAGATTCAGAACTATTATCTTGACCATCATTAGTAATTATTCTCCAATAATAGATTCCTCCAGAAACAACGGTTACTGAAAAATCAGTAGTCGCTGTAGAACCTTGAATATTACTAGGTGGATCTGTAGTTCCAAAAAGGACATCATAATTGAGAATATCATTATCCACATCGCTACCAAGCCATTGTAATAGAACGTTGTTTGTTGATGCAGATAAGGATATACCCATTTCAGGACTCACCAATTCGGCAGGAAAAGGAGCATATGATGATAAGGCCTCTCCAGCGTTATAAAATTTCCAAGTGGAACTTTGCGCGATTTTAGTTCCCGAATTCTTGGAAATTACGTACCATGAATAAGGTGTTCCTCTTAAAATAGTTATTGATAATTCAGATGTTGAACTACTATAATTCGTGGTTACTTGATTATCTAAATTTTTCAAAAATAACTGATACGAAACTGTATTGGACGAATCATTCCAATCGAACGTAACGTCACTTTCAGTACTTGTAGCATTGGTGCCTTCATTACATTCTGAATTTTCATTTGGAAAAATTAAAGTTGCAATTCCTGGAGGGTCAATAACCACTGGAGGTGTTACTGGACTGTCACCATTTCCACTACAACTAATAACAAAAGGGAAGCAGATCAATCCGTTAATGGCATATTTAAATAACTTTCTCATTAGTTCTTTATGATTTTTAAACTTTTAACATCACGACTAGTAGTCACATTTAAAACATAGATGCCTTTTAAAAAATTGGATGCATCAATTGTTAGATTATTTTTATGCGTCTTTTCACTATAAATTTGTTGGCCTAAAATAGAATAAATAGTGATGGTTACTGGCTTAGAATTTAAATTCCCTAAATAAATATTAAAAATATTATTGGTAATTGGATTTGGGAAAACCTTTAAATTGTCACCATAAAATATCGTCTCTGTATAGATGCCTTGACAAATTTTATCTCCTTCAACACTAATGGTGTTGATTCCATTTACTAATTCTAACTCAATATTAGAAAGGAATGTTTGCGTGGTTACACCATTTAAAGTTACTTTATAAAGCGAGCTTCCACTCATATCAAGTGAAACAGAATTTTTGGTATTACTAACTTTTGAAAGAACTGATAAATCCTCTGGTTCGGTAATTGTAACTTTAAAACACTGTTCATAACTTGGCTGTCCTGCAACGGTGATGCATACATTATAATTTCCGGACTGTAAATTCCCGGAAGTATAACTTGATGTAAAGGGTTCAGAACTATTTACGCCGTTACCAACAATTGAAACGGTATAATTTAAATTTTGGGATGCGACAATACCAATGCTTCCATTATTACTATTTCGACAGGTTTCACTGATAACTTCCAAAGCGAAATTTGTCGATGGCAATGTATATACTTCACAACCATTAACATCTACTGTGGCTCCTAACGGTGTGCTACTACAAGAATCATTAGCATTTACAACCCCGTCACTGTCAAGATCATTAGGGTCGATAACCGGATAATTTCCATATACTTTAAATTCGCCTGGAGCCAAGGACATTAATGCTGATGTGTTTGAAATCTCTGTAGGATTGTTTTTATCCAATAGATTATACCAAGTTCCGGTACTTGGGAAATTTGGATTCACCGATTGCGTCGAAACATCAAAATTAGCAACAATAACAACATCAAAATCCCCAACATTATCATTCAAATTAATGCGTTTTACAAGGCCGTTTAAACTAAAACTAAAATCGTCTGTATTAAAAGTAGAAGGAAACCGTTTTTTTAGCGACATCATTTTTGCAGTAACATTATATAACGCTACTCTGTTTGTCTGTGTGTCATAACCCAGTGTCCAGGCAACAGGTTTTCTGTCTAATCTACAGGATGAATCTGTAATGTCGTTTGCGCAATTTATACTTTTATCGTAACCTAATTCTCCAAATTGCCAAAGCATTTTAGGACCTGGTATTCCATAAAGAATGGCCGTTGCGGCTTTTTGTCTGTCTAAGGCAGTGTTTAAATTTTTAACATTGTAAGTTCCATTGCTGTTACCATATGCTAAATTTCTAACCATTAACCGTTCTTCATCATGACTTTCCATATACCCCACAAGGTTAGGGTTATTCCAGCCTCTGCTTTTGTAAGATAAAGAGGAAACATCGGCACCCGACGCAAAACCCATTGTGTTTTGATTGAAACTATAATTTAAATTTCCCCAAAGCATAAAGCCAAAATTGGCTAAAACAGTTTCTTCTGAATTATCGGCTAAATGTTCTAAAATTAAGTAGGCATCTGATGAAACATTATTCCAAATATAATTTGCATAATCTTCTAGAATAGCAACTCTGCTCGCATCGTAATTCCCCCAAGCCGCAACATTATTTGGGTTATTTGTTTGCGTAAATCCTTTTGAAAGATCAACTCTAAATCCATCCACTTTAAATTCGTCAAGCCAATATTTTAAGGTCTGTTTCACATAGGTTTTTGTATATAAACTTTCATGGTTAAAATCGTATCCAACATTAAATGGATGTGTTGCATCTGGGTTAAACCAGGGACTGTTTGCAGCGGGTTTATTGTTGGCACTATCCCAATATAACTGTACTAATGGGCTTTGACTAAAAGCATGATTGTAAACAACGTCCAAAATCACGGCGATTCCACGGGAATGACAAGCATCTACAAATTGTTTTAAATCGGTTTGTGTTCCGTAGGCTTTATCTAAAGCTCCATGAAAAGACACATTGTAACCCCAACTATCATTACCTTCAAATTCGCTAACAGGATTTAACTCAATAGCATTTATGCCTAATTGTTCTAAGTAATCTAAATGCGTCAGGGCGGCTTGAAAAGAATCAGCTTCGGTAAAATCCCTAATTAACATTTTATAAATAATCAAATTATTCATATTAGGTTTTACATACGAATTAGATTGCCATGTATAAGGTGTTCCATTCATTTTAAAAGTAGAAACAATACCTGTCGTTTTTCCAGTTGGGTATGGCATTAAATTAGGATAGTTTGTAGATGGGATATACTGATCGTTATTGGGGTCAAGAATTTTTTTGGCATATGGATCGGCAACTTTTAGGCTGTAGTCCACATAATATTGATACGCATATTCGGTATCAGGGTCCAATGTATTAACCGTTAACCAAAAGGTGTCATTATCTCTATTCATTTGATAAGTGGGGTTGAGTGTCCAATTGTTAAAATCCCCAATTAAAAACACATCTGATTTTAAAGGCGCCTGAAAAACAAAAGTAACAGTGCCATCGCCATTATTGTTAAAACCATTTTCTAATCCTGCTGGCAATGTTAGGTTTTGAGTAGGTGTTTTTACATAAACCGAAACTGTTTGTTGTGCGGTTTCTATGTTTTGAGTAGCAATTGCGTCAATAGTATAACTTCCTGTAGAAGTAAATGTATATGGTGACGAAATTGTAGTTGTACTTGATTCTGTTTTTACTGAAGTATTATTTACTTTTAATTCTAAATCTGCAGCAATACTGGACGTAGCACCAATGGTAATATTGTCGTTTAAATTATAGACAGCTTCATTTAAAGGGTTGGTAATAGTAATGTTTAAGCCTTGATCGTAAATTGGAATATAAATATTGCTGGTTTGGGAATTTCCGGCGCTATTTCTAAAAACAAGGGCAATATCGGTAACCACTTCATTGGTTTCAACACTGTAATAGGTTATAATATCTGGGCTTATTATTAATTCGTAAATGTCTGTACCGGTTCTTGTTAATTTAGGTTGTGTTGTGTTACTGGCCCAAGTTCCAATGACGTGTTTCCAATCATTTGTATTGGCCGAAGCCGTTGTTATGACACCAGTGTGGGCATACACATCTCCGGTATAGCCGGCCAATGGTGTTCCTGTCGCATTAAATGTAATGGTTATAACATCTAAAACTGTTGGAAGAACGGGTGATGTTGTGGTTGTTTGCGAAAATGATAATGAAACAAACAATAAAAAAAAGGCAGTCGTAATTTTTTTCATCTGTTTATATTTATTTGTTTTTTTATTTGTCAGATGGAATGCCCTGTTAATCATATCGGTTGGTTTGCAAATTGTTAATGGGCATTTCATACATTTAAATTTTTATAATTTGCTGAAAACAAAGAAATTAAAAATTTCTGAACATTTAGGAATTCGCATAAAAAAATTTTGAATGTCCGTAATTTGTCATAAGTCTGAAAACATAATAATTTTGTCATTCCGACAAAGGAGGAATCTCATTGATTTTCAATAGATTCTTCATTTCGTTTCACTCCATTCTGAATGACAAAAATGGTATTATGAATGAATACGGACATTCAAAAAAAATTAATCATATCAGTTGGTATGCAATGATGAAATTTATTGTTTATGCTCATTTCATGTTTTTTTTATTTATGTGAAATACCTGCGTGTATTTTTAAGTACATGCAGGTATTTAAGATATGATGGAATAATATTATCTCCCTTATATTATTCTAAAGTAATGGTTTTAGCAACGGTATCTAATGTTAAGAAATAAGTTCCGGGAGTGCCAATAAATTTAAAATTGTTATCACCGTCGAGGGCATCTTCAAAAGCGGCATCAATAGTATATCCTTCACCAAGATAATAAGGATAATTACGACCAGAACCCCAGTCATCTTTAACTGTAAAGAATCTAAATGCATTGTTTGTCAAGTTTGCGCTTCCAGTATATACACCTTCACCCGAGCAAACGAATTCAATAGGTGTTGACCAACCCCATCCTGCATCTGGTAATCCATCACCTACAGCCCATAATTGATCATACTCACATACACCAGTTGGGCGTGGTGCATCTAAGGTTATAGTTTTATTTACAGTATCTATCTCAAGATAATAATATCCTGTAGTTCCAATAAATGCGAAATTATTATCGCCATCAGCGGCATCAACAAAATTGGCATCGATGGTATATCCTTCATTAACATAATAAGGATAATTACGACCAGAACCCCAATCATCTTTAATTGTAAAGAATCTAAAATTATTATCTACACCTGCATTATTTTGAAGGTTTACATTCCAACCATATACACCGTCACCAAGACAAGACAAAGTCACAGGAGTTGACCAGCCCCATCCAGCATCTGGTAATCCGGCTCCAACAGCATATAAATATTCAAGGTCACAAACAGGACCATTACTAACAGCTTCAGGTAAGAACAAACTTAATGCTTGTATTGGGGACATAACAGGTAAAGCATCGGTGCCCACCGTTGCATTTAATCTAAAATAAACCAAGCCTGTATCAGGAGCTGCTGAGTTAGGGTCATTATCAAGACCTAATTCAGTTGCATAAGTAAGTAATTGTCCAATAGTAACTGCCATTTCATTTCCATTGGTTTCACCAACAGTTTCGGCATCGGTAAAATCACCAGTGATCGATTTTTCAAGTTTATACGTTACCAATGTAGGAACGCTATAATCGGCACTGCTCCAAGTAAAACGCTCACCTAAATTGCTTGCTGCTGCTTGAGTAAGTACATAGGATTCAAGAAAAGCATTTGTAAAATTGATGCCTGATGAAGGTTCTTTGGCCGTAAACTTGAAATTATCATCTTGCGTACAAGAGATCAAGCCAATCACGGCCAACATTAATAGTCCTAAGGTTTTTATATGTTTCATTTTTTTGAGTTTTAGTTAGTATCCTGGGTTTTGTTGTAAGTTTGAGTTTGCTTCAAGAGCCGTAAGTGGGATTGGAAATAATTTATACGTGTCTGGTATGGATGTTCCATTTAAGGTATTTCCTTTCCAAGGCCATACATAACTGCCTCCTGTGAATTTACCAAATCGGATTAAGTCAGTACGCCGTTGGCCTTCAAAATTCAATTCCCGTCCACGCTCATCTAAAATAAAATCTAAAGTTAAAGCAGATTGTGTTATAGTACTTGCTTTAGATCGTGTTCTAACATCATTAACATATTGGGTTGCTGTAATCATATCTGTTCCAGCAGCTCCTCTTATGGCACATTCCGCATAAATTAAATAGGCGTCTGACAGCCTGAAAAGTGGAAAATCGGTTCCAGAAAATGGTGTTGGACTTGATGACGAATTGAAATAGGAATTTCTGAATTTAATAGAAGGATAACCATCGGTCCATTTCTTATAATCGGTCATTTCATAACTGTGACCATCGGTCCAGAAAAGTTTGGCTCTATCATCAGTAGAGGTGGCTAAATCACCAAACAATCCATACCATGCTTTGGTGGTTCTATGGCCTCCCCAACCTTCAGTTGCTCCATAATCTGACAAGGTCATGGTTTCGGAGCTAAGGCTTCCGTTTACTATGTAGGTGGTGTTTCCGTAACTTTGACTGTTAACGGCATCGGCTATTAACGGGAATATGATTTCAGGAGAACTGTCATTATCACCTGAAAAGACGGCCACAAAATTTGTGTCCAATTGATAGCTACCTTCATCAATTACTTTTTTAATATACGTTGCCGCGCCATCAAATCTAGGGGTTCCAACATATACATTGGCGTTTAAATACAGTTTTGCCAATAACATTTGTGCCACCGATTTATTTGCTTGGCCATAGCCATTGGTTTGCGGTAAAGCTTCAATACTTGCTAATAATTCAGATTCGACGTAATCAAATAATTCCGCTCTACTGGCTTCGGGCAAGGGTTCAGATATACCAAAATTGGCTTCGGTTGCCAACACCCCTTTACCAAAAACATCAATAAGGTAATAATACGCTAGAGATCTAATAAAACGAACCTCACCAATTACTTGATCTTTATTGGTTACATCGACGTTTGCCAATACGGATAACAAGTTGTTACATTGTGGAATGGTGTAATAAATCCTATTGTACAGGTATTTGAAAAACTTATTGTTTTCATCCCAATCAGATGTTGTTGTCAATTGGTCCAAGCCATCATCGCCCCATCTGTTTTTTAAGGCATCTGCCGTAAAATCTTCAAGGTTTATAATCCCCCTTAAAAACGGAGATTCTCCGGCGTCATCACTTACGTCTGAACTTCCAGGGCCATTTGGACCAGATAGTGCAAATGATGCGTAAAGTCGTGAAACTATGCCCGCAACGGCATCTGGGTCTTGGGCTAAAAGCTCATCCAGAGTAAGCTCTACTTTTGGTTTTGTATCTAGCTCATTGGTGCATCCTATAAGGGAAAACATTGTTATAACTAGAAAAGTATAAACTATTTTTTTCATAATCATTTTTTTAAAAGTCTAAATTAATACCCAATGTATATACCGTAGGTCGTGGATAAAAATTATTATCTATAGCATTGAAGTTTTCAGGATCTTGTCCACTGTAATTAGTAAATATAAAAGGATTGTTAACAGCACCATAGATTCTTAATGTTGTATCTTTTAAGATGTTTTCTAACCGGTATCCTAAAACAATGTTTTCACTTCTTAAGAAAGAAGCATCCTCAAGGTAATAGTCAGAAAACGGCACGTTTCCTATCACATTTTGAAAAGCCAGGTTTGCAGCCCCGGAATAAAAATCCAATACGTTACTTAAACTATTTGAGTTAACCGGTATTGCCTTGTCCACCCAGCCAGAAGTTAGACGTCTTGCGTTATAGACCAAACCACCAATTTGACCTCTGAAGCTAGTGCTTAAATCCCAGTTTTTATAATTAAGGTTGAAACTAAAACCATAGGTCCAATTTGGACGCATGGTTTTGTAGTACCTGTCGTCATTTGTTATTTGGTTGTCGCCATTTGCATCCACAAACCCATTGAATATGGGATCGCCATTGGTGTCATATACTTGTTTAAACACCCAAGCAGAATAGGGCTGGTAGCCAACCGCATGATACCCAAGAAAAAATCCGGTTCCAGTTGGCATCCTGGACTCTTCGGCCGTGATTCTTGACGAGCCTTTTAAGTCGGTGACCTCGGTTCTATTGTATCCCACATTGGAGTTAAACTCAAAATTAAAGTTGTCGGTTCTAATAGGGTTTAAATTTAGGGTTACTTCAAACCCTTTGCTTTCAGTTGATCCCACATTTTGGACAAATGTATCTGACAATCCTTGTCCTGGAGGAAGTGAAGTGTCAGCTAACAAGTCATTAGTATCTTTTTTGTAAAAATCAACAGAACCACTCATAAAACCATGATTAAAGAAATCAAAATCCAACCCGATATTCGCTGTGGTTGTTTTCTCCCAGGTTAAATCCGGGTTAAAAGCATTAGCGGAGTATAAGGAGACACCCGGTAAGTATTGGCTTGAACTGGACCCAGAAATAAATAAAGGGGAAGAAGGATAATAGCCTACCTGTCCCGTAATATCTTGCTGACCTGTTTTACCGTAGCCTACACGAAGTTTTAAATCGTTTACAAAATCAACATCTTTTAAAAAATCTTCTTCTTTTACTTTCCATGCAAGCGCAGCGGCAGGGAAATAACCCCATCGGTTTTCTTTGGTAAACAATGACGAGGCATCGGCTCTTAACGATAGAGTAATTAAATATTTATCTAAGATATTGATATTTGATCTTCCGAAGAATGACTGTAAGTTCAACACATTGTAATACCTGTCATTTGGATTGTCAGGGTTTTCCTGGATTTCTCTTAAGCCAGAATCATCATTATATCGATAAATGGCTTTGTTACCATCGTTTTTAAAATTTTGATACGAGTAACCTGCTTGCACGTCAAATCGTTTTACAATGCCTTCCATTTCTTTTGCATATACCAAATAGCCATCCATGGTGGTGTTGGTGATGCGTTGGTTTTCTGAATAATTTACACCTGGGTTAAATAAATAATTAGTGTTTATATCGGAATTGTTGATATCAAATTTATAAGTGGCTATGGAATTGTTTGAATAGGTTTCATTGATTTTAGCTTTTGAGGCTTCTAAACCAAAGTTAGCCACCGCCCTAAGCTCTGGTAAAAAATGCATTTTATAGTCAAACTCTACATTTCCAAGAAATTTATAAACGTTTTCTGGTCGTTGTCGTTGTTCCAAGATAGCCAAAGGATTCCATTGGCCATCTAGAATTAATCTGTTACCATCAACCCTTGTGCTGGCATAATAGCCTCCAAACCGATTGTTTGATGCAGCGTTATATACAGGTTTTGTGGGATCCATATTAACAGCACCGCCTAAGGCGCCGCCTTCATCAATGGCATTTTTTTCGGAATAGAGTCCCTTGGCATTGAGGTCAATTTTTAAATGATCATCCAATAATGTCGGTGTTAATTTAACAGACATGCTGTAACGTTCATAATCGTTGGTTTTTACAACACCTTCATTTTTTGTGTATCCCAGCGAGCCTCTAAAAGGGATCTTGCCAAAAAGGTTGGCGCGAGCACTAAAGTTGGTATTTGATGATATTGACGTTCGGTAAATGGCATCTTGCCAATCGGTATTATAAATGGCTCTCCCATTTATTATTTGAGAGATAGGCTCATTAGTTTGAACGCTGTTTAAAGGAACTCCCAATAAATCTGTATAGTCGGGTTGAAAATCCTGGATAAAGGACACAAATTGATTACCAGTCATTAAATCTATTTTCTTGCTTACATCACTTACGGAAACATCCGAGGAAAAATTGTATTTTACCTCTCCAGAAGTCCCTTTTTTAGTTGTAATGATAATAACACCATTGGACGCTCTTGACCCGTAAATGGCTGTTGCAGAAGCGTCCTTTAAAACACTAAAACTTTCAATGTCATTGGGGTTTATTAAAGACAGTGGGTTACTAACACCTGCTGGATTGGTATTATCAATGGGAACACCATCAATAACAATCAGTGGATTGTTGTTACCAGATAATGAGGCACCACCTCTAATACGAATGTTTGGCGCAGAATCTGGTTGGCCACCATTTGAGGTTATTCGTACACCAGCTAATTTTCCTGTCAGTAACTGATCTGCCGATAATACGGCCCCTTTATTAAAATCCTTCGAGGAAATAACGTCTACCGATCCTGTTAAATCTTCTTTTTTAACACTACCATAACCAATAACGACCACTTCATCCAGTTGGGCCGCATTTTCTATAAGTGCAATGTTTAAAGTGGATTGCCCTGCATATGTAATTTCTACAGGGTTATAGCCCACATAAGAAAACACAATGACATCTCCGTTTTTTGCGTTAATTTGATACTTACCATCAAAATCAGTGGCCGTTCCAGTGGCCGTCCCTTTAATAAGGATATTGACGCCTGGAAGCGGTATTGAGGTTGATTGTTCTGTTACTGTTCCTGTTAGTGTCGTTTGTCCAAACATATATATAGGGACAAAGAATAAGAAAAACAATAAGCTGTTTACAGTTGTTTTCATACAATGCTTTTGAATTAGTAAAATAATTTTAGTTTGTTATATTTTCACTTCTCGGGTTAAAACAATGTAAATTTAAGGTTATGTTTTAACAAAAAATTATGAAATCTGTAACGAAAACGTTTGCGTGTTAATAACTTTTACGATATCCGCAACGGAAACGTTTGCGTGTTAACAACTTTGTTATTTTTATACAAGGGTTGATTGGAAAGTGTTAATTTAGCCTTAAATACTAATATTAACCTACTAAAAATACTAATTTAGGTTGTATTAAGCAAATTTAAATTATGAAATGCCCATTAACAATTTGTAAACCTCCTGATCTATCGGGAGGGAATGTTTAAATTTTTTTTGAATGTCCGTATTCATTCATAATACCATTTTTGTCATTCAGAATGGAGCGAAACGAAATGAGGAATCCATTGAAAACCAATGCGGTTCCTCCTTTGTCGGAATGACAAAATTATTATGTTTTCAGACTTATGGCAAATTACGGACATTCAAAAATTTTTAATGTGAGAGCTTAGCGGTTCCGTACGTTCTCGATTTTTAATTAACTTATTATCGAATAATTACAAAAATTTAAACTTATGAAACGAAAAGTCACTTTAAAGCAGATTTCCAAGGAACTAGATGTTTCAATTTCAACAGTGTCAAGGGCATTAAGTAACAGTAAGGAAATAGGAGAAGAAACGAGACTAAAAATACAGGCTTTTGCTAAGTTTTACAATTATAAACCTAACAACATAGCGCTTAGTTTAAAAAACAGAAAAACAAAGACTATTGGAATTTTAATTCCAGAAATCGTACATCATTTTTTCTCTACGGTTATTCGGGGAATTGAGATTGTTGCAAACAAAAGGGGGTATAATGTTATTATTGGATTGTCCAATGAATCTTTTAGTAAAGAGGTTATAAACATGGAAATGCTTGCCAATGGGAGTATTGACGGGTTTATTTTATCCATTTCAAAAGAAACCTTGTTGCAGCAAGATTATCATCATTTTAAAGAAACCATAAGCCAAGGTATCCCTATTGTAATGTTTGATAGGGTAATTGAAGAAATTGAATGTGACAAAGTTATTGTTGATGACTATAAAGGATCTTTGAACGCCGTTAAAAAATTGATTTCTACAGGGTGTAAAAATATAGCCCTTATTACAACAATGGATTACGTTAGTGTTGGTAAATTAAGAACTCAGGGGTATTTGCAAGCACTGCAAGACAGTAAAATATATCCAAAAGCAAGTTTAATTTTAAAGCTGGATGATGGTTTAGACCTTGAAGAACATTTAGATGTATTAGAAAATGAAATTGAACAATTCTTTAATAAAAACAGTATAATTGACGGTATTTTTGCGGTTAATGAATTATATGCGGTTACCGCAATGAAAGTAGCCAGAAAATTGGATTTAAAAATTCCAGAAGATATCCAAGTTATTGGATTTACCGATGGTGTGCTGTCAAAACACGCAAGGCCAAGTTTAACAACAGTAAGCCAACATGGTCAAGAAATGGGGGAAAATGCAGCACATTTATTAATTGACAGATTGGAGCTTGATGATGACGACAATGATTTTGAAGATATTGATTTAGAAAGAGACATGAAATTTAAAACGATTGTTATTGAGACCGAATTAATCGAAAGAGAGTCAACCAACTAAAATATTTATTAGGAATAATTATATTATTTTATATCTTTGAGCCAAATCAAAACTTATATTTTTACTTCTCACTAAAAAGTTTTGATAAGTAAATATGCTTATCAAATAGTAATCATTGAAATTTACTATTTATGGAAAAGCGTAGGTTAAGTTTCTGGGAAATCTGGAACATGAGTTTCGGTTTCTTAGGGATACAAATGGGTTTTGCCCTTCAAAATGCTAATGTTAGTCGAATATTTCAAACTCTTGGAGCTAAAATAGATGACATTCCTATTCTTTGGGTTGCAGCACCTTTGACAGGATTGATTATTCAGCCAATTATTGGATATTTTAGTGACAGAACATGGCATTCTAAGTTAGGAAGAAGAAGACCATATTTTTTAGTAGGAGCAATTCTTGCTTCTTTAGCATTATTTATAATGCCAAACTCGCCAGTTCTTTGGTTTGCTGCAGGTATGCTTTGGATTATGGATGCTTCCATTAACATATCTATGGAGCCATTTAGAGCTTTTGTAGGTGATAATCTTCCAGATTATCAACGTACAAAAGGATTTGCTATGCAAAGTTTTTTTATAGGGATCGGTGCTTATGTAGCCTCAAAATTACCGTTATTGCTAACTTATTTAGGTGTGGCTAATACTGCACCAGAAGGAATTATTCCAGATTCTGTAAAATACTCATTTTATATTGGAGGAGTTGCTTTTTTTATTGCTGTACTTTGGACGGTTATAAAAACAAAGGAGTATTCTCCTGAAGAAATGAAAGCTTTTGAAGATGCTGAAAAGGAAGAATTTGTAAAAGAGGAAAAAACTAAAGATTGGTTTTACAATAATGGAAAATCTCATTTGAGTAAGGGAATAATTGTACTATTAATTGGGATAGTTGCATCATATTTAGTTTATCACTTTAACCTTAAAAAAGATTTATATGTTTTAACAATTGGTTTAATAGGTTTAGGAGGTTTTGCGATGTTAATTTCTGGTATCATGCAGAAAAGAAGTAATGTTGAAAATGGTTTTATAACTATTATGAATGATTTTCAAGCTATGCCACAGGTTATGAAACAATTGGCTTGGGTTCAATTCTTTTCTTGGTTCGCGTTATTTTCTATGTGGATATACACAACAGGAGCTGTTACTGAACACATCTATAATACCACAGACACAACTTCTGTGGCTTACAATACTGGAGCTAATCAAGTTGGGGAAATGTTCGCAAATTACAATATTATTGCAGCAGCGGTGGCCTTTTTACTTCCGTTATTAGCTAAGAAAACTAGCAGAAAGTTTACACATTTTTTAGCACTTGTCTTAGGTGGTTTAGGCTTAATGTCAATCTATTTTATAACAAATCCAACAACCTTTACTATTGAATGGTTACCAATGATAGGAGTTGGAATTGCATGGGCAAGTATTCTGTCAATTCCTTACGCAATGTTATCGGGCTCATTACCTGCTTCAAAAATGGGATATTTCATGGGAGTTTTTAATTTTTTTATTGTTATTCCCCAATTAGTTGCAGCTTCAATACTTGGTTTTTTAGTGTCAAATTTCTTTAATGGCCAACCAGTTTACGCATTGCTTATTGGAGGTGTTTCGATGATAATTGCAGGATTAATTACACTTACAGTTAATGATGTAACAGTAAAAATTGATGAATAAAAAAGGATTTATTTTTGATTTGGATGGGGTTATTGTAGATACCGCAAAATATCATTTTTTAGCTTGGAAAAAGCTGGCCAACAGTATTGGTATCGATTTTACAGAAGTCCAAAATGAGCAACTTAAAGGAGTAAGCCGGATTGAATCTTTGAAAAAGATTTTAAACTGGGGCAATAAATCATTGCCCAAAGCTGAATTTAATAGGTTAATGGCCGAAAAGAACACCAACTATTTAAGCTATATAGCAAACATGGATTCTTCGGAAATTCTACCGGGTGTCATGGATAGATTGCAATTTTTAATTGATAACCATCAACCCATTGCCTTGGGGTCTGCGAGTAAAAATTCAATCGAAATATTAAATAAAGTTAATTTAACAAATCAGTTTAATGCTATTATTGATGGTAATGCGGTTACAAAGGCAAAACCAGATCCTGAGGTGTTTTTAAAAGCAGCCGAAGCGATAGGAATTGATCCTGTAAATTGCATCGTTTTTGAAGATTCGGTAGCTGGGATACAAGCGGCTAACACAGCGAATATGATTAGCATCGGCATTGGAAACGCATCAGTTTTAAATGAAGCCGATGTTGTTTTTAAAGATTTTACTGAAATAAGTAAAGAGTTTTTAGACGAATTAATAAAAAAATAACGTTCCGAACGAAGTGACGGAATCTCATTATAAGATTACCACATCATTTCATTCCATGCAATGACACAAGAAAAAAAATGAATCAAGATTATATAAAAGCGGACAATTGGTCAATAATAGAAGAAGGGTTTGATGTAAATCAAGTAAAGTCTTCAGAGAGTTTATTCAGTATTGGAAATGGCGCCATGGGCCAACGCGCCAATTTTGAAGAACACTATTCAGGATCAACATTTCAAGGAAGTTATATTGCAGGTGTTTACTACCCAGATAAAACACGCGTTGGCTGGTGGAAAAATGGGTATCCAGAATATTTTGCCAAGGTGATAAATGCACCTAATTGGATAGGCATAAATGTTACCATAAATGAAGAGGTTTTAGATTTATTTAATTGTAAAAAGATTGAAAATTTCCGAAGAGAGCTTAACATGAAAGAGGGTTGGCTCTCCAGAAGTTTTAAAGCGACACTTCAAAATGCAATAGAAATTGAAGTTGAAACAAAACGATTTTTAAGTCTGGATTTTGATGAAGTTGGAGCTATTGAATACCAAATTACACCAATAAATAGTGATACAAAAATAGGCTTTTCACCATATTTGGACAATGGAATTACCAATGAAGACACCAATTGGGATGATAAATTCTGGGATGTGTTGTGTGTAGACCATAAAGATAATAAGGCATTTATTGTGGCACGTACCATGAAAACCCATTTCTATGTGTGTACAGCTATGCAAACTCAAGTGGCTTTAAATGGAAACGTTTTAAGACTGGAAAAATCGGTTAAAACCAAAACGGACTATGTCGAATTTAAGTATCAAAATCAAGTAAGTAAAGGAGATACAATGTCACTTACAAAATATGGAGGTTATATTACAGATAGAGATCATGATAAAAAAGATTTAGTATCTGTAGCGACAGAAACCTTAAATAAAGTTTCAAAACTAGGGTTTCATGCCCTTTTAGACTTACAAAAAGATGCTTGGGCCAAAATTTGGGACACGGCAGATATTACCATTAAAGGGGATGTTAAAGCGCAACAAGGCATTCGTTTTAATATTTTTCAATTAAATCAAACCTATTTAGGTAAAGATGCCCGTTTAAATATCGGTCCAAAAGGATTTACTGGCGAGAAATATGGAGGGAGTACGTATTGGGATACAGAAGCCTATTGTATCCCGTTTTATATGGCGACAAAAAACCAAAAAGTGGCAAGGAATTTATTAACGTATCGTTACAAGCATTTAGATAAAGCTATTGAGAATGCCGGAAAATTAGGATTTAAAAATGGCGCTGCATTGTACCCAATGGTAACCATGAATGGTGAAGAATGCCATAACGAATGGGAAATTACTTTTGAAGAAATCCACAGAAATGGCGCCATCGCTTTTGCCATTTATAATTATCACCGGTTTACATTGGATTATAGTTATATTCCAGAAAAAGGATTGGAAGTTTTAATTGGGATTGCTCGTTTTTGGCACCAGCGTGCAACATTTTCAGAGGCTAAAAAGAAGTATGTCATTCTTGGTGTTACAGGGCCAAATGAATATGAAAACAATGTGAACAATAATTTTTACACCAATTACATTGCTAAATGGTGTATCAATTATGCCTATGATAATATTGAAATTGTAGAGAAAGAATATCCTTCAGATTATACAAGGATCATGAATAAGGTAAAACTTTCAAAGGCGGAATTAACGCAATGGAAGTCGGTAGCAGACCACATGTATTTTCCTTATTCCGAAGAGAAAAATGTGTATTTGCAACAAGATGGATTTTTAGACAAAGAACTCATAACCGTTGCAAATCTTGATGCATCGCAACGACCAATTAATCAAAAATGGTCTTGGGATAGAATTCTTCGTTCCCCCTATATCAAACAGGCTGACACATTGCAAGGGATGTACTTTTTTGAAGACGACTTTACTACCGAAGAATTGGAACGGCATTTTGATTTTTATGAACCATTTACTGTTCATGAAAGTTCATTATCACCTTGCGTTCATAGTATTCAAGCGGCTAAATTGGGTAGAATGGACCAAGCGTATACGTTTTATTTGCGCACCTCTAGATTAGATTTAGATGACTATAATCATGAAGTTCATGAAGGGCTCCACATTACAAGTATGGCAGGCACATGGATGAGTATTGTTGAAGGTTTTGGTGGGATGCGCGTAAAAAACAATAGGCTGTCTTTTTCACCTAAAATTCCGCAACAATGGGAAGCCTATTCATTTAAAATAAATTTTAGAAATCAGGTACTAAAAGTAAATGTGTTAAAAGATAAAACACATTTTGAGTTGGACGGAACATTGGCCTTGGATGTGATGGTTAATGGCAAATTAGTAACAATTAACCCAAATAGTTTAGTTTCAGTATAATTTTTAATAGGTAATATCATGAAGTCTCTAGTTTTTATTATTTCGATTTTTGTTTTCAATTTTTGTATGGCTTACACGAATGACCCTTCAAAAAAACCAAAAGAAAAAATGACTACAGAACCATTTTTAGAATACAGGGAGATTGAAAGGGTTGAACCGTCTAACTGGTGGGTTGGATTTAAAAACCAAACACTTCAATTGTTGGTTAAAGATGAAAATATTAATACTGCAAAGGTAGAAATCCCTTATGAAGGTGTAACCGTTGAAAAAATTGCAAAAGGAACGAGCCCAAATTATTTATTCATTGATTTAAACATTGCCAAAACCACGAAACCTGGAAGTTTTAATATATACTTCAAGTTTGAAAATGGCTCACAAAAAATTCAAACTTACGAACTAAAACCAAGAGTAAAACCAGCCGATGATTATGTTGGTTTTAACAGTAGTGATGCTATTTATTTGATTACACCAGATCGTTTTGCAAATGGTGATGCATCAAATGATATCATTGCGTATTTAAAAGAAAAAGCCATTGACAGACAAGATGATTATGCTAGACATGGAGGGGATATTAGGGGAATTATAAATTATTTAGACTACATTAACGATATGGGCTTTACGGCCATTTGGCCAACGCCTTTGTTAACCAACGATATGCCAAAGACCTCATATCACGGGTATGCCATCACCGATTTTTATCAGGTAGATCCTCGATTTGGAACACTATCGGAGTATAAAGAACTCGCTGATAAGGCTAGAGATTTAGGCTTGAAATTAATTATGGATCAAGTGGTGAACCATAGTGGAAGTGAGCATTGGTGGATGAAAGATTTGCCGTTTTCTGATTGGGTAAATCAACAAGCGTCTTTTGAGAGCAAAACCGCGTTAAAAAATTCAAGTAACAGGCGTACTGTTAATCAAGATTTATATGCATCAAAAAAGGATAAAATAGCTATGAGCAATGGCTGGTTTGCACCAACAATGCCCGATTTGAATCAGAAAAACCCATATATGGCAACCTATTTAATTCAAAATAGTATTTGGTGGATTGAAACTTTGGGCTTGGGTGGCATAAGGCAAGATACGTATCCATATGCCGATAAAACCTTTCTTTCAAATTGGTCGGGTGCAATCATGACCGAATATCCAAACTTTAGTATTGTTGGGGAAGAGTGGAGTTATAATCCATTAATTGTTGGTTATTGGCAGGCTGGGAAGAATAATAAAGATGGTTATAAGTCGAATTTAACCTCGCCCATGGATTTTCCTATGCAACGTCAAACCGTTAACGCCTTGAATGAAGATGAGCAATGGGATACGGGCTTTGTGAAAATGTATGAAGGATTAGCAAACGATTTTGGTTACGCTAGCCCTAAGGATCTTATGATTTTCCCTGATAATCATGACATGAGTAGAATATTTAAGCAGTTACATGAAGATGTTGTTAAAACAAAAATGGCATTAAGTTATATTTTCACAGTACCCAGAATCACCCAATTTTATTATGGTACAGAAATTTTAATGAGTGATGCTGCAAAACCTGGTGACCATGGATTAATAAGGTCAGATTTT
>TARA_R110000868_G_scaffold8513_3_pt1 | contig 22984 bp, 30 predicted proteins | sample TARA_R110000868 | Tara Oceans TARA_R110000868 (sample SAMEA4397489) | marine metagenome | biome: Polar Biome; feature: [SRF] surface water layer (ENVO:00010504); material: water (ENVO:00002006), including particulate matter (ENVO:01000060) such as... | depth 5 m | reverse complement strand
CATAGCACATGCAATTGTTCGCGCCGCCGAAGCCGCCCACGGCATAAAGGAGAAGAACACATGACACAAGACATCATCCGCATGGCGCGGGAGGCTCATGGCCGCACTACCGGGGAGTGGTGGGATATGGATGTGGCGGCGTTGAAACGCTTTGCCGAGCTTGCCCGGGCTGACGAGCGTGAGCAATGCGCAAAGCTGGTTGAGGGTTTGTTTGATGACCCCAATGACTCTGTGCTTGAGTTTATTGTTGATGCCATCCGAGCAAGGGGGCAAGCATGAGGAAGTTGCTGTGCCGACTATTAGGTCATCGAAACGAAATCAGTTGCATGGACAAGAACTGGAGATACACCCACGACCAGTGCAGTAGATGCGGGGCCAAGCTGCCGATTGCTTACCCGCACCATAAAGAGTACGCAAGGGGGAACACATGAGGACGCTTGGCATTGACCCCGGCGCATCAGGCGCACTGGTGCTGCTGGAAGACGGCCAGCCCATTGAGTGGTCCGAGATGCCCACCAGCAAGATTGGCACGGCAACCCGGGTGAACCCGGCAGCACTGGCTCGTTTCATCACAGCGTGCGACTGCACTCACGTCTACGTTGAGCAAGTGCATGCCATGCCCGGCCAAGGCGTGACGAGCATGTTCAGCTTCGGCCACTCATGCGGCACGGTCATGGGCGTCATTGGGGCGCTGGGCTTGCCATACACCATGGTGACACCGCAGGCTTGGAAGAAGGCAGCCGGACTGCTGGGCACCGACAAAGACGCAGCACGCGCACGAGCCATCCAACTGTGGCCGCACTGGCGCGACTTGGACAAAAAGGGCAAAGGCCAAGCACTGGCCGACGCTGCACTGATTGCAAAACACGGAGGATGACATGAGCCAAAAAGAGATCAATGATGCTGTGGACTACATCTACAGCCACGGCCAGAAATACGCCCAAGCCAAGGGGGAACTGACGTACTTGGAAGAGTTTCGGAAAAGCAAAAAGGCCATGCTCATGAAGACGGCCATGGCAGACAAGCGTGCCAAGTCGGCAGCAGCAGCCGAGATGGAGGCCTACGCTGACGTGGAGTACGTCGAGTTGCTCAAGGGCATTGCAGCCGCCACAGAGGCCGCAGAAGGCCTGCGGTGGGGGTTGGTGGCAGCACAGGCCCGGGTGGACGTCTGGCGGTCGCTGGAGGCCTCCAATCGCACCATGGACCGCCACGCATGAACAACAAACCAACCGCCGCCGAGCGACTGCACCTCGCCCGGGTAAAAGAGTTGCCATGCAGTGTGTGCGACGCACCCGGACCCAGTGACGCCCATCACGTCAAGCAGCACCGGCAGTACACCTGCGTGGCCCTGTGCAAGTCCTGCCATCAGGGATCCTACATGGGCTGGCACGGCCAGAAGAGGGCATGGCTCATTGCGAAGATGGATGAGTGGGACGCCCTCAACGTCACCATCCAAAGGCTGATGGAGTTAACTCCACGTCATTAGGGTTTGTCCCAACTCAGATTTTTTGCGGGGGGCTGGTTTTGGTACTCTAACTTGGTGTTAGAATTCTTCCACGGTCAACGAGACCGGGATTAACAAGGATTACGACATGACTGAAGTTCAAGCCACCATCCAAGCCCTCGCAACTGTCGAGAGCCTGACCAACAAGATCGACACCCTCGCAGTGCTCGACCGTCAGATCAAGAACCTGACCGCAGAAACCAAGCTGCTCAAGGACGGCATCGCCAACCAGTACGGTGAAGGCAAGCACCGTGGTGAGAAGTACGGCGTGCGCGTCACCATCGAACAGCGCAAAGGCTCTGTTGACATGGAAGCGCTGTGCAAGCACTTCGGTATCACCGAAGCCCAGCTTGACTCGTTCCGTGGTGAGTCCAGCGCCGTCATCAAAGTCGCAGCCACTGCTTAATCAACCGGGGGCTTCGGCCCCCACAAAGGCCACCATGTCTGACGTTGCACTTTGGTTTTTTGTCATTCTTTTTGCCATACCTCTCAAGACAGTTGTCATCGTTGCCTTTGCCATCATCAAAATTTTTTTCTCCCGCAAAACTTTCTAAACACCCGGAGCACACCATGAAAATCAAGACCACCGTTCACGTTCACTACCAACAATACTCGTGGGAAAAAACCGGCAATTTTCAAGTCTATTCTTGCAAGATGGAAGACTCTGAGCATCGCACTTACGTGGGTGAGCAAGAGATTGAAGTTGACGTGCCAGACAACTACGACCCACGCGCACAGAAGATCGCAGCCTTGGAGAAGTACAAGCAGAAGGTCATGGCTGACTTCCAAAAAAACGTGGCGGACATCAACCGTCGCATCAGCGAATTGCAGGCCATCGAATTCACAGCATGAACATGCACCCCACCATCAAAACGGTGGGGGTGTTCATCCTGATCGCCCTTGCCTACTACCTTGCCAAGAACTGAGGACACCATGACTGAAAAAAAGGAACTGAGCCAACTGGCTCGACAACTGCTGGGCAAAACCAATGCCGTGCAGTTCTACACCCAGCAGGAGTTCGACGCCGCACTGGCCGTCGCCAAGGCCGAGATCATGACGGTGGCACTCCAGACCAGCAAGCAGGTCATCATGATTGAGCGGCAGGCCTGCGCAGACCTTGTGAGGGACATGGCGAAGGATCAGGCCATAGGTACCGCCCAAGTGCTTGAAAGCGCTGCTGAGGCCATCCTGAACCGCATACCGAGCCAACGGCAATGAAGCACGATCCCTTCGACTTCACCGGCGACATGACTGTGGCCGCCCGGGCATGGCGCGTGGCGTTTTTGCTGGCCGTGATTGGCGTTGTTTTGTTGGACCTATTTTTTTGGAGAGCGCAGTGAGCAAAGAAAAACTGGAAGAGCTTCACGCCGTTTGCGCAGAGCTTGAAGAGCTTCTGGGTGTTGCCACCCAAGAGGCGATACAAGAGCAGGGCGTGACGTTTGCAGTCAGCATGCTGATCAATGTCTGCACCAGCATGATTGCCAAGGCATCCGTGATGGTGGACGAAAGTGAACGCAAGCGTTTCTTTAAGACTGTTGACACATTGACCCGAGATAAATCAGCGGAGGCCTGCGAGTCTTTCGAAGACTTCAAGGCATCGGGGCTGGCAAATCAGCACTAGGGTTTGTCCTGACTCGCCAGACTCCTGTAATCCCGTGTTAGAATTTCATCACTGCAAAATTAGCAGGGATTACAGGAGATCAAGATGACCATTCGTTGCAACCGTTCCGCAGCCCCCATCGAGCACCCAGCCGCATACGCCAATGCGGTCAAGCGCAACATCATCCAGAACGCCCAAAAGACCTTCGAGCGCACCTACGCTGATGCCGAGGCTGTGCTGGCCTTCATCGACGTTGGCCGCGAGTACAACGACAACAACCGCGTCACCTACAAGGAGGGCTTCCTTGGCTCCTTGGCGCAGGCATACGACTCGTTCGGCAAGCTGACCGAGGGTCAAGTCAACGCAGTCCGCAAGTGCATCGTGCAGCGCGAGGAGCGCCGCGCTGAGTGGGCCAGTAAGAAGGCCGCTCTGAACGCCGACCGTGTTCACTTGGGCGAAGTGGGCAAGAAGATCACCCTCACTCTGACGATTTGTCATATCGTGGTGCTGGACACCGCATTTGGCACGAACTTCATCTACATCATGGAAGACGCCGACAAGAACGTAGTGATCTACAAAGGCAAGTCCGATGTCATTAGCTGGACACCAGATGGTTCTGTGCGGCATAAGGGTGACACTTTCACCGTGATTGCCACGGTCAAGGAGCACGGTGTGCGTGATGGCGTCAAGCAGACCATCATTCAGCGCCCCAAGGCCGCCAAGTAAAAATATTGCAGGGGTAGGGAAACCACCTACCCCTGACCACCTTTAACATCGTGTTAGAATTTCATCACTGCAAAATTAGCAGGTTTTACCGGAGTTTCAAATGCGAGTCACCCACCTCAACAAAGGCCCATCGGGCATGGCATCAATGACAGCCTGCGGACGCAACATCCTGCGCACGCCCGTCTCCACCAACTGGGACGAGTTCAAAGTCGAGCCTGCGGCCCTGCGTTGCGTCAAGTGCGTCAACAGCAAGCAGTTCGACCTCAACACCCGAATCGACGCACGCAAGTCGGCATAAATTACAAGGAAATTACCATGATCACAGTTTCAAAATTCAATGTGCGCGTCGTCAACACCGGCGACAAGTATGGCCTCAACTTCTGCCTCACCCATGAGGGTGACACGCCAATGGTGGAGTTCTATGACGCACGCTACCCGCACACAGAGTACGGCCAGTTCGTGGCACGGTACTACGTGGAAACGATCCTTGAGGGTGACGGCTACGGCCCCAAGGACAGCGGCCTGTGCTTGGACGGCGGCATCCCTGAGTGGACCGTGTCGCAGGAAGACATGGTCACCGTGCGCAACTTCTTGAAGGGAGAGACAGCATGAACTACGGTCAATGGCACCAGACCTTTGTCAACAAGGTCAAAGACTACGACTGGCACACATGCCGTCGTGCGTTGTTTGACTGCCACAATACGCTGGCGCTGCGCAAGGACATGCCTACGGACGACCCGTACTACGTCAAGCTCTGGGCGGAGATTGACGCCCTGCGCGAACGCCAACTCAAGCTGTCCAAGCAGGGTGCGCCAGCGTGACCACGCAGCTAGTGCGCGACATTATGAAACTGGTGGCAGACGGTGGTGTTGACCCGGTGGAGATGCACTGGTTTGATGCCACCGGCTGCATAAAAGATCGGGACAATCGTCCAGCCACGCCGCTTCTCGAAAACAGACCTCCATTCAACAAGTGCTTGGTCTGCTTTCAAGGGGAATCAAGCAATCACGATCAGATCAGAATGTGGATGCTGGTTGATGGAGACTCGCCCGAGGAGGGCATTTCCCTTACAGTTTGGCGTCAAATTGTAGGCCACCGCCCATTCATGTCTCCAATAATGTTTTACGTGATTGAAAATGGAGAAATTCGGTACGGTCCAGTTAATGAGAATGAAACCATGGACAAGAGAGATGCCGAAATGATTCTTGGGTTTGTGTCGCAATGGTACGAGTCGCTGGCCGAACGAAGCAACGCATTCGTGCCTACTGTTGCACAGACGTTCACCAACAAGCGCAAGATTTCACGGGGCAAGCTGCCAACCTACGACTGGACCACGGTCGTGGTGACCGCAACTCCACCAAAGGCAGAGCCAAAGGGTGGCACGCACGCCAGCCCAAGACTGCACGACCGCAGGGGCCACTTGAGGCGCTTGCGGTCAGGCAAAAATGTGTGGGTCAAGCCACACAAAGTGGGTGACTCCACAATCGGCACCATCTTTCACGACTATCGGATAGGAGAATAACCATGGCAACCGCCAAAAAAACGCCAGCAAAGGCCACAAAGCCTGCAACCAAGGCCAAGGTACCAACCCCAGCCAAAAAGGTCGCTATGGCCTCCAGAGCACAGGAGGAGCAGTTCCGCATGCCACTGGCCGTGAGCGAATGGATTGAGCAGGCCAGCAGTCGCATGAAAAGCCTGCAATCCAAGATTGATCGGCTGGAGGCCGAGAACAAGGAGTTGAAGTCGTACAAGAAGTGGGCCGAGCACCGCATCTTGGGGAGCAGCCATGAATGAGTGCAAAGCATGCGGAGGAGCCTTGGAGTTCTTCGACCTTCACTGCCCACGCTGTGGGTTGAACACCAAGCCCGTCGTGCTGAAGGTGACCGCCGCAGACCACAAACAAGCAGGCGGCGACCACTACAAAACCATGGCCGTACAGCCGTGGCACCTCATGGAAGCCATCCTGACGCACGAAGAGTTCGTGGGCTACCTCAAGGGCAACCTGATCAAGTACGGCATGCGCCAAGGCAAGAAGGACAGCCCCGACGCAGACAAGTGGCATCACTACAACCAGAAGCTGCAAGAGATCCTCAACACCAAAACCAACCGAAAGTGAACCATGAACCGATCAATTGATTTTGTCGTAGAAGAAGCACCAACAGAAGAGCACATCAACGAGGCAGACGAGTATGTGTTCAGCATCTACACCAGTAGCTACTGCGATGGCGAGTTGGAAAGCACACTGGACACCATGGCAAAGCTGTGGAGCGTGGAAAACTTGAACCGCGAGGTCACCCTGCACATCAACGTGAGGCTGCGCAGTGTGTACGACTCGCTGTACGCATCTCGCGTTTCGGACGGCGCAATCGACGAGGGAAGTGAGCACATGTTTGATGCTCTCAAAAAAGAATGCCAGTGGATCATTGACGGGATCAACACCCTGAAAGGCTGACCGCGCAAAAACAACTTGAGGTTAAACTTCCTTCCACAATGCGCTGAAACATCGCGTGGAAGGAAGGAAAGACATGACCCGCAAGAAACCACCAGAAGAGCACAAGCCAACTGGACGCCCCTCTACATACGACAAAGCCATCGCAAAGCAGATGTGTGAGCAACTCAGTGAGGGGATACCACTGAGACAGATATGCAGGGAGAACGAAGGGTTCCCAGCGTGGAGGACGGTGTACGACTGGATGAGCAAGGATCCTGAGCTTGCCGCAGCAATCGCACATGCGCGTGACATGGGCTGGGATGCTATGTTCGAAGACTGTCTCAGGATTGCGGACACTCCAGCCATGGGCGAGATTGTCACTGACGACGGCGAGAAGGTGACCGTCAAGCGCGAGGACATGCTGGGCCACCGCAAGCTGCAAATTGAGACGCGCCTCAGAATGCTGGCGAAGTTCAACCCCAAGAAGTTTGGCGACAAGGTTGTCCACTCGGGCGACGAGGTCAACCCAGTGGTGATTGAGAACAACCACACGGTCTTCGGTGAGTTGCTCAAAAACCTCAAGATGCAGCGCCAAGCCGAGAAATGAGCGTTGCCCTCGACATCCTGCTGGACGACAAGACCCGGCAGGAATACAGCGCTTTGTCAGCCTACCAGCAGGCGGCATTCAACTGGCAGTTCCGGTGGCTCAACGAGCAGGCGCTCAAGCACCAAATTGAGCCGCCGGGCGACTTTTGGTCGGTTTGGCTACTTCTTGCAGGCCGAGGCGCAGGCAAGACCCGTGCAGCCGCTGAGACGCTGGCAGCATGGGCATGGGAGCAGCCGGGCACCCGGTGGCTGGTGTCCGCTCCAACGTCGGGCGACCTGAAGTCAACCTGCTTCGAGGGCGACTCGGGCCTGATTAAGGTGATCCCGCCCATACTGGTGGAGAAGTACAACTCCAGCCTGCACGAGATCACGCTGGTCAATGGCAGCCTGATCAAAGGCATCCCGGCCAGCGAACCTGAGCGTTTCAGGGGTCCGCAGTTCCATGGGGGCTGGCTGGACGAGTTGGCCGCATGGGAGTACCTGCGCGAGTCGTGGGACATGATCCAGTTCGGCATCCGGCTGGGCACCCGCACCAAGCTGATCTGCTCGACCACGCCCAAGCCCAAGGAGGTGGTGCTGGAGTTGATTGAGCGCGAGGGTGAGGACGTGACGATCACCCGGGCCAGCACGTACAGCAACATCAAGAACTTGGCCCCGTCGTTCCAGAAGCAGATCCTTCAATATGAGGGCACCAACCTCGGGCGGCAGGAGATCCACGCCGAGATCATTGACCCGGAGGAGGGCGGCATCGTCAAGCGCGAGTGGTTCCGCCTGTGGCCCAACGGCAGGCTGTTCCCCAAGTTCGAGTACATCATCCAGTCCTACGACTGCGGCTACAAGGACGGCGCGGCCAACGACCCGACTGGCTGCATCACGCTGGGTGCGTTCAAGCCACTGGATGGCGGCATGTGCGTGATGATCATTGACTGCTGGCAAGAGAAGCTGACATATCCTGACCTACGCCCAAAGATACTGGACGAGTATGAGACGGTGTACGGCGAGGGCAAGGAGAAGAAGCGGGTGGACTTGCTGCTGGTGGAGGACAAGGCAGCAGGCATCAGCCTGATACAGGACTTACAGCGTGCCCACCTGCCAGTGATCGGGTACAACCCCGGGCGTGCGGACAAGACACAGCGCTTGTCCATTGTTGCCAACATCATCCGTGCCGGTCGCGTCTGGGTGCCTGAGAGCAGTCAGCGCAAGGGCTACGTCCGTGACTGGGCTGAGGGCTGCATCAGTCAAATCTGCTCGTTCCCCGAGTCGGTACACGACGAGTTCGTGGACTGCATCAGCCAAGGCCTGCGGTACCTGCGTGATGGCGGCTGGATCAGCATCGACGCCCCACCTCGGGAAGACTACGACGACGACGACGTGTTTGACGCCGACGAGCACAACCAGCGTGCCCGGGCCATGACCAACCCGTACTCGCAGTGAGTGGAGTTAACTCCACCTTACGCGAAACTTACAGTGGAGTTAACTCCACCCGGTGGACTGAGCAAAACTCCACGGGCATAATTGAGTGACATCACCCCGAGGGCACCATGGCCGAACCCAAAAAACCCAGCGTCGAGCAAATGATGGCTGCACTGCGCGACCGTGCGCTTGGCCCAAAGGAGCCGTTTGACCCCATTGGCACGGCCAAGCGCAACATCAAAGGCATGTACGAGGGTGTGAGCGCCATCCCGGGCAACATCAAGCGCATGGTGAAAGACCCGGTGGGATATGCCAAGAGCCTCCCCGCCTTGTCGGAGGACCAGATCCTGAACATGTTTGGGCCGGGCAACGTGGGCATGGCAGGCACCATGATTGGCCCCAAGGCCAAGACGTGGAACCCCACCAAGGCGCAGCAGGCCGAGGCCATGGAGAAGGCTGGACGCACCCCCGAAGACATTTGGTACGCCACCGGCACATACCGTGGCCCCGAGGGCAAGTGGCGGCAGGAGGTGGACGACAGCAAGGCTGTGCATCGGTACCCCTACGAGATCAAGGCCAAGGCCAAGGGTCTGGCCGACGAGCAGCAGGCCACCAAAGACGCCATCAAAAACTCACTGGCCCGTGACAAAGAGGTGGTGTCTGACCTTTTTCCCAAAGAGGCGGTGGCCGCACGCAAGGCAGGCAAGGTGCGTGTGTCCGACATTGACACTGAGGTGGGCGGGTACTTCGGCCTGAAGCAAGATCCCAAGACCCGTGGCAACCGCCTGCGATACGGCTACGAGCACCCCGAGTTGTACGCTGCATACCCTGAGTTGCAAGATTACGTATTCAAGCAGGGCGTGAGGGGCGAACCCGGCACACTGGGTTCCTTGAGTGGCAAAAACGTCAACTTGTACCATGCTGGCTTGAACCAAAAGCAACCCGGCAGCACCATTGCACACGAGTTGCAGCACGCCATCCAAAGCATCGAAGGCACGCCCCGTGGTGGTGGCACGCAGGAGTTCATGCAGGCACGCAACCGGGCGGCGGGTTCACTCAAGCTGCACGAAGAAGAGGTAATGAAGCTGGGGCAGCAAATCGCCAACGCCCAAAACCCTTTCGTCAAAACGCAGTTGACGGAGCGATACAACGAGGCCATGGATCGCTTGAAAAAGCTGGAGCCATACGCCAAAATGGACCCGTACCAAGAGTACCGGCTGCTTGGTGGCGAGGCCGAGTCGCGCATGGTCCAAGAGCGCCTCAATATGACGCCGGAGCAGCGTGCCCAAACGTTCCCGATGGGGTCATACGACGTAAACCCCAAGCACCTGCGCCTGCTAGATCAGGGCGAGCAGATCGACATCTACAAGGCCAATGGTGGTGGCGTCGAAGTCCGCATGGCCGATGGCGGTGGCGTCAAGCTGGCCTTGAACCGCCAAGGCATGTACTCCCCGCTGGAGAAAGCTGCCATGGCCGTGCCGAGGACCAAGGGCACAGCGGCTGAGTTCATGGCCGAGGCCAGCAAGCAGCCCGGGTACCGCAAGGACGAGGTGGAGGACCGCAGGGTCAGCATGCCTGCCGAGAAGATGAGCAAGGAAGGGTTCCTCGCCCACCTGAAGACCCACCCGTCGCCGCAGTTGATTGAGAAGGTGCTGCGGGAGAATGGCAACACCAAGCTGTTGGACGACCTTGCCAAGGACATCACTGGCGAGGACTACATGTCCTACGAGGACTTGTATGGCAACCAGCAGCAGGACGTGCTGGCAATGGCGGCCAAGCATCCCAACTACGTGCCGGACCCTCATTATGTTGACTACCAATTGCCGGGTGGCAACAACTACCGCGAAATCCTGCTCAAGCTGCCCCAACGCGGCCTGAACGAGAAGGAGCGCAACACCATGATGTTTCTGGAGGCCAACAAACGCCGTGGTGGCATTCCACCCGAGCAGGAGGCCATGCTTCAGAAGCTGACAGAGAAGGCCAAGAACCAAGACTACAGCAGCAGTCACTGGAAAGACGAACCCAACGTCCTTGCCCACCTGCGCGTGTCAGACCGCACCGGCCCCAATGGCGAGAAGGTGCTGCACGTTGAGGAGATCCAGTCCGACTGGCACCAAGAGGGACGCAAGAGCGGCTACCAGAAACCGGCCACCAAGCAGATCTCCGGCAAGGTGGTCAACAACTCATCCCAGTTTGGCTCGTCCCCGGACTACATGGTGGAGTGGGATGACGGCAGCTTTTCAGGTGGCTACGGCTCGGCGGAAGAGGCTCAGAAGCGGCTGGACGCAGGCAAGTCGGACGCTGTGACCTCGGGCATGCCTGACGCACCCTTCAAGAAGAACTGGCACGAGCTTGCCCTCAAGCACGCCTTGGGCATGGCAGCCAAGGGCGGCTACCACGGCATTGCCATCACCCCCGGTCAAGAGCAGGCTGACCGCTTTGACCTGAGCAAACAAGTAGACCAACTTGTGCTTTACAACGACAACGTCTTGGTGGCTAGAAGAAACGGCAGAAATGTCGTGCAGCAGCCATTTAAAGATGAAGCGGAGTTGTCTGGTCTGGTGGGTCAAGACGTTGCCTCAAAATTACTTTCTTCTAAAACAGACATGAACGGACAGAAAGTTCTTGAGGGCCAAGACCTCAAGATGGGTGGCGAAGGCATGAAGGGCTTCTACGACAAGATCGTGCCCACGTACCTCAACAAGCTGGGCAAGCCCCATGGCGCTCAGGTTCAGATGAACTCCGTGCCCGTGACGGCACCGAAGGGCAAGAACTCCGACGCAGACGACGAACTACTGGGTCAGCTTGGTGTAAGCACCCCTGCCGTCGCTCAGTCCATGCTCCACTACTTCCCCATCACCGACAGCCTGCGCCAGCAGATCAAAACAGAAGGCCTGCCACAATATCAGCATGGCGGCATTATTCACAAAGCCCAAGGAGGCACCGTGGCAACACTAGAGCAAATGAGAGCGCAACTCATGGCAAAGAAACCATTTGGTTTGAGCCAGTTGCAGTCCGTGGGTGCCAATGAAGCGCCCAACATGGCCGTCAAGGCTTACCTGCCCCCGGGTGGCCGCGAAGATGGTGCCATGCTGCCCATTGGTGGCGTTGACATGAACATGCAGCCCGGCCACCAACTGATGCCACAAGCTGCCATGCCGCCTCAGCCTCAAGGCATGCCCGGCGCACCCGGCCAGCCCCCAATGGGTGGCGCACCCATGCCCGGTGGTGCCCCAATGCCGGGTGGTGCTTCGCCCATGCCCGGTGGCCCAGCCCCCGGTGGCAGCAACATCCTTCAGATGACGCCTCAAGGCCAAGCCATGGCCGCCATGAGTGGTGGACGCCCCCCTCAAATGCCACCCCGTCCCATGGCTGAAGGCGGCTCCATGTCCGACAAGTCCCCCGAGCAAATGAAGGCCGAGATGGCTAGCAAAGACGACTCGCAAGAAAAGCGCGTCACAGTGGCTGCCCCCGGCGCTGGCGGCGTGAAGGGCATCGTGGTGCCCAAGCATTTGATTGAGGGCAACCCCAAAGCAGGTGCTGAAGGGTTGAAGAACATGATGACTGCCCGGGCGCAGGTTTACGGCGACGAGCACCGTGAGCCACTAAATCTTGGTCAAGTGGGAAAAATCCACAAGCAAACGCTTGAGGACCACTTTGCCAAGCCCGTTGAAGAGCAAAAGCGTGCAGAGCAAGAAGCCCTAAACAAAATTCGTTCTGCCAAGTTCATCAAGCACAACAAAGACACGCTCGACGAGTCAGAAAAGCTGGACACCGTTGAGCATGAGCACGACGAGCAGGGCCGCTCTCACGTCGGTTATGCCTCCAAGGGTATTGCAGGCCACGCGCTGTTCCCCAAGGGTCACGGCAAGGACATGGACTACAAGGTGATCAACACCTGCCCCGGCCAGACTGAAGGCTGTGGTGGCGGCAAGAGTGCCGAAGGTATCGTCGACACCAAGCAAGGCACATGCTTTGCGCCCAATGCTGAGTCTCAGTACGCCGCAGCCGTAAGCCGTCGTGCCGGTCACGCCATTGCCAAACACGACCCGGCCATGACAAGGGACTGGATCATTGCCCACACCGGCTCAATGCGCAACGCTGCCAACAGGGCAGACAAGCAAAACAAACGCATGCTGTACCGGCCCAACGTGGTGGATGAGACTGACGTGTCTTCGCGCCATGTGATTCGACACCTGAATGAGCAGCGCAAAACAGACGACAAGCCACCAATCATTGCCAACTCATACGGAAAAACCAATGAGTTGCATGACCCTGAGAATGGCTACCACGTCACGCATTCCAATGTGGGACCAAAAGTCAAGAAGGGTCAGTCCATCAGCGAGAACATCTCGCGTGACAAGGCGCGTATCCGCAACACCGTGACGGCGGCTGACAACCAAGGCGACTTCAAAAACGAGCAAGGCAACAAGACGCCGCCCAAAGGCTCGTACATGGTGACCGACGTGAAGCGTGGCTCTCCTATGGCAAAGAACATGGAGGGTGCCATCACCCACGCCAAGTACTGGTCGACAGGACGCACTCAGAACGAGTTGTCCGACGACGAGAAGGCGGAGGGCGACGAAGGCCACTACAGCGCCAGTGGCCGCAAGACCTCAGAAGAGAACGCCCACTATGGTCACCGCACCCACCAAGGTCTGCGCTACGACTACCAGAAGCAACACATCTTGCACCCCCGCTTGGTGCAGGTAGGCAAGAACGATGACGGCACGCCGCACATGATCCCAACGGATTCGCGGTTCAAAGACACTGAGTTTTTGCCCAAGAATCGCTACAAGACCAAAAACGGCAAAGAGGCTGGTCATATCTTGATGACCACGCCAACAGAGTCGACCAGCAACATTGGTCACCAGACCTCGTTTACGCACCATGTTGGTCCTGAGCACATTGAGCATGCCAAAAAGAACAAGGGTGAGTACGAGATCGATAAGCCAGAAGATCAAGCCAAAGCAGCAGGCAAAGAGTACGCCGCACCACAGGCAATTGAATTTAAGCCAAGGCCCAAAAAATATGCCATGGGCGGCAGCGTTGGCGGGCGTCACGCTGGGTTCAATGACGACGACTTCCACGCATTCCCTGAGCAAAACGTGGTGGCACAGCGCCACAACGCAATGCGTCATGGTGATGATGAGTTGGAAGAAAGACAGCGTTCTTCCAAACTCAAACGTAAAATCAACGTCCACAAAGACATTGACACCATGGCATACGAACTCAGTCGCAAAACGAAAGCCAAATAATGGAAGACCTTGACCCAGATTTGGAATCAGGCATCACTGAAAACGCCGACGGCAGCGCCACTGTGGACCTGCCGGAAATTGAGACTGAGGAGCAGCCTGACGGCTCCGCGATTGTCACGATGGAGGGCAGCGGCCCCGAGGACAATCCTGACTTCTACGGCAACATGGCCGACTCGCATGACGGATACGAGTTGAGCGCGCTGGCTTTGCGCTACGTGGACTTGCTGGAGAAGGACAAGAGCGCCCGGGAGCAGCGTGACAAGCAGTACGAGGAGGGCATCAAGCGCACCGGCATGGGCAACGACGCCCCCGGTGGTGCCACCTTCATGGGTGCCAGCAAGGTGGTTCACCCGGCCATGGCAGAGGGCTGCGTTGACTTTGCGGCCAAGGCCATCAAAGAGATGTTCCCGCCCGACGGCCCGGTCCGCACCAAGGTGCTGGGCAAGATGGATGACATGAAGGCCGAGCGTTCCGAGCGCAAACGGGACTATTTGAACTGGCAGTTGACCGAGCAGATCGAAGAGTTCCGCGACGAGCAAGAGCAATTGCTAACTCAGTTGCCACTGGGTGGATCGCAGTATTTCAAGCTGTGGTTTGACGAGCAGAAAAAGCGCCCATGTGCTGAATTTTTGCCCATTGATCGGGTGATCCTGCCATTTGCAGCCACCAACTTCTACACCGCCCAGCGTGCTGCTGAGGTCCATGAGATCACGGAATACGAGTTCAAGCGTCGTGTCAAAAGCGGCATGTACCGTGACATCTCCGTGGTCACTGCCACCATGGAGCCTGAGCAGACCCGGTCGCAAAAAGCCAACGACAAGATCGAAGGCCGCAACTATGCCGACAGCGACGACGGCCTGCGCGAGGTCTTCCACATCTACACCCACTTGGAGTTGGAAGAAGACAAGTACACCAAGGGTGAGATGGCCCCGTACATCCTGATGATCGACAAGTTGGACCGCGAGGTGGTGGGCTTGTATCGGAACTGGGAAGAAGAAGACGAGACGATGACCAAGCTCGACTGGATTGTCGAGTTCAAGTTCATCCCATGGCGTGGTGCCTATGCCATTGGCCTGCCCCACTTGATCGGCGGCCTGAGCGCGGCTCTGACCGGCTCCCTGCGTGCTTTGCTGGACTCGGCGCACATCAACAACGCCGCCACGATGCTCAAGCTCAAGGGCGCAAAGATGTCGGGCCAGTCCCAGCAAGTGGACGTCACACAGATCGTTGAGATTGAAGGCGCACCCGGCGTGCAGGACATTCGGCAGATTGCCATGCCCATGCCGTTCAATCCGCCATCGCAAGTGCTTTTCCAGCTTCTAGGCTGGCTTGACACGGCTGCCAAGGGGGTTGTGTCCACCAGCGAGGAAAAGATTGCTGACGTCAACGCCAACGCACCGGTGGGCACCACGCAGGCCTTGATTGAGCAGGGCGCTGCGGTGTTCTCGTCCATCCATGCACGCCTGCACGAGTCGCAAGCCCGGGTGCTCAAAATCCTGTGCCGACTGAACCGCTGGCACTTTGACGAGATGCGCAAGGGCGACGTGGTTGCCGACCTTGAGATCAACCGCGAAGACTTCCAAAAGAACACGGACGTCATCCCGGTGTCTGACCCTCACATCTTCAGTGAGACGCAGCGCATGGCCCAGATGCAGGCTGTGCTGTCGTTGGCCGACAAGCACCCCGAGCAGTTCAACATGAACGCCGTGTTGGCTCGTTCTCTCAAGCAGATGAAGATCCCCAACATCAATGAGTTGATGAAGGATGTGCCAGCCCCCGAGCAGCGCACCTCAGCGGACGAGAACGCAGCCATGCTGCTGGGCCAACCGGCCTATGCCTACATCCAGCAGGACCACATTGCGCACATTCAGGACCACCTGCAATTTGCCATGAATCCGTTCTTGGGCCAGTCGCCATTTGCGGATCCCAACTACCTCAACAACGTCATTGAGCATTTGAAGCAGCACATGACCTTGTGGTACCTCAACCGCAGCAACGGGTACGTGGCCGAGTCCCGCAACGGCAAGCCTGTGGACAACTACGATGATCCAAAATTGACCAGCACCATTGACAAGCTGTACACCACGGTGGGCGCTCATGTGGCGCTGGACACCAAGGAGACGTTTGAGCAGTTTGCTCCAGCCTTCCAGCAGTTGATCCAGCAGGCCCAGCAGCGCAAGCAGCAATCCGCCGCCCTGCCGCCAGACGCGCAGGTGGTCAAGGACACCAGCATGGCTGAGACACAGCGCAAGATGAAAAACGATGCGGCTCGTTTGCAGTTGGACATGAAGAAAACGCAGGACGATATGGTCAAGCACGTCGAGGACAACAAGACGAAGATTGCCATTGAAAACGCCAAGCTGACGCATCAAACAATTACGGACATGGCATTTAACCAACCCCAGCCTGAGCCTACACTTGGCGCAGAACCACCGGCAGAACCGTCTGGCCTGCCACAACCTTAAAGGAGCCAAAAATGGCAACATCTGATCAAGAGCAAAAAAGCATCAACGTGCCCCAGCACAAGCGCTTGGCTATGGGTGAGAAGCTCACCGGCCAGAGCATGAAGTCTGGTGGCGGCAATGGGTCCAAACCACGGGGCGGTTTGGCCCAAGTCAAGAAAAAATGATTTTATCACTCATCCATGTAGTGAAGCTGCGGCAGGCAGAGATTGCGCATTCCCTTGCCTTGGGGAACGCATTCAACTGGGAGTCGTACCAACGCATGGTTGGGGAGCATCTTGGATTGCAATTTATCCTTGACTCCATTGACAAAATGCTGGACGAAGAACGAAATCAAGAATAAGCCCCACTCCGGGGCTGAGGCCGCGCTGAAAAGCGCTTTAACGATGCACCTGAAATATGGTGTTTTAGGAGTTGAGTATGAGTGACAAAGAACCGATCCCGACACTGTCGGGTCAAGAGGGCGTGCCTGACGCACAAGAACTGGCATGGGCTTTCCCTGACGTGAGTCCGGGCCAAGCACCATTCGGTGGCCGTGTTGTTGTGCAATTGCGCCGTATCAAACGAACTGCCACTGGCAGCCGAATCATCTTGGTTTCTGAAACCAAAGAGACGGAAAAGTGGCAGAACATGATTGGCAAGGTGGTCGCAATTGGACCCTTGGCCTTCAAAAACCGCGAAACGATGGCCTCATGGCCTGAAGGCAGTTGGGCACAGGTGGGCGATTACGTCCGAGTGCCCAAATGGGGTGGTGACCGCTGGGAGCGCAACGTCCCGGGCGAGGAAAGTCAAGAAGAGCCGGTGCTTTTCATGACCCTCAACGACCACGAATTGATTGCAAAGGTCACTGATGACCCTTTGTCGTTCAAAGCCTACGTTTAAGCGGAGATACACATGGCAACCGAAGGCGAAAAAGACATCAAATTGAACATTGAGGAGGCCAGAGATGGCTCCGCAGTGGTTGACTTGCCAGAAAGCATGCTGGCAGGTGACGGCGACGCTGGCGCAGGGGGTGATTCAGGCTCCCAGAACGACGCAGGAGACGAGGATGACAACCCCAACGACTCCGAGGCAGTCCGTTCGGCAAAAAGGGCACGTAGACGCGCTAAAAAAGACCTGATTCGCAAGACGAATGAGGAAAAGGACGTGCGTTTGCAGCAACTCCAGCGTGAAAACGAGGAGTTCAAGCGCCGTTTGTCCTATGTGGAGCGGGAAACCAAGCAAGGGCAGATCGCACGCATCGACAAAAACATCGAAGACCAGCGCGTGCGCATGGAATACGCCAAGATGAAGCTGTCCGAGGCCGTTCAGGCTGGTGACGGTGAGGCTATGGTGGAGGCCCAGAGCCTGTGGAATGAAGCGCAGGCTACTTTGGGCGAGTACAACAAGGTTAAGAACGCCGTCGAGCGTGACAACCAGCCCAAGCAGGATTTTCAGGTGGTCGACCCCAGCGTTCAGCGCAATGCAGCCGACTGGATGCGTCGAAACAGTTGGTACCGGCCAGATACCTCCGACCAAGACAGCAAAATTGCCAAAAAGGTCGATGAACTGCTGGTTACAGAGGGTTGGAACCCCTCAGACCCCGATTATTGGGACGAGTTGGACAGTCGCTTGCATAAAGCGTTGCCACATCGCTACAATGAATCAACGGGCAGCGATTCTGCTGTCAGGAAACCGAGGAATGTTGTGGGAAGTTCAGGTCGTGAGGCTTCAGCCGCATACGGTGGTAACAACCGCACCCAGTTTGTGCTTTCGCCCGAGCGCGTGAAGGCCATGAAAGAAGTGGGTGCGTGGGACAACCCCGTGCGGAAAAAAGCCATGATCGACAACTTCGTGAAATACGACCGTGAAAACGCTCGCCGCAATTAATACTTGGAGAACTGAAAATGACAGAATCACGCCTTAAAAAATCTTTGAATGCTGGCGGACGCCATGATCGCGCAAGCGAGGACGCAAGCCGCGCAGCACCCGAAGAAAAGTTCATTTCGACACAGGAACGTCGCAAGATGTGGAGTGAGGAATGGACGCAATCAGCCTTGCCAAAACTGCCCAACATTGATGGGTGGCACCTTTGCTGGCTCTCGACAACCAACAGCTACGATTCAATCGATAAGCGCATTCGTTTAGGGTACGTTCCAGTTAAATCTGAAGAGTTACCCGACTACGACGATTACCGAGTGAAAGCCGGTGAGCATGTTGGCTACATCTCCTGCAACGAGATGTTGTTGTTCAAACTCCCCATGGACGTCTATCAAGAGGTCATGCTCTACCAGCACCACGAGAAACCTCGTGAGGAAGCTGACAAGATGCGTGTCCAAATTGAAAGTCTCCAAGGTCAGCGTGACAGCAACGGCAAGTCGTTGGTGAATGTCGAGGGCGAAGGTCTTGGAAAGTATGATCAACATGCACCCAAATTGCCGGTATTTTCTGGCTAACCCAAGGAGTTTTAAATGAGTCAAACCTCTGCTCCGTTTGGTCTGCGTCCTGCGTTCCATCCTTCAGGTCTGGATCGCGCTCAGGCGCTTGCAAACGGTATCGTCTCTGGCTTTGCCACTGACATCCTCAAAGGCGCACCCGTGCGCTACAACAGCACCGCCGGTTCGGGCGTCGCTGCTGGCACCATCACCAATGCCGCCGCCTCTGGCGCGTGGTCTGGTGCTTTTGCTGGCGTCGAGTTCACCGACACCACTGGCCGTCGTCGTGTCAGCAATTACTGGCCTGCCAGTACCACGTTCCAAGCCGGTTCGTGCATTGCCTACTTCTACAACGACCAAAACATTGTGTACGAGATCCAGACTGACGCCACCATGGCTCAGACCGCTCTGGGTGGCGAATACAACTTCAGCGCAGTTGCTGGCTTGACCGTGACTTCTGGCTCCAACGTGACCGGCTTGTCTTCGACTTGCTTGGGCGTGTCTACAGCCGTAGCCAACGGTGCGCAAGGCGCGATGCGCGTTGTGGACCTTGCCCCCTATGTGGACAACAACTGGGGCGACCCATTTGTGATCGTTCGTGTCGTCAACGCCCAGTCTCAGTACTTCGGTTCTGTGACCGCAATTGTTTAAGGAGGGCTAAAAAATGGCAGCCCCAATGCGCAGTACGGACTTCCGTTCCATCGTTGAGCCTATCCTCAACGAGTGTTTCGACGGAGTCTATGACCAACGTGCCGACGAGTGGAGCCGTGTGTTCCGCGAGGAAGACGGCATTCCACGCAACTACCACGAAGAGCCTGTCCTGTACGGCTTTGGCGCGGCACCTCAGTTGCCTGACGGCACCCCAGTGACGTACCAACAAGGTGGTGTCCTGTTCCTCAAGCGCTACGTGTACAAGGTGTATGGCTTGGCCTTCGCCCTGACCAAAGTGCTGGTGGAAGACGGTGACCACATTCGTATCGGCCAAGTGTATGCACGCCATCTGGCTCAGTCTTTGGTGGAAACCAAAGAACTGCTGTCGGCCAACGTGTTGAACACTGCTTTCAACAGCGCCTACCCCGGCGGCGACGGTGTGTCTTTGATCAACACCGCTCACCCCATCGTCAACGGCAGCTTCAGCAACCAGCTTTCAACCGCTGCTGTGCTGTCGCAGACTTCCTTGGAGCAGATGCTGATCCAAGTTCGTCAAGCTGTGGACAACAACGGCAAGAAGATTCGTTTGGTGCCCCGCCAGTTGGTGGTCGCCCCGGGCAACATCTTCCAAGCTGAAGTGCTGTTGAAGTCGGTCCTTCGCACCGGCAGCGCCAACAACGACATCAACCCCGTCAAGTCCATCGGCTTGTTGGACGAAGGTGCCGCTGTTCTGTCGCGTTTGTCTTCGTCCACCGCATGGTGGGTGCAGACCGACGCTCCAGAAGGCCTGAAGTTGCTGATGCGTCGTCGCCTTGAGAAGACCATGGAAGGTGACTTCGAAACCGACTCCATGCGCTACAAGGCCACCGAGCGTTACGACGTGGGCTTCACTGACCCACGCTGCCTGTACGGCACCCCCGGCATCTAAGCCAACCAAAGGGTGGAGTTAACTCCACCCTTTTTTTTAAAACCTGAACAAACTTTTCAAGAAGGAGTTCACCATGCCTCAATTTTCAGACGACCTATTCTTGGGTGCGGCACCTGTTGCAATGGGTACCAACAACTACCCAACGTCCGGCACCTACACCGGCTCCATTGCCACCACTGGCGGTGGAACCTTGACCATCACTGCTGTGTTGCAGGGTGACCCCATCACCATTGGCTCGTTCGTGAACGGCACCGGCGTGACCGCTGGTACGTACATCACGGCTTTTGGCACAGGCTCTGGTGGCGTGGGCACGTACTTTGTGAACATCTCACAGACTGCGTCCAGCACCACTATCACGATGCAAGGTCAGAACTACCTCAATGACCCATCGCAAATGGACACGGGTATTGGCCCCATGGGTCGTATCTACACGTTTGACACCGTGCCCTTGACGTCGAACGCCGCCAACATTTGCGCCTCACAAACTCCCGCAGCCGCAGGCAGTTTGACGTTGCTGACAACCAGCTTGCTGGGTGCCAAGTACGTTTTCCGCCCAGAAGGCAATGCTGTGGTGCAGTTGGATTGCCCCCGCGCAGTTTCCGCAACTTTGGCCGCTGGTGGAACCCCAACCACCATCACGATCACTGGCTACGACCAGTACGGTCAACGCATGTCTGAGGCCATAACCTCTGTGGCAAACGCCACCACCAACGGCAAAAAGGCGTTCTACCAAATCTCTGCTGTGACCACCAGCGCGGCCACCGGCACTGCGGTGACCGTGGGCACCACTCAGTTGCTTGGCCTGCCTGTTCGCGTGACCAGCGGCGTGTACATCTCGCATGTGGGCTGGGACTCTGGATTTATCCTTGACACCGGCACTTTGGCTGTCGCTGATACCGCCACGGCAACCACCACCACTGGTGATGTGCGCGGCACCTTTAGCCCATCCAGCGCACCCAACGGCATTCGACGTTTGGTCCTTGGCCTCATGCTTCCAGCAATTGCGGCTGGCCCAAATGCGACCCGTCTCGGCGCTTTTGGTGTCAACCAAAACCTGAACTAAAAGGAGAACATCATGGGTCAATTTAAACCAATGGTGAAGATGGAAACCACCGAGCCTTCGGTGATCCTCAAGCTCAAAAAGGGCGGCAAGGTTGCGCACAAGATGGGTGGCGGCTACATGCCTATGGCATCGCCACAACCCATGCCTGAAGGCCTTCCAGCGCGTGGTGGTGCTCTGCCAGCAGCCGCGCCTATGAAGCCCTCTATGGCCGCACGTCGTCGCGCCATGATGGCTAAAAAGCCTGCCATGAACCCCACCATGATGAAAAAGGGTGGAAAAGCCGATGACAAGGCGCAAGACAAGGCCATGATCAAAAAGGCCTTCAAGCAGCATGACGCCCAAGAGCACGAGATGGGTAGCACCAAGCTCAAGCTCAAGCATGGCGGCAAGTTTGCAACCGGTGGCGTGGTCAACGGTCAAGCTGGTTACGCCAAAGGCGGCATCATAAAGTCCACCAAGGGTGAGACAAAGGTGGTTACAGCCAAGACCGACCACTCGCCTGCCAAAACTGGTGGCGTGAAGTTGGGCAACGGCGGCGGCTACGCCATGGGCGGCAAGGTTGATGACTGCTGGGAAGACAAACCAGCAAACACGGCCAAGCCCGGCAAGACTGGCGGCACCACTGGTGGCGTGCGCAAGGGCAATGCTGGCGGCTACATGGAGGGCGGTTCAGCAAAAAAGGCCTACGCCATGGGGGGCAAGGTTGACAGCGGCAAGGCGCAAGCAATGCCGAAGAAAGCTGTCTCGCGCCCTGTGGCAAACAACATGCAGTCCGGCACCTTCAAAAAGGGTGGCAAGGTTGGCAAGTACGCCGAGGGCGCTGGGGTTGACGCATCCAAGGGTGCCTACGACAAATCCATTGGCCCCGGACCCGAGGAAATGGACATGGCAAAGGCCATTCGCAGCGTCCCTCGCAAGTTGTTCGAGGGTGCCAAAAGCATGATGGGTATGGGCAAAACCCCGCCCAAAGAAGGTAGCATTACCAAAACCGAGAAATCGGTCACGGTGTCTCCCAAAAAAGGCGGCGGCGGCTGCTAAACAAGGCGGGGGCTTCGGCCCCTGCTTTTTTACTCATAGGTGAATTTCATGTCTCAACTTGTCGTCTTCACAGGCCCATCCAGCAACAGCGATAACCAGATTCGCACACAGACCTCGCTGCGCTCCGCTGCGTATGACCCGGTCGACAAGTTGCGCACCTCCAACCCGCAAGCCTTGATTGACACTGACTTTGAATACGGTCAGCAGCCAACCAAGTGGGAATCAATTGGCTTGTCGAACAACCGCCAAAGCCTCTACTACATCCCGCAAGCTGCGCGAGTGGTAACTGCGGTCACTGGCGCTGGGACTCGCACTGTTGTAATCAGCATGGCAGACACAACAGGCTTTGCTGTTGGCACGCCGGTGTACGTTCAGAACTCCAACGACGGCAACGCAAACGGCTGGTACTACGTTGACGCAGTGAGCACCAACGTCAGCATCAGCTATACCGCCCAAGCCAACGTGGCGGCTGGCAACCAATTTAACTCAGAGCGCACGTTTGTGTATCTCGGTTACTTGTACTCAAGTTGTGGCATTTCTTTGGCCTCAACCTCAGCATTCTCCAATGTCGGCACCACTGTTTCTTGCACAACTTCTGGGTCGCACGGGCTGTCTGCTGGATCTTTGATTTACGTGACCGGTCTGACGGCCAGCACCAACGCACCAAACGGCGCATGGGTGGTTGCCACAACACCGACAAGCAACAGTTTCACGTTTGTGGTCGTCAACACCCCAACCGGGTCCATCACCAACAGCACCGGCCAAGTCAACCTGTTTGCCAGATCCGCTGGCTCGGTTGAATCTCGTCCGTTTGATGGCGGAGTTGCGTTCTCCGCTGGAGCGGCCACGCCAAACTCGCAGTTGATTCGTCAAACTCGCCGGTACTTCCG
>TARA_R110000868_G_scaffold293806_2_pt1 | contig 22986 bp, 21 predicted proteins | sample TARA_R110000868 | Tara Oceans TARA_R110000868 (sample SAMEA4397489) | marine metagenome | biome: Polar Biome; feature: [SRF] surface water layer (ENVO:00010504); material: water (ENVO:00002006), including particulate matter (ENVO:01000060) such as... | depth 5 m | reverse complement strand
CTCCATGTTCTTGATGTTTGTTTCCCCGAATTTACTACTTCTATCGTTATTGATTAAGTACCTAAGTCAATACTTTAATTAAACCAGGTTGTTCTACCACAAATATTCTATTCGTGTTATCAGCGGCATTTTGAAGTTCTACTGCAAGATTAAAACTAATATTAGGAAAAGCATCTTCATAAGTTACCTGACCAAAACAGAAATTGATTATTAAAATAAAAACAGCTAGTGAAAATAAGGTTTTATGGTTCTTCTTATTTCTAAAGAGAATGATCATTTTTATATGATTTTTAATAATTTATTTTAAATTGATAAACATCTGTAGTTTAAAAAATGAGTTGTAGAAAAAATATTCTTTCTATTTGTAAATCAATTAAATATACAACTTATAAATTAAATTTTTATATATGAAACTAAATGAAAATTTTTAGAGTCTACTTTATTTTTTTACCTGTTGCACTCATTTGCATATTTGTACTGAAAAAAAATTTTTGAGGTATTTTGTATGGAGATAATTTTTTTGAACAAACCTTTAGAATTTTGTCTTTTATGATGCTTTCGTCAATTGATTTACTTAAAATAACCTTAGCTTCAATCCCTTCTCCAAGTAAATTGTCAAAAATTCCTTCAACCGTGCAATCAATTACTTCTGCTACAGATAATATAACCTCCTCAATTTCTTTAGTACTTACTCTTTTTCCACCTACTTTAATTATTTCTTTTTTTCTAGCCATTAGGTAGATATAACCATCCTCATCTTTTCTTGCTATATCACCTGTGTATAACCAACCATCCTGTATAGTTTCGTTGGTGCTTTTAATATCGTTGAAGTAACCTAACATTACATTATCACCTTTTGCAACTAATTCACCATCTACATGTGCTGAAACTTCTTCTTTGTTGTTGTTAATTATTTTTAAATTAACATTGGAAATTTCTTTTCCAATAGAACCTAATTTCTTTAATAACATATTAGGTGGTAAATAGGACAACCTTGCCGTTGCTTCTGTTTGACCATACATGACGTAAAATTTAATATTAGGAAATGCTTGAGCGAATTCTTTGATGAATTTATCATGTAATTTTCCACCAGCTTGGGTAACATACTTTAAGTCTGGAAAATTTGTTGTTTTGAAAGTTGTTGATTTTTTTAATAGAATTTGATAATGACTCGGAACGCCTGCAAAACCAGTACATTTGTATTTTAAAATATCATTTATTACTGAGCCTAAAAATATAAAGCTATTGTTAAGAACAATAGAACCTCCAATTCTAAGGTGTGTGTGAAGTAATGAAAGTCCGTAGCAATAAAAGAAAGGAAGAACAACGGCAACTCTATCATTAGCGGTTAAGCTTAAATATTCATTAATAGAATTAGTGTTGCTAATGATATTTTTATGGCTAATCATTACTCCTTTTGGCCTCCCTGTAGAACCAGAAGTAAATATGATTTCGGCAACATTTTCAGAACCATTTTTTGCCATATTTATCTTAAAACTATCAGGGTATATTTTTTCTTGAATAATAGTATTTAGATCATTTTCATTAATTTGTTTAATGTTTGGATGTAAATTTAATTTGGTCTGGATATTATTTGATATAAAGGCAAGGCTTGATTGTGTTTCTTTCCCTATATAATCTAAATTATCTTGTTCAATGGCATAATTTATAGGTACACAACTATTACCAGATTTTAATATGGCCAAATAGGCAGTTATAAAAAATATTGAATTGGGGCTTATTAAAAGAATATTTTTATTTATGCCAATCTCTTGTTTTAAAAACATACTTAATTCTAAACTTTTGGAATAAAGTGCTTTAAAAGAAATTTTTTCTTTTGAGCCAATTACAAAATTTTTTTCAAGATTTTTAGAAGACTCAAATAAATAATCAAAAACATTCATATTTGACCTTGTTAAAAATTAAAAAATGGGTCTCATTCTTAAGTATTCTGTGGTTTTTTGTTTGCGTTCCATATTCTTGTAAATATTCTCTACCTCTTTAGTGGTTTTTCCCATTACTTTGCCAACTTCTTCAGGAGTATAACCATTTTCCCAACCATACCATAAAAGATCCATTGTTTCGTAGGGCATCTGGTAAAAGAAATCTTCTTGCGTTTGCTCCGCAGTATAGGTATCAGTAGTTGGTGTTCTGCTCAAAATACCTTTTGGCACACCTAAATGTTTAGCAATTTGGTATACTTGTGTCTTATATAAGTGTGCTATGGGCATTACATCTGCGCCACCATCGCCATGTTTTACAAAAAAACCTTGCTCAACTTCATGCTTATTTGGCGTGCCAATTACCGCATAATGCAATCGTTCTGCATGGTAATATAACATAGACATTCTACTGCGTTGTTTAAAATTGGTTGCAGCAACAATTTGTAAATATTCTTTAGCAGGTAATAATTTACTAATTACCTCTCCGTCTGGCTTTATAACTGTAATGGAAAATATTGGAGGGAGTGTACTTGCTGGATTTTGTTTTATCTCAATTTTGGCTTTATCAACTTTAGGATCAAAATTTTTAACCACATTGCCAATTGCTTCATCTCGTCTTTCATAACACCCAAAACCATTTAAAGCTTTGGTAATGTTTTCATTTAATATTTGTGTAACATTAAATTTTTCGGCTAACTCCTCAGCAAGTATTCTACTATCATCACTTGAATCTTGTTCTGGTAGCATTATTGCAGTAACATTTTCAGGACCAAAAGCTTTTGCTGATAATGCTAAACAGGCTGAAGAATCTATGCCCCCACTAATTCCAATTACAGCGCCTCTTCTATGAAGTTTTTTAGCAACATCATTTTTTAATTTTTTAATTATTTCATCGCAAACTTCATCTAAGTTTTTAATTTGTAAAATATCTTTAGAAAATGATTTCATGATTTTGGTTGTATATATATTATTAATAATCAATTACTGTTTTGTCTAACTTTATTAGTTCTTTTTCAGTTAATTTTGGGATAGTTTTTTTTATAAAAAGATCATGTAAAATATGGGTTGATAAAATTGCAGTTATGGCCATATTATCAATTTCTGAGACTCTTTCTTTAGTTCTCATTTTTATAAGTAATGACTGCACATGTTTTGGGTTGAATATTCCATTTTCAATTGTTATCTTTTCAGATAACATTTCAGTTAAATATAGGGGAAGATTCTCGGAGAAAAAAACGCTTTTAATAGGAGCTCTGTATGCTTGCTTGGATCTATTTAAAATTTCATCTGGTAATTTATCCTTCATTAATTTTTTCAACAAATATTTTTCATTTAGACCTTTTAGTTTTAAATCGGGATGTAGTTTCATACAAAACTCAATAATTCTATGATCAAGAAAAGGATATCTACCTTCAATAGAATTAGCCATTCCCATTCTATCACCTTGTGATGAAAGCAAGTATCCCGACATGAATATATTTATCTCGATCCATTGCGCTTTTGTTAAAGAGTCATAAGGTTGCAATTTATCCTTGAGTATATTCTCGATTTCGTCTATCGCATTATAATCTCCAATGGAATTTTTATATTCTTTAGAAAAATAATTATTTATTCTTGAAGTATTATTCCAACGTAGTAAATGAGAATAAATAGGGGAGTTGGTTTCGTTAAGTTTATAACCAAAGAACATTTTCAATACATTACTATTTGCATTTTTCATTTGCGGCAAATAGGGATATAATTTTTTAAGTAAAAGTGGCCTATACTTAGAATTAGAATCTTTAGCCCAAAAATTTCGAATTTTAGTTTCTTTAAAAATATTATAACCACCTAATAACTCATCAGCACCCTCTCCAGTTATAACAACTTTTATGTTTTCATCTTTAACACTTTTGGCTAACATACTCATGGGTGTAGGAGCAGTTCTTAAGAGTGGTGCTTCTGAATGCCAAACTACATTTTTAAAGTTCTCGGCAATATGCTCAGATGAACATTTAATGCTGGAATGGTTGGTGTTAAAGTATTTAGCAGCTATATTTTGAAAAGAACTCTCATCGTATTCTTTTTCTGTAAACCCAATTGAAAATGTTCTTAAATTATTTGGCGATATTTGTTTAATGTAAGAAGTGGTAACACTAGAATCAATACCTCCGCTTAAATAGGCAGCAACAGGTACATCTGCTCTTAATCGTAATTTCACGGCATCAGTAAATATTGAATCTAATTCTTCTGTAGCTTTATCTAGAGTTGTATATAGGTATTCGTGAGGTTTATGCAGAGGAAGCTCCCAATAGGTTGTTGTTTTTTTTTGCTCTTTAGAAATAAGCATATAAGAACCTGGAGGCACTTCATAAATATCTTCAAATGCAGTATTGGGAGTTAAGGAAGTCCAGAAAGTAAAATATTGAGATAATGCTTTAGGAGATAACTTTGGGTTAACATTTGGAAATTCTACTAATGATTTAATTTCCGAACCAAAAACAAATACATCTTCATTTTGTGTATAATATAGAGGTCTTATGCCTACTCGGTCTCTAGCTAAAAATAATTCTTCCTTTTTTTTATCCCAAATAGCAATGGCAAATTGGCCGTTTAGTTTATCAAGAAATTCAGATCCATATGCTTCATATAAATGAACAATTACTTCCGTATCACTTTTAGTTTTAAAAGTATGTCCTAGTTGTATTAACTCTTCCTTTAGCTCAATATGGTTGAAAATTTCGCCATTAAAAACAATCCATAAATTATCATCAGCATTTGATAATGGCATGGTACCACTGCTTAAATCCACAATACTTAAGCGAACACTGCCAAGACCAATATTTTTAGATAAGTATATACCGCTTTCATCAGGCCCTCGGTGCCTAATTCTTGTTAACATTTTTCTTAAAATGCTTACCTGTACGTCTAAAGGGTCATTATAATTGTAAAATCCAGTGATACCACACATAAGCCCAATTAAAGTTTAAAGCTTACGTTCTAAATAGGAAACAATATTATTTATAGATTCGAAGTTTTCTACAATTAATTCGTCATCGTTTGTTTCAACATTAAATTCTTCTTTCAAAAATTCAATCAAAAAAAGAAGCCCCATAGAGTCTAGGAGGCCTGACTCAAAAATTAAGGTGTCATCTTCAATTTTTTTCACATCGGCTAAAGTAGACTGTAGAATGTACTCTTTTACTTTGTTTTTGGTTTCAAGTTGTGTAATCATACTATTTTTGGATTTAATTCACTTTGGCTATCTTTAATGGCAAATTTACTATTAAACATTTAATTTGGTTTGATAAATTAGTTTAAAGGTTTTAAATAATCGGTTGAGTGTTTTTTAAATTATATCAATTTTTGACAATGTATTCTACATTTGAATACTTATGTTTAATAATCGGCTAAACTGATTATTTTTTTTGTATAATAAATTATGGGGGAACTATTATCAAAAATAGTATTTCATATGTTTGCAACACTATTTTTTTAAAAAAAATTATAAACAAAATGAGATCTAGTGTAAAATTAAATGAACTAATAAAAACATTGTTATAACGGATTATTTAATTTTAGGGACTAAGGTTTTATATATTTGTTTTTCATCTTATTATTATTCCAATTAGAAAACGATGCTTTTTAATTCAATTGATTTTGCACTATTTCTTCCAATAGTTTTTATTCTCTATTGGTTTGTTTTTCAAAAAAAAATAAAAAGTCAGAATATTTTTATCATTGCCTCGAGCTATTTGTTTTATGGATGGTGGGATTGGCGTTTTCTTGGGTTAATTATTTTTAGTACGTTGCTCGACTATTTTTTAGGGAATTTATTAGGTAAAGAAAATACTGCTTTAAAAAGAAAGGTGCTGTTATGGATTAGTATTTCTATAAACATTGGCTTTTTAGGATTCTTTAAATATTACAATTTTTTTGTGGAAAGTTTTGTAGATGCTTTCACTTTTTTTGGACAAGATATAAAAGTAGGCACACTTAATATTATCTTGCCTGTTGGTATTAGTTTCTATACTTTTCAGACCTTAAGTTATACCATTGATGTCTATAGAAAAGAGTTAGAACCAACAAAAGACTTTATTGCTTTTTCAGCATTTGTTTGTTTTTTTCCTCAATTGGTAGCTGGACCAATTGAAAGGGCCGTAAATTTATTGCCACAAATATTAAATAAAAGAGTTTTTAAAAAAGATCAAGCAACTGAAGGGCTAAAGTTAATGCTTTGGGGTTTTTTTAAAAAGCTTGTTATTGCAGATAGTCTTTCTCCTATAGTAAATGATATTTTTGCCAATTCAAATTCTTATTCCAGCTCAACTTTAGTAATAGGTGCTGTTTTTTTCGCTTTTCAAATTTATGGTGATTTTAGCGGATACTCAGATATTGCCATAGGAGTGTCTAAATTATTTGGCATAGAGTTGATGAGTAATTTTAAATTCCCATATTTTTCAAGGAATATAGCAGAGTTTTGGCGCAAATGGCATATTTCTTTATCCACATGGTTTAGAGATTATATCTACATTCCATTAGGCGGTTCAAAGGTTACTCGATTAAAAAGTGTGCGTAATATATTTATTATTTTTATAGTAAGCGGATTTTGGCATGGTGCCAATTGGACATTTGTTATTTGGGGACTTTTTCATGCAATATTATTTTTACCTTCATTCCTATTCAAAACAAATAGAAAGTTTACAGAAGAGATTAATATTTTAAACACTTTTCAAGGGTTTGTGATAAATTGCTATAGGATTCTTCAAACTTTTATTCTAGTATCAATTGGATGGATTTTCTTTAGAAGTGAAAGCATTCAACAAGCAATTAATTATTTAAAACGATTAATTTTTAATTTCAGTGTAGAAAAATATACCCATCCAAATGGGTATCGCATGGTTGATTATTTTATTATTTTATTTCTATTTATAATTTATGAATATTGGATAAGAAATAATGAACGAGATCCTGTTCCTTTTAAAAACAAATATGTTCGTTTCTTCACTTACGTATTTATGATATTCGCTATAATTTTGTTTTTTGATGATGGTGTGGACAAATCATTTATTTACTTTCAATTTTAGGTATGATACAACTTTTCAAAAAAATAGTTTTGTATGGTTTGCTAATATTATTGGCATTAGAGCTATTAGTTCGCATTTTTCACCTTCATAATGAAAGACCTCTTCGTTATGCCGATACTAAAAATGTTGAGAAATGGGTGCCTAACCAAACAAATTTTGCAATAACTGGAAATAGGAAACAAAATATTGGAAGATATTATATTAATAATTTCGGATTCAATTCTGTGCATGAAAATTACATTCCAAATGAAAATTCTAAAGAGATTGCTTTAGTTGGAGATTCTTTTATTGAAGGTTTTCATGAAGATTATACCAATTCACTAGGTCAGCAGATAGAGAAAAATATCAAAGGTTTAAAGGTTTTAGAATTTGGTTATGCCGGCTACGATTTAGCCGATGAGTTACATTTAGTAAAAGCTTATGGAGAACTCTTTAATAATATAGATCATACCTTCATATATTTAAGATATGAGGACGATATTGATAGGAATTCTTATGAACTTTCTTCTCGATTAAGTTTAGATACTCCATTAAACAGGTTAATAAAAAAAATAAAATTATTGGTTTATTTAAAGGATATTGGAGCGTTTAATTCCATTAAACAAATACCTAGTAGATTTAAAAGTATAATTTCTAGAAGAATAGAACCACAAAAAGAAAAACTTTCAACAGAATTACATAATAAAGCTATGTTAGCGGATAGTATTAAGTTAGAAAATTTTAAAATGTTACTAAATACATACCCAATTGATAAAAATAAATACACATTTTTATTAGATAAAAGTAAATGCAGCACTTCATTTTTGGCCTATTTGGACTCCAATGGATATTCGACACTTGATTTAAATAAGGCTCTTGGGAATTCCGAACATCCTACCACATTAATTTATGATCAGCATTGGAGTAAGCATGGTAGATCATTAGTTGCTAAATTACTTATAGATTATATCAAAACCGAAGTTAATTAAAGGAATAATACAAACAAACACCTGAGATTGGAAATAGAATGTTTATGAATTTGATATTCTATATAAAGGAAAATAGTGAGTATTTAATTCTTGATTAATATCAGATGGTATTTCTTCAATACCATTATCGGAACATAACTTTCGATATTTTTCAAAATCTATAATTTTTCGTCCTGTAAAATAGGTGGCGTCTTCTTCTTTAGGAAAGAATGTTTTTTTGTACTTATATAGGTTATCATTATCTTTTCTGCCTCCACCCAATATATAAAATTTATAACCATTATTTCTACCCCATTTTAGAACTTCAATTTTTAAGAAGTCATTTGGGCGATAATAAAAAAAATCAGAAATAGTACCACCTAAAAAAGAATAAATGGTTTGGTTATTTAATAAGACCAACTCGGTTGAAATAGGGGTTTTGTCTAAGTAAATAATAACTAATGCACATTTATTTGGGTTATTGTGTATTAAGTTTGTAAAAAATTCTAGAGAAAAGAAATAGCTTTCATCGGCATTATTTCTTTGCATGGTACTAATATAAATAGAGTGAAAAGCATGTATTGTATCTTCAGAGATATTAGTATCAAATACTTTGGCATATAGATTATTATTACTTGCTTTCCGATAATTGTTTCTTATTTTAGGGATAAAAGTGTTCCATTGCTCTTCTTCGTTCTCCAGTATTCGGCCTTTAACATTTAGGAGTGTAGGAATCAAATGCCCATTGTAATTTGTATGGTTTCCATCTAAATTAAACCTTATGAACTCTGAAATTACATTGTTATTTTTATACCATTGATCTACTAACTTCCAAAAAACAACTAACTTATCTTCCGATAAATCATCATTATATAAAGGTCCACTGTATCCGTAGAACGAAGTGACATCGAATAAGGGTATGGATTCTTTCTTAGTTTTTATTTTTCGTAAAAGAAATGGCATTAAAACAATGTTTTTAGACTTTTCTTCTAAAATAAAAAATCGCTTGTAGGTCTCTTGTTCATTGTTGTCATTTAACATTTCGGTTACATAAAATACTTCATTACCTTTAAAAAAATTTAAGAATTTCTTATAAGAATTTATTTCATCAGGAGTGGTTAGGTTATAGCATTTTAACGTAAGATCTTGAGACATTATAATGGATATTTAGCTTTTATGTTAAATTAATTAGAACCATCGAATGTTGACATATTTAAATCCGAGGTAGAATTTACCCCTTCTCTAAATAATACTTTTTTCAATGTTTTTACTAAAATTTTGAAATCGGTTTTAAAGCTTATATTGTTCACATACCAAACATCTAGTTCAAATTTTTGATGCCAAGTTATAGAGTTTCTACCATTTACTTGTGCCCAACCTGTAATACCTGGTTTAACATGGTGTCGTTTGGCTTGCTCAATAGTGTATAATGGTAAATAATCCACTAATAAGGGTCTTGGACCAACAATACTCATGTCTCCTTTTATTACATTTATAAGTTGAGGAATCTCGTCTAAGGAATAATCTCTTATAAAATGACCAAATTTGGTTACTCTAAGATGAAAAGGTAAAAAATTGCCATCAGCATCTTTTTTATCGTTCATAGATTTGAATTTTATCATTTTAAATATTTTTTCGTTTTTTCCAGGTCTTTTTTGAAAAAAGAAACATTTTCCACTATTTAATATTGATAGGATTACTGCAACAATAAAAAAAATTGGCAGTAATAAGATAAATGCAGTAACAGCTATCAATAAATCTAAGAGTCTTTTAATAAAAAGTGTATACATAATTACTATTTCTTTTCTTGGTTTAACACCCAATTATTTAGGGTGATTGCAATAAAATCCATGTCTTTTTTTGAATACCTAAAGTCTAAATGTATGTTTAACAAAAACTTTAGCTCAAATTCAATGGCATTATCTGGCCATAATTCAGAAGGATATATTTTATTACGAATCAAGTCTGATTTAAGCATATTTAAGACAGCTCGGTCCTTAAAAACTAAATGTAGACCAAAACTAAAATCTTTTTTTAAACTAATGATTTGAAAAAAGTTATTTGTCTTAATTTGAGGAATTAAATAGGACAGATTTACACTTTTGTAGCTTCGATAATCTTTGTTTAGAAAAGTTTTTAATACATTTCCGTGTTCTTGTTGAACGGTAACAACTTGGTGTTGTTCATGTAAAAATTGTTCATATTCAGCAATTAATTGTAAATATTCTTGGTTTAAAATAGATTCATCACCATGGAGTTTTTTGGTTTTTAATTTCATAGCCTTTAAAATTTCATTCCAAGCTATAGTAAAATCAGGTTGTTCCTTAAAATTTTTAGATTTTTCTGGCAGTGAATTTTTATTGCTCCAAATAATTCCGCCTAATGGAACCGGTAAGGATTTTCTTAAAGAGGCAAAACAGTAGTCAGCATTACTATGTAGGCAGCTGTCACTTAACCAACCATGCGAATGATCTTCGATAAATATGGGCTTATTCTTTTCTTGAGGTAGATGATAATTGTAAATACCCCAAAAATTGTTTAAAATGACAATATCTTCGGAACTCGCAAAATGGTACGAATTAAAACTAGTTTTAATTTCAAAGGGGTTTATGGAATACGTTTCAATACTATTTTGATAAACTTGTTTAAGCCAAGCGGTAACGTGTTGACAATAATAATTTGGCAACCAAATTTTAGAAATAGTCTTTGTTTCTTGTAAATGATCTATTAAATGTCTTATGGCATGCCTTCCTGTGTAAAATAACTGATATTTTTTAATGTAGTTTTCTAAATTAAAATTTTCTAAAGTACGCGCCTCCACAGCATTAAATGAAGACCCTATACCGAGTAATTTTAAATGTTCAGTTTTCATGACTGTTAAACTATAAAATCGGGGGTTTATTTTACAACTACCTTAAGTAATTGGTTGTATTCTGCTAAAATATGTTGCCAAACATATTCTTGCTCGTATTTGTCTACAATATTTTGTCTTATTTTATCTTTACTGATGCTATAATATCCTTCCAGAAACAAACGCATTTCCTTTAGAAGAGCTGTTTCATTCTTTACAGGAATAATTACGCCATTTAATTTATCAATAATTATTTCATTACAACCATTAATATTAGTGACAATACTAGGAAGCCCCATGGCTCCTGCTTGCATTACTACATTGGGAAAACCTTCTCTATAACTAGGAAAAGTTAATACATTAGCAATGCATAAATAAGGGCGAACATCTGATTGCCAACCTGTGACTATAATAGCCTTATTGTTTTCTATTATTTTTTGTGTAGTTTCTTCTAATGGGTCTAAATCATTTTCATAAGTTCCAACAAGTAATAACTTTATGTTTTTATTGGTAATGTTTAATTTATCAAAAGCGTTAACTAACTCATTAATTCCCTTGTCTTTTACAAGTCTCCCTACAAAAATAAATACATAATCAGATTCAAGAATTCCCAATTCTTGTTTTAAATTCTCTTTTTCTTGTTTTGAGAACATGTCATTATTGAAAATTTTTGTATTGATTCCATTAGAGCTGCCATTGCCAAGTACTTTTAATTTACTGGCGGGTGTAAATTTATATTTTAAAATAATTTCTTTAAGGCCAAATGAATTGGGATAAATTTTAGTAGCAAATTTGTATGTGAATTTTTCAACAAGGTTCAAAAGCTTTCTTTTATTACCTTTAGTTTCTAATAGTGGTAGGCCAGCTATTGTGTGTAGTCGTATGGGTACACCTGCTAAAAAAGCGGCTATCATACCTAATGTTCCTGCTTTTGGAGTATGCGTATGTACAATTTCTGGTTTTTGTTGTTTAAAAATTTTATATAGCCTCCAAACAGCTATTAAATCTTGTATCGGTGTTATTTTTCGCGTCATTTCAACTGGAATGACTTCAATTTCTTCCTGCTGTGCAATTTTATCGATTAAATTGTTATCACTAGATGCTATGCCAATAACTTCAAAATAGGTAGTCATGTATTTTAACTGCCCTTTTAGTAAACCACCTAAAGATATAGGAACGGTTGTAATACGTATTATTTTTGCTTTCAAATAGTTTTTGTTTATGAATTATAAAAATGTAATAATTTAATATAAAATTTGCATTTTTATTTTAGACTCACAGCAAAACTAAGAATTAGGAATTAATTGTAATTACTTTACATGGAATTACTTATTTAATACCTTTAAAAAATAAATTAATTAAATATGTCCATGCTGTCGGATGATACCATAGATTAGACACAGTATCCATATTGAATGGCTTTAAGTTATTGGTTAATGCATCTTTAACTGCATTTTTCATTAAATTTGCGCCTATTGCAGTTTGCATTAAGGGGTATGTTGCATAAGTATCTTTCTTAGTTGGCTCAATAAGGCCATGATACAAAATTTCTCCTGTATCAATTCCTTCATCAATTAAGTGAACGGTAACACCACAATGTTCCCTGTCATTATTTGCTAATGCCCAATATCCACCATGAACACCTCTGTATTTTGGGGTAATGCCAACATGTGTATTCAATAAAACTGCAGATGTAGATTGGATGACTTTTTTAGAAATAATTCTGGTTCCATTAACTATGATTACCTTTGGAGAAATTTCTTTTATTAATTGAATTGTTATAGAATCATTTACAGAATTAATATTTATAATTTTTTCTTTTGGTATATCAGATATATTTAAATTAAAATTTGTGATAATTTGTTCTATTCTTTTCTGAGAAAAAATGTCAATAATTGGGCTTAGAATACCTAAAAACAAAAGTTGTCCGAAAAGTGTTTTAAAACCTAAGCGTTTTAATCTACGTTTTATTAATTTTCTTCTACTTACAGATTTTTCAACAAAAACTTTTTCAATTATATATTCCTTACTTAATTGATGATACATTATTTTTGAAGACAAACCATCCCCAACAAGCATTATAATTTTTGAGTTTACCATTACTCGTTTATTTTTATACAGTTCAAAGTTTCATTTAAATCAACTTAAAAAATACTTTAATATATGTAAGCATATTAATAACATGTATTTTGTTGAAAATCAAATCAATACAATTTTTAAAAATAGTATTTCTTTTTTTGACAAGTTTATAAAAGTAAGTTTTGCTAATATTTAATCTAATAAAAAATAATTAGTTGAACTCCGTTATTTTAAAAAGCGTAATATAAATTTACACTTCTCTGTAGTAAATACGTAATTTATCGGATAATAGCTCTTTTAGTCCTGAAATAATTTTTCACGAAGAAAATAAAGAGTTATTTTGATAAATCAGTAAATTTAAAAATGAAGCGAACGGGTGTTTTTGTTATTTCTCTAGATTTTGAATTGTTTTGGGGCGTTCGTGATAAACGAACAATAGAAAATTATGGAGATGCAATTAGGGCAACACATTTGGTCGTGCCCAAGTTGATTGACATGTTTAATGAATATAGTGTAAAAGCCACTTTTGCCACCGTTGGGTTTTTGTTCGCAGAAAACAAAGAAGAGTTAAAAAAATATTCTCCATTAATTAAGCCAAGTTATTACCACACCAATTTATCGCCTTATTTAGATGATTTTGAATTAGTCTTAGAAGATGGTGCTCAGGATCCGTATCACTACGCATATCATTTAATTTCTTCATTAAAGGAGCATCCTCAACACGAAATTGCTAGTCATACTTTTTCGCATTTTTACTGTCAGGAGAAAGGCCAAACAGCGGCTGATTTTGAAGCAGACATTAAGGCTGCCGTTCTGATAGCTAAGGATAAGGGAGTTAAATTAACATCTTTAGCATTTCCAAGGAATCAATTTAATCTTGATTACCTAAAAATTTGTAATGACAATGGTATTACAAACTATAGAGGAAATGAAGAAGTGTGGTTTTATAAACCTGACAGCGAAGAGAACACAACTTTATTTAAAAGAATTGCGCGTACTTTAGATTGTTATATAAATATTTCAGGCAAACATTGTTATATAATACAGGAACTAAGCAAGAAAACACCTTATAACATACCTTCAAGTCGTTTTTTAAGACCATATGCACATAAATTAAAGATTTTGGAGAAGTTAAAAGTTCGTAGAATAAAAAAGGCAATGACATATGCCGCTAAAAACGGACTGATGTATCATTTGTGGTGGCATCCACATAATTTTGGTAATAATATAGAAGAAAACTTTAATACATTAAAATCCATTTTAGAGCATTTTCGATTTTTAAACGAAAAGTATAATTTTGAGAGTAAAACTATGGCAGAAACTGGGGATATTTTGAAAAAGCTGAATAAACATTAGTATTTTAATTTTAATGTATGTTATTTAATTCAATTGAATATTTAATCTTTTTACCAATCATTTTTATTTTTATTGGTTTGTCACCAATAAAAATTTAAAACTTCAAAATGTGCTACTGCTCTTAGCGAGTTATCTATTTTATGGATGGTGGGATTGGCGGTTTTTATCGCTCATAATTTTCAGTTCTTTTCTAGATTATTACGCAGGGCTCAAAATTGCTGAGGCTCAAAATGATAAACATGCTAAAAACTGGCTTTATGTTAGTTTAATTTCTAACCTAGGCTTACTAGGTGTATTTAAATACTATAACTTTTTTGCAGATTCTTTTGCTACTGCTATGAACACTATTGGGTGGCAGGTAGATGAATTAACTTTGAATATCATCTTACCCGTAGGGATAAGTTTCTATACCTTTCAAACCTTAAGTTATTCTATTGATATTTATAGAAAGAATTTGGCTCCTACAAAGGATATAATTTCATTCTTTACTTACGTTTCATTTTTCCCTCAATTGGTTGCAGGACCAATTGAAAGAGCATCTAATTTATTACCGCAAATAGAGCAAAAGAGAGTTTTTAATCGGGAACAATTTAATCAAGGAATATTACAAATTAGCATAGGTTTATTTAGAAAGGTTGTAATTGCCGATAATTTAGCTATTTATGTAGATACTGTTTATGGTAATTCGGAATTATATAACTCGAGTACCCTAATTCTGGGTACTATTTTATATTCTTTCCAGATTTATTATGATTTTGCTGGCTATTCTGATATTGCCATTGGTTCTGCCAAATTATTTGGCTTTAATTTTGCTCCAAATTTTAATTTTCCCTATTTTTCTAAATCTGTTACGGAGTTTTGGAGAAGATGGCATATGTCTTTATCTTTTTGGCTACGGGATTATCTATATATTTGTTATGAATACATTACAATATTATACCTTTTTTGAGATATATAAAAAATTATTTTCGCTTTTTTTGAGAATATTTATGGGAGTACACGATAAAATTAAAAAGTATTTAAAAGAAAATTATGCCAAACAGCTTGATTTTGCTAATACTTTGGGTATTTCTCAAAAGGACGTCTCAAAAATGGTATCGGGTCAAAAAAAGTTTATACCAAATGAGTATTTTGAGTTTTTCATTAAAAAAGGTTACGATTTAAATACACTTTTTGACGACGAACAACCATTAAAAAAAATAGATTCAACCGAAAAAATAGTGCACGAACCAAAAGCAAGATATTTGCAGCGTACCGACATAATGCAAAAAAACCAGTTAATCCCCGTTTTTAATATTGAAGCCGCAGCGGGTTTGGTCGAGTTATTCCAGCATGTTGACGAAAAAACACCAATTGACTTTATAAGCATACCTCATTTACCAAAATGCGATGGGGCGGTGTTTGTTACAGGCGATAGTATGTACCCTTTACTTAAGTCGGGCGATATCATTATATATAAACAAATAAATAATATAGAAGAGGGCATATTTTGGGGCGAAATATATTTGGTTTCGGTTGATCTTGACGGCGACGAGTATATAAGTGTTAAATACATACAAAAAAGCGATATTGACGAAAAGCATGTAAAGCTCGTAAGTCAAAACTCGCACCACCAACCAAAGGAAATACTTAAAAGCAGAATACGCGCCCTTGCAATGGTAAAAGCTAGCGTCCGTATAAATGGCATGCGGTAAAAACTAAACGTACCCTTTTTTCGGGGTGAAATATATGTTTTTTAAGACCAAATACACTAAAACCGATGAAATACATAGTATTTACAGGGCTTTCAGGGGTTTTATTTCTTTTATTGTTATGCAATATGGGGGGTGCTACAGCTAAAAAACATGTAAAAACACCCCTTTTTTAAACATTATAGGTATGCGTAAAATGCTTAAAAACTAAGCAAATGTCCCTCCAACTGTCCCCCCAACTGTCCCCGCAACTCTTTTTTGTGTGTTTTTTGTGTTAATGGGTAAAAAATGCAATTTACTCGCATGCCTTATAAATAAAAGGCTTATAATGTATTTTGCTTTAATTGGTAATTAAATTAAGTTTAAACCAAATTAAACGTTTTGGAACATTCCGTTTTGTGGGAATTAATGCAAAAAAGCCCTTAAAGGCTTATAAAATGGGCGTTTAAACGTTATTTAAATAATTTTAGTTTTTGAACATTCCGTTTTGCCCCCTATACAAGAATAATAATAAAGATATAGTATTCTTTACATCTCCGGAGTACGCTGATATTTGTAAACAAGACAATGATAAACTAGGAGCTATGTTGAAAGAAAATGATGTAGATTATTATGATTTTTCAGATCATTTCGTGAATAATAATGAAATTGACTATTGGAAAGATAAAATACATTTATCTGAGAAAGGGGCACAATTATTTTCTATTTATTTTGCGGAAATTCTTAATAAGAGAATCTTAACCAAAATAAAATAGTATCAAATATTCTAAATTTAATAAGCTTCATTATAACATTTCTATATTTTGGTATTCTCCCTTGTGATAAATATTTTCATAAATTATTTATATAATGAGTTTAATTGAAATATATTTATATGCATAATTTTTATTACGCAGAAGGTTTAAAAACAATTGGTATAGAAATTAAAGTAATTTAATCCATATTTTTAAGAATTTTATTAATAAAGGCATCTAGACTTCTCTTAGATAAATCTGCATCAAATATTTTTCTTCTATCTGTTGTATCACTTTTAAAACACTCAAGTATAGAATCGGATAATTTATTTTCATCGTTTATGGGACAAGTAAAAATTCCTTCAATTTGATCTATATCTCCTGCTGATATTGTGGATACTACTTTTGTGTTTTGTGACATCATTTGTAATAATACATTAGGAAATCCTTCTATTCTAGATGACATAACACATAATTCTGCATTTTTAAAATAAGGATATACATTTGGAACCAAGCCTTTTAATATAATTTTTTTGTCTAACCCATTATCTCTTATTTGTTTGATTAAACTTTCTTTGTCTGGTCCATCACCAAGTATATATAATTTACATCCATTCAATTTTTCATGAATTTTCGAAAAAGAATTTATCAAAATATCAAATCCTTTCGCTGGAACTAATCTTCCTGCGGCTACAATATAATCTTCGTGCTGTAATTCTTTAATAACCTCTTTGGATTTTTGAAGCATATCTTTATGATTTAGAGGATTAGGGATTACAACAACCTTGGTTTTTTTCTCTATCCAAGGCATTGCATCCAACAATTGTTTTTTCATATAACTTGTTTGGCAAATAACTAAATCAACGTAACTATATCCAATTTTATACGCTATTTTATACCTTAGTAGCTTTAAACCATCTAAAAGTTTAAATATTGAATTTGACTCTCTAACTATTAATTGTGATTCGTAAAAACCAACTTTTTTACAAACTCCGAGAAGACTGTTAATTAATGTTTGAGAGGAAAAAATATATGATGCTTCATTTTTTTTAAAGAAAAAAAATAGAAATGGGAATAAATATAAATAACTGATAAAAATCCAATTAAAAGGTGTGTGAATAATCTCACATTTATCTTCCAAATGTTTCCAAGAATTTTTTTTAGATTTTTTCAGAATAACTACTGAACATTTTTTTCCTTGTTCAATTAGTGCTGTAATAAGATTTAATTGCGTTTGTTCTGCACCTCCACTACCAGAATCAATTGTCACAATAGTAAACCAATCAATTTTATTCTTTTCTGTCATTTTAATTTATAAGTTATCTAAAATGTTTTGTATTGAGTTATTAATTTGAATAGTTACGCAATTAACTTACTGTTGTCAAATAAGAACGCAATTTGTCTCCAAAAATTTCATAATTAAATTCATTTATAGAGGTTTGAAATGCATTCTTAATGATCTCTGACTCAATATTTTCGTGATTTTTTATTATATAATTAAGTTTCTCCAACATCTTTTGATTATCGTTTGGAGGAACAATAAAACCATTTATACCGTCTTTAATAAATAATTTATTATCACTTATGTCTGTTAATAGTATGATTTTGCTATGATTTAAATAATCTGAAAGTTTTGTTGAGAAACCAAAGTGGTTCTGAAGGGTATATCCACGGGGGATAATTAAAAGGTTTTGTTGATTTAAAAAAGTAGAAAGTTCAACATCATTTAGATTCCCATAATAATTAACTTTACCTACAATTTTGTATTGTAAAATAATTTTTTCAAAAATATATTTATAATCTTTCTTGGATATTGGCCCGCATAGATTTAAAACTACATTATTATTTTTTTTCATGGTTTTGGACAAAACCTCTAGAAAGTCTTCAAGATTTTCTTTACTTGGTTTTATGCTTCCCGAAAAACCGATATTGTAAGCACTTTCAGTATTGTATTTGTTTTCTGACAATTTTACTTCTAATTTTGGATTCGTTAAAATAGGGATCCTAATGGTGTTATTATTATACCTTTTTCCGTAATCATTAATATTAGTTGATATGCAAATTAGACCACTATAGAAATACAGTAAAGGTTCAAGTGCTGAGAAAATTATTTTATAAACGATTTTCTTTATTGAATAACCAATTCTATTTATTGATATTGCAGAATGAAAAGCTGAAGAATATTTACGTACTTCGTTAAGCTCATAAAATACGGGATATTTTCTTATTCCTTTAATATAAACTAAAGATAAAACTTCTAAATATATCAAAGGAGATGGATAAAAGATAAAGGAACTTTTACCCGCTAAATGTTTTGAGAAAATTAGGAGGTTTTTTACAAATAGTAAGGTGCCTATGAATGATTTCGTTAACCTTTTTTCTTCAAGAATAAAAATATTCGGTTCAACCTCAATGAAATTTTTATCATTTATTTTTGAAGAACAGCAACTCACTAAATATACTTTATGTGAATTATTTGCGATTGCTTTAGCGTAATAAAGCATTCTTGTTTTTCCCGCACTTTTTTCAGAAAAATCAAAATTACTATAAATAAATATGTTTGTACTATTCATTGAAATAATCTATTACTTGCTCCAAACGACTCTATTTATATAATCTACGTATGATAATATAATTCGGACTACCTTTTCACTTACATTGGGCATGGAATAATCAGCAACTGGTCTAAAATTACGTTCTGGATTTGTTTTTTGAGCGTGTAGGGCTATTAAACCTTGTAATATACGTTCAGGATTTAAACCAACCATCATAGCTGATGTTTCTTCCATAGCTTCTGGTCTTTCATGTGCTTCTCTTATATTTAATGCTCTAAAATTTAAAATCGATGATTCTTCTGAAATTGTACCACTATCTGAAAGTACCGCAAAAGAATTTAATTGTAGCGCATTATAGTCTGAAAAGCCTAAAGGCTTTAAAAACTGGATATTTTTATGAATTTCTAAATTTTTTGAATCTAGCATATTCCTTGTTCTAGGATGTGTAGATACAATTATGGGGTAATTATATTTTTCGGCTATTAAATTTAGTGCGGTAATCAAGCCTTCAAAATTTTTAGGATTACTTATATTTTCCTCACGATGTGAACTTACTACAAAATATTTGTTTTTAGTTAGTTTTAAAGTATCCAATACATTTGAGGCCTCTATTTTACCTTTATATTTCATTAGTACTTCGTACATAGGACTACCAGTTTTTATTATTCTATCGGCAGGAAGGCCTTCTCGTAATAAATATTCTCGGGCAATATCACTATATGTTAAGTTTACATCCGCTACGTGATCAACAATTTTTCTATTGGTTTCTTCTGGCACACGTTGGTCGAAACAACGATTACCCGCTTCCATGTGAAATACGGGTATTTTTCTTTTTTTTGCTGGGATAGCACATAAACAAGAATTTGTATCACCCAAGACTAAGAAGGCATCTGGTTTTAATTCCTCTAAAACTGGATCTATTTTTATTAAGATATTTCCTATAGTCTCTGCCGCATTTGTTCCTGCTGCATTTAAAAATACATCGGGTTTTTTAATTCCTAAATCGTCGAAAAAGATCTCGTTAAGCTCGTAATCATAATTCTGACCCGTGTGTACTAAGGTATGATCTATAGCTTCGTTATTTTCCAAAGCGGATAATACACAAGCTAAACGAATAATTTCTGGTCTTGTACCAACTACAGTTACTACTTTTAATTTTTTCATCTTTTGATGTATCTTTTTATGATTTTTATTTAAACATTTTCAAAATAAGTGTCGGCATCCTCTGGATTGTATGGTTCATTAATCCAAAAAAGTGTTATGAGTTCCTCATTTCCAATATTCTTTATATTATGAGTATACCATATGGGCATATCAACATAAGAGGGTTCAGAACCATCCAAATAATAATCTATAATCTTGTCCGTTCCTATTTTTCGTAATTGAATTAAAGCCTTGCCACTAATTACTGCAAAACGTTCCGCTTTTCTTGTATGAAAATGATTTCCTCTAGTGATGCCTGGTACCGTTGTGGAAAATGAAAATTGACCACTAGTTTGTGTTCTTGCAATTTCTACAAAAGAACCTCTTGGGTCGGTATGTTTTGTGAATTTTACGGGGTAATGATTTTCAGGAACATAACATCTAAAAGTGTTAAATAAAGCTTTTTCAAAAGGAAGTTCTAGATTCGGAAAAATACCATTTTCCATGTAATCTTTTTTATACTGTTTTAATAAGGCTAGTATTTCTGATACTTTTTTATAATGATTGGGTTTTATAATAAGTTCAGCACAAGTTTCACTTAATTTTGTTACTTCTGCGTTCCCCTTTATCACGGAAATAAATAGCTCCACCAATTCATTAATATAGATTAACCCAACTTCTGAGTCATTAATAATTGTAGGCTCTTCTCCATGTGCTATTTTATAGCTAAAAGTGGCAACAACTGAGTTGTAATTTGGTTTGCCAAAAGGACCAAATACATTAGGTATGGTTAAAGAAGTAAATTTAGCTTTATTCTTATTGGCCCACAGCATAAATTTTTCTTTACCTTCTTTTTTAGATTTTCCATATAAATTATCATTTACCTCTTGAGATGACGAAGAAAATAAAATATCCGGTTTAACGTTTTTTGCCTCACATGCTAGAATTAATTTATCCACCAATTGAAGATTTGTTCTGTAAATAACATTTGCATCTTCATGACGGTTCATTGCAGCCAAATGCACAATAGTATCACAATGAGAAACAAACTCTTCTAATTTGTCTTTATTTTCGAAATATGATCGATCAAAGGATATTAATTCTATACTGTCATCTAAAGATAAAGTTGTATAAAGATGATTTCCTACAAATCCGGCTTGACCAGTAATGCCTACTTTTTTCATTTTTAATTTTTTATATTTTGACTTCGAGTGCTCTTAGCTTTTTTAGTGTTTCTATAATTGGATATGGCAGAATGTTGCATCTTCGCTCAATTGTATATATTTCAATGGTCAGAATAGATCCTAGACTAGCGACAGTTAATTCTTTTCAATCAGTTTTCTAAACATTGCTATATTTTTGGAAATGTTGGTGCAAATATTTTTGACTTATTTATTAATTTTCCCAATTGGCACTATACTGCGTTTCTGGATATCTGAAATCATCCATTGATGATTCAGCAATAGTAGTATCGGAAAAAACTATTAATTTGGAATTATCGGTTATTGCTTTAAAGCCTGATGCATAGCCCCCTGGAACTTTTAATATTAAAGGCTTTTCACTGCTTAGAACAAAACGCTCTACAGGCAAAGTAGTACTTACAATCCCGTTTGCATCTAAAGGTAAAAGATTTATGATAAAAGATCCTGAAGTACAATAAAACCATTTACTTTCTATTAAATGTCCTTGCCACGCTCTAATAATTTTGGTGTTGCTAGGATTTATTTCATAAAATCTTTTAATAGATTCCATTGAGAATTCATTAAAAAAAATAAGTTTTCCTCTGACGTCCGTATGCGCCGCTCCATTAATTTTTTTAACCCCCATTATAAATTATCTTTGATATACTCAAGATTTAATAAGGTATTTTTAAGCTCTATTGGGGACAATTGATTTGTATTGTGAGAGTGATAATCTTCAATTGTACTGATATCAGTTTCTCCTTCTGAGAAATATCTACTGTAATTTAAATCTCTATTGTCAGCAGGAATTCTATAAAATTCACCCATGTCTTCTGCTTTTTGCATTTCTTCACGTGTGCATAAGGTTTCATATAATTTCTCACCGTGTCTTGTGCCTATAACGGTAATGGGATTATCTGCTTTGTAGATGTCTTTAATGGCATTGGCTAACTCTCCAATAGTACTTGCTGGGGCTTTATTGACAAATAAATCACCTTGATTTCCATTAGTAAAAGCAAAAATAACCAAATCTACAGCATCTTCTAATGACATTAAAAAACGCGTCATATTTGGATCGGTGATAGTTAAAGGTGATTTTTCTTTTATTTGTTTTACAAACAAAGGAATCACAGAACCTCTAGAAGCCATTACATTGCCATATCGCGTAAGACAAACAATTGTGCTATCATTTGGGATATTTCTCGAAGCTGCTACTGCAACTTTTTCCATTAAGGCTTTACTAATTCCCATAGCATTTATGGGGTAAGCCGCTTTATCGGTACTTAAACATATAATACGCTTTACATTATTCGCTACAGCTGCATCTATAGTGTTTTGAGTTCCAAAAACATTCGTTTTTGTCGCCTCTAAAGGAAAAAATTCGCAGGATGGCACTTGTTTTAATGCTGCGGCATGAAAGACATAATCTACACCTTTCAT
>TARA_R110000868_G_scaffold1253_13_pt1 | contig 23000 bp, 20 predicted proteins | sample TARA_R110000868 | Tara Oceans TARA_R110000868 (sample SAMEA4397489) | marine metagenome | biome: Polar Biome; feature: [SRF] surface water layer (ENVO:00010504); material: water (ENVO:00002006), including particulate matter (ENVO:01000060) such as... | depth 5 m | reverse complement strand
AAAAAAATCTCCGCGCACCTTACAATCGGTGCGCGGAGACGAAAACCGCCGGTGCGGAAAATTGATATATTCAGGCGAAATCCAGACGGATTCCGGGTCCGAACATCGCTAATTATTCATCAGACTTGGCAGATAAAGCGCAAGCCCCGGCGCCAGTATCAGGATGAACACGAGGATAAGGTCGCAAAGCAGGAACGGTGCGGCCGCGCTCGCGACCTGCCACAGCGTTGTCCCCTTCACCATCCCCATCATTATAAATAACAATAACCCGAACGGCGGCGTGGTCGCGCTCATTTCCAGCGCCATGAGAACGATCAGCGAGAACCAGACCGTGTCGTATCCGAGCTGGGTCGCGATCGGATAGAAAATCGGCACGGTGATCAGCATCATCGAAACCGGGTCCATGAACATGCCGAGCATGATCAGAACCAGGAACATCGCCCCGAGTATCATGACGGGTGCGACGTCGAAGGCGGTCGCCCACTGGACGAGCCCGCGGCTGGCACCCGACAGCGACAGAAGCTGGCTGAACACGGTGGAGTTCATCAGGATGAAGAACACCATACCGACGACGCGGATCGTCCCGATCAGGGATGTCTTGAACGACTCCCAGTTCAGTACGCCGAACGCGGTGGCGAGAATAACCACGCCGACAACCCCGAACGAAGCGGATTCCGAAGGCGTCGCCCAACCCAGGACGATAAACCCGATCACCATGAAAACGATCAGGCCCATGGGCATGATGTTGACGACGGCCTGATGGAGTTTCTCTTTCCAGGTCGTCGGTTCTATCTCGTAGGACGGTGCGGACTCCGGATTGATCACCAGTTGCAGGGTGATCATGCTCGCATACAGAACGGCGAGCACCGCGCCGGGAAGGATTCCCGCGATCAGCAGCGCGCCGACATCGACGCCCGATATGCTGGCCAGCAGGACGCCCAGCGACGACGGCGGAATGATCATCGCCAGTCCGCCGGTCCCGAGGATCGGCCCCATCGACATGCGTTTGCTGTAGCCGCGCCGTTGCATTTCGGGCACCAGCAGCGAGCCCAGCATGGCGGTATTCGCCATGGTCGAGCCTGTCAGCGTCGAGAACAGCGACCCGCCGACAACCGTCAGATAGCACAGGCGGCCCGGTATGCGCCCGAGCAGCTTGTCGAGTGCATCGAACACGCGGATCGCAAGCCCGGTGTGGAAAAACAGCGATCCCATCAGAATAAACATCGGGATCGGAGACAGCGTGAAGCTCGTGATCAACTGCGGCGCGTTATCGACAACCTGCGGCACCTTGTTCATCGCTTCGGTGACGAACTCTCCGAAGGTCTCGTAATTCCGAACGACAAAGACGCAGGTGCCGATGATGTTCGTGACCAGAAAGGTAAAAGCGACGGGAAACCCCATCGCCATGCCAGCGACAACGCAGCCGAGGAGAATACTCCCCGCCCAGTACCACTCGAGGACCATTTTTAGACCGAATCCTTAACTTCGCCGAGATCGTAGGAATAGTAGTGACGCCGTCCCAGGAGATAGAACAGAAATTCCACCGCCACCAGCGCGAACCCTATGAACATCGGAAGAAACTGCGCCCAGTACGGCATGTCGACACCACGGATGTCGAGTTGGCCGGATTCTGCGGCGTCAATGAAAAGCTGCCAGGAAAACCAGGCAAACAATAACGACGCCGATGTGCAGGTAAGATAGACAATAAACGCAAGTATCCGCTGAAGGATCTTGGGGCATATCGACAGCAACGCCTCGATCGCAACGTGGCCCTTCTCGCGGACCAGCCACGGCGCCGAGAACATGGCAACGTACAGCAGAGCGTATTCCACGATCGACGACGTAAAGAGCGGCGGGTTCATCCCCACTGTCCGCATCGAAACGTCGATAACGATCATTGTGAACATGCAGGGTATGACGGCGCAGGCCACGTAGGCCAGCGCCGTCACAGTATGTCCTGCAGCCTTGTCAAAGGCATCCATGGACGTTCAGACCTTTACCGGTTCGCGGCGCTTAGTTGCGGTGCCGCGCGCCGAGCGATGCCGCATCCACCTGGAACTGGGGCTTGCCCGGAACGTAGAGCAGCGGCCGCAATTTCTCGGCGTGATCGGACCGTTTGGCGAGCTCTTTCCAGATTTCACCATGCGCGATTTCCAGGTAACGCGCCGCCGCATCCTTCGACAGCACGATATCCTCTGCGCCGGCAGCCTTCAGCTTTTGCTCGTCGCCCTTACGGAAATCTTCCGACCACAACACCGAAGCCGTTTCATATTCGATGCCGACCTCCGTGAGCATCTTCTTCTGCGCGGCGCTCATTGCCTTCCAGGCGTCCAGATTCACCGTTATGACGGTATTCGTCTGGTAGAAATTCGGTACCACGCGGTACTTGATGACTTCCTGGAAGCCGACCGACGCCGGCTGATCGGTAAAGCCGAACCCGTCAACGGTGCCGCGCTGGACGGCGTTGATGACTTCGCTCGACTTGATGTTGATGGTCGTCGCGCCAAGGGCACGGAACAGCGGGCGATAGGTGCCGGTCGCACGCATCTTGAAGCCGGTCAGATCGGGCAGCCCGTCTTTCATCGGCGGCTTTTTCGCGAGGTACATGTGATAGGACGTCATGCTCTCGCCCCAGGCCAGAAGATAGGCACCGGCCTTTTTCGCCCAGATATCCTGGAGAACTTCCCAACCGCCGTTCTTGCGAACCGCTTTCGGGCCGTGATTGCTGGCGAGCAGCGCATAGGCTTCCGGCACCGTACCGATATAGTAGGACGAGGGCGAATGCAGCATGTCGAACTGACCGCGCTTCAGGGCGTTGGCCGCCTTGCGCGGCGGAACGACTTCCTGGCCGCCGATGTAGCTGATGTTAAGCGCATCGCCCGCTTTCTTGTTCAGCGGTGCAACGAAGGTCGTCAGAAAGCTCTGCGACATCGCGTTGTTGGTCTGAAGGGCGGTGACCGAGGTCAGTTTGTCTTTCGCGAGCGCGGGCGACGAAATCGCTGCGGCGGCGATGGCAACAGCGCCAATTCCGATGGTAATCTTTGACATGAGGTACTCCCTGATATGTCTGGCGGTAAAATAACGGTTGGGGGCTTTTCCCCGGTTTATATTGCGGCGGATACTGCCGTCTGTTTCATTTCATGTCAAACGCCCTAAACGGCGGAAACTTTGAGGTTTCGTCGCCAACAAGCGCTGAAATACCGTGGTTCTGGCTTTCCCGCTGCTCATTCCCGGGTTCGGGCCATACGATTCGGTATGGTGACGGCGATAAAGACCGTTCGCGGTTTGCACCGGCATTCGGCGCAGCGCCCCCTATAGCGCGAAATTCGCGATAACCGGTCGTCAGGAATTCCCGTTCGGTGCCGTCGCCTGCGCCACCGCCGACCGGACCTTCTGCGGCGTCATAGGCATGGAAATATCCGTCACCCCGAGCGGCCGCAACGCATCCAGAACGGCGTTCACCGCAAGTATCGGGGAAATCGCGACCCCGGCCTCCCCCACCGCCTTTGCGCCCAGCGGATTGGTCATCGTCGGCACCGGGTTGAGTTCGCACAGGAAGGACGGCGCCGGAATATCGTCGGCGCGCGGCATACCGTAGTCGAGAAACGAGCCGGAGAGCACCTGCCCGCTGTCGCGGTCGTAAACAAGATGCTCGGAAAACGCCTGTCCCAGGCCATGAACAACCCCGCCGTGAAGCTGGGCTTCGACGAGCATCGGGTTCACCGGCGTTCCGCAGTCATGCACCATGACATACCGATCGATCGAAACATGGCCGGTTTCAGGGTCGACCTCCAACTCGCAGCAATGGGTTCCGTTCGGATAGGTAAAGTCGTTCGGCTGAAACCGGTCCCTGGCGTCAATGCCACCGGCGTGTTCGACAACACCGGCAAAGCCAATCTTCCGGTCCGTTCCGGCAACTGCATAATGCCCGTCGAGAAATTCGAGATCTTCAACGGCGGATTCCAGCAACACAGCGGCAATCTGCCGTCCTTTTTCAATAACCCTGTCGGTGGTTTCGAAAACGGCGGAGCCGCCGACGATGATCGAGCGGCAGGCGCCGGTGCCGGTGCCGTAGGCGATATCGTCGGTGTCCCCCTGAATAACGCGTACCGCTTCGACCGGGAGTCCGAGCTTGCCGGCCAGAATCTGGGCGTAAATGGTGTCGTGGCCCTGCCCGTTCGACATCGACCCGATGCGCAGTTCCACCCCGCCGCCGGGTATGCAGCGTATATCCGCTTCTTCGTCGAGCCCGAATCCCAATGCCTCGATCGTATTGCATACACCGAACCCGCGCAGCAGCCCCCGGGCCGCAGATTCGGCCCGCCGGTCCTCGTATCCCGACCGGTCGGACAACGTCAGAGCACGGTCCAGGTTCGCCGCAAAATCTCCACAATCGTATTCGAGTTGCGAAATCGTCCGATAGGGCAACTGCCCGGGCGCGATCAGATTGCGGCGGCGCAGCTCGATCCGGTCGATCCCCAGTTCGGCCGCGGCCGCATCCATCAGGCGTTCGGGCGTGTATTGCCCTTCCGGTTCCCCCGCCCCCCGGATCGGACAGGTCGGCACCGTATTCGTCAGCACCCCCCGTGCTTCAAGATAGCCGAGGGGAACGTCATAGACGGACGGCGCAATCTTGATGGAATTCCGGACCGGGTTCACCGCTCGCGGCCCGAGATAGGCGCCCAGATTTCCGCTGTTGATGACCCGCATCGCCAGAATGCGGTGATTTTCGTCGAAGGCATATTCCGCCTGCGAGACAAGGTCGCGGGTGTGAACATCGCTGATAAAGGATTCAGACCTGTCGGATATCCAGCGGACCGGACGGCCGATGCGCCGCGCCGCCCACAGCACCAGAACCTGTTCCGAATAGGCGATATTCTTGGCGCCGAACCCGCCGCCAAGACGCGGGACGACGACACGGATATTCTCCGGCGGACAAAAGAAACAAAACCGGGCGAGCGTGTTTCGAACCGGGTGCGGTTTGCCCGCCGTTGCATGCAGCGTGAACCTGCCGGTGCCGGAATCCCAGTCGCCGATATAGCCCCGCGTTTCGATCGGCCCGCCGACTCCGCGGTTCTGCACATGCCGGATACGGGTGACGTGCGCCGCCTGCTCAAATGCGGCGTCTGTCCGCTCCTTGTCCCCGAATACCAGCCGGAAGCATATGTTATCGGGAAATTGAGGGTCGATGACCGGCGCGCCGGCCTCTGTCGCGGCTTCTACGTCCGTCACAACCGGCAGAGACCGATAGTCGACAACGACCCGCTCCGCACCGTCACGGGCCGCGTTGGCGGTCTCCGCGATCACCATGGCGATAATCTGGCCGACGAAAACCGCGCGGTCCGTGACCATTGCCGGCTGCGGGCGGGCAATCGCGGGGTCCCCCGGTTCGACGGGCCTGCCGCTCTTTCCGGAAACGGGAAGGACCTCCCATGGCACACCGCCGATGCCGTCCGCCGTCAGATCCGCGCCTGTCAGAATATCGATGACACCCGGGACTGTCCGCGCCGCGCCGATGTCAATTCGTTCGATATCCGCATGCGCCTCCATCGATCGCACGAACGCGACATGGGTTTCGTTCGGAATGCGGATGTCGTCGAGAAACGTCGCGGCGCCGCGAAGCATTTCGGTGTCCTCGAGACGGGGAACCGACCGGCCGACCAGTCCGCCGACACCGGGCGGGAAGCGTTGTGAAAAATCCATCGACGGTTATTACGCGATAGATACCGGCTGAACAATTCCCCCCCGGCACACGGCAGGTTCCAGCCACGTTTGGCTGCCGTCACCGGGGCGGCTTGTAGACTATCATCCGCCCGTTATCCCGACTGTCCGACGCAACGTACATAAACTGGACGCCGAGTTCAGGATGAAAAAAGCCGTTGGCGGCTTGTCCTGCCGGCCAGAACCGGGGAAAGGGCACGGGGCGCTCGCCCCAGGCATTGCTGCGCGCATCATAGGAATACACGCCCTGCCCGTTACCGCGGTGCCGAAACAAATAGACCCGGTCCTTGCGACTGTCACACGCCATGATCGCGACGTTGGTTCCGAAATGGTTGCTCCCAGGCGACCCGGACGGCGCAGGGTCCGACCACCGGCCTGCCGGGACATCGTAAATCCACAGGGCGTTCCGGCCCTTCGCCACCGGGTAGTTGCCGCCGCCGATATAAACCCGGTCACGTTTCGGATCATGACAGGCCGTCGGGTCTATGCCGAAGGGCGGCTTCGGACCGCCCGTCACCACCTCATGCCAGGCATTTTTGTCCGGATCGTAATAAAAGACCTGTTTCGGTTTGTAGAAAAGCACCATCCGTTTCGACGGGACGAACATCAGGACGTGACCGTATCCGGATCCGGGCGAGACGGTCCGTGTTTTCAAACGATGCCATCTGCGGTTCCAGGGGTCGAACATCCATGGACTCGCCCTTTTCCTGTTCAGGCGCGCCCCATTCTTTTTCCGGAACTCGGCCACGTCCGGCAGGGCTTTCGCGAAATAGCTATGACCGTTGGGCATACTGAGAAATAGCTGGCGCACGGAATCCCATGCGATCATTTCATAGCCGTGAACCATCGTTGCAATCGGGACAGGCCGGTCCGGCGCGATCCCTTCGAAACCATCCCCGGTGACGACCAGTTGAGGCGGCGACCGCGTATCGGTACCGGGATGCAAATTGACCCACTTGTGGCCGTTCACGTCATATAGCCACAACCCGTCCATGTAGCGGCCGTTCGATGAATTGAACCAGCCGTGAACACCCTCGCCGAATAAAAACGCTCCGCCCAGGGCGCTGGAATACGCCATCTTTGACGTCCACGTTCGGCCACGGGCGCGTCCGAATTCGGGATCCGCCCCGGGCGGGCCGAGGTCGAGCCATGTTCCCGGCGTCATCGACCGGATTTTCGATATGGTCTGCCCTGCTGGCGACGGCAGGCCCGCGGATATATTCTGCGCCCTGGTCGCCGCCGAATTCAGCGCACTGAAAAAGAGAAACGAACCGGCGACGATCGCCGCAAGGCATCTGGTCAGCATTTTCCGCCACGATAGAGAAAGGTTGAAATAACGAACTGTAAGTATCATAATGTAGGGTAGTACGCGCATAAAATTGTATTGAGTTAGTAGTTAAGGGAGTTGTGAGAAATGCTTTGTAAAGAAGCCTTCCTGCCGGGTTTTGTTAAACTGGCATCTGCGGCGATGATCGTCGCAATGGTGAACGCCCCCGCAGAGTCCTCAGCGCAAAATTCTACCGGGAAAACGGCCGCGTTGTCCGGAAAATCAGGCAGCGTTCTCGATCGTATCCGTGAGCGGATCAGCGCCGGCCGCACCCCCGAAGAAAAGGCGCGCCAATGGTTCGACCGGCTCGACATCGACAAGAACGAAGAAATAACCAAAAACGAACTCTTCGAGAGCATTCGCCGCCGGTTCGAAGCGATGGATATTTCCCGCGACAAGTTCGTCAGCAAACCTGAATATATTGGTCAGCGCAAAGATCCCGCCGAAGGCGAAAACCGGTTCGGCGTTCTGGATTCGAATAGTGACGGCCGGCTTTCGATGTCGGAATTTGCATCGCCTGCGAATTGGCGGTTCGACCGGATAGACCGCAATCTCGATGGCAAAATCAGCCGCACCGAAGCCGCCCGGCTATTCGACAGACCCGGCGGGAAAGCAACCAGGGATGAAACAGGCGAATGCTTTTACGTCGACCGGCAAATCGTCCGCGTAAAGGAGGAAGTCGCAGAGACCTTCAAGAAACGCGGATATCCCAAGGCCGACTGCCAATGGATTCCCGAGGTCTCGGACGAGGAAAAGGCGAAACAGTTCGAAAAACGGGGCCAGCTCGGCAACAATGTTTCGAGCACGCGCTGACCGCCGCGGAGACGAAAATCCCGGCCCTGCTCGCCCTGATCTGCTTGCTGTCGGGGTTGTCATTGACGGTCGCGCCGGCGGTCGCTCAGGGAACCGCGGAAAGCCCGAGCGTGAGGGAGCGGATTCTCGACAAGGCACGCGAACGCGCCCCCGTCCGGTCACGCAACTGGTTTGAACTGCTCGACCCCGAGGGCACCGGCTACGCCACCAGATCAAATGTCGAAAAAGCCATTCAACGCCGTTTCTCGTTGCTCGATACCAACTACGACAGGGCAATCGACAGGATGGAATATTCCAGGCGCAACAGGTTGCCGACATCCGCGGGGCTGGCATTCGACCTGCTGGATCAGGATCGGGACGGAAAACTGTCGCTTGGCGAATTCTCGGCGCCGGTTCTGTGGCGCTTTTTCCGGCTGGACGCCGACGACGACGGACGCATATCGCGTGAAGAGGCGGCCCGTTACATCGAAACGCCGTCCGCCCGTTCCTTGCCGCCGTTAACGGGCACCTGTTTCGATATCAATGGCCGCCTGCTGTCGGTCTCGCCTCCGGTCGCGGAGGCACTGGCCGCCGAAGGCCGGCGGGCCGTCGACTGCACATGGCGGCCCGGCGCGTCGATGTCGCGCTAGGAACCGCCGGAGAGGCGATCCTTCAACCGGTCCATGAATGCGTCGCACCTGGCGACCTGCTCCAGCGTTACGAATTCGTCCGGCTTATGCGCCTGGTCGATGCTGCCGGGTCCGCAAACGACAGACGGAACGCCGCTTTCGCTGAACAGGCCTGCCTCGGTTCCGAACGATACTTTCGCCGTATGGTTCGCCGACGCCAGGTGGCAGCATACCTGCGCGACGTCCGCGTCGTCGGGGGTCATCAGACCCGGAAAACCTGAAAGCTCCGAAAAGACGATATCCGACGTGGCGCAGAGTTCCTTCATTTCAGGCAACAGTTCTTCTTCTGCGTAGCGGCGGACATCGTCGACAAAACCTGCGTGGTCATCGAATGGCAGGTATCGTATTTCGAACTGGAAGGAACAGTGCCCGGGTACGATGTTCAGCTGCGTCCCGCCGTGGATGACGCCGGTATGGACGGTCGAGTGCGGCGGATCGTATCCGTCGTCGAACGGGCCGTTCTTCTGAAGCGATTTCGCCCGGGCGCGAATGAACGATACCAGCTCGGCGGCGAATTCGATCGCGTTGACCGCCGTCGGCGCCAGAGACGAATGCGCGGCCATCCCCGTAACGTCGCACGAAAACGAGCGCTTGCCCTTATGCGCCACGACGACCTTCATATCCGTCGGTTCGCCGACGACGCACATTTCGGGCCGAACATCGAACCCGCGCACCTGCTCGATCAGGCGGCGAACGCCGATACACCCGACTTCTTCGTCATAGGAAAACGCCAGATGCAGCGGCGTCGTCAGTCCACGTTCGATAAATTCGGGCAGATGGGCGAGCGCTACGGCAAGAAACGATTTCATGTCGCTGGTGCCCCGGCCGAACAGCCTGCCCTGTTTTTCGACGACCTGGAACGGATCGGTTGCCCAGTCCTGGCCATCCACGGGCACCACATCGGTATGCCCCGACAGCAACACCCCGCCGCGATCTGCCGGACCGGCCGTCGCATAGAGATTTGCCTTGCGTCCGTCGTCGTCGAAGGTCAGATGGGATTCGATACCGAACCCGTCGAGGTAATCGCGCACCCAGTCGATCAGGTCGAGGTTCGATTCCCGGCTGGTCGTGTCATAGGACACCAGCCGCTTGATCATTTCTACGGATTTTGGATTGGCTTGCATGACACGAGTGTAGTCGATTATCCGGATGCATCAATCCGACTGGACGACGCGGCTAAATGTATCTCTCACCCATCGGTTCCGGGCGATATCGACACCATTACCATCGGCGCACCGGATGCCCGAACCATGAGCCTGCGACACCGATTGTTAACCAGTCGTTAAAATTAACTTGCCCTTAACCATAAGCATGGGGCCAAATATGCTTCAGACAAACACAGGCAAAGCCTGTACGGCAATTGCGGCCCAATCGGCTGCGGGATGAGGTAAAATGGAAAATACGACCGAACACACAGATCGCGCGTCCAGCAGGTTTATCGATTTCATGAACACGCTAAATCCTGAAGAACGCAAAGAACTTGCCTCAGTCCTGCGCGAGCCCAATACGTTTCTCGCCGAGGACATGACCGACGTTCTCGCGATCCTTCAGACACTGGAGAAATAGTTAGTTTCCGCAGTATCAGCCTGCAACTGCGGGCAGCGAAAACTTTGCCCGGCAGCAGTGAAAGCCCTATAGTCCTTCTGTAATTACAGGTGCCGCAAAGGGTGGCGCCGTGCGCGGTTCACCCAGACATTCGCGCCAGGAGAACGGCTATGGAACGCACATTCGCAAAAGAAGTTGAAATGTTGCGCCGCGGCGACGGCGAATATTTTGAGGGCGAAGGCATTCTCGCCATCACCAAGGCATTGCTCCAGTCCGGCGTTTCCTATGTCGGCGGATACCAGGGCGCGCCGGTGTCCCATCTCATGGACGTGCTGACTTCCGATTCCAAGGGCCTGATGGCGGAACTGGGCGTTCATACCGAGGTCTGCGCCAACGAAGCCGCCGCCTGCGCAATGCTCGCGGCATCGGTGAACTATCCCATTCGCGGCGCCGTGACGTGGAAATCCACCGTCGGCACGAATGTCGCTTCGGACGCCCTGTCCAACATCGCCTCGGTCGGCGTGATCGGCGGCTCCCTGATCGTCCTCGGCGAAGATTACGGCGAAGGCTCTTCGATCATCCAGGAACGCAGCCACGCCTTCGCCATGAAGTGCTCGGTCTGGCTGGTCGACCCGCGCGTGAACCACCCGCGCATTGTCGAACTGGTCGAGAAATCTTTCGAATTGTCCGAAATCAGCCATACGCCGGTCATGATGGAATTCCGCATCCGCGCCTGCCACGTGACCGGCCGTTTTGCGACCAAGGACAACAGGAAACCCAAATATTCGATGAACGACAAGATCCCGGCGCCGGAATACAATCTGGACCGGATCGCCCTGCCGCCGTCGACCTATCTTCAGGAAAAGTTGAAGATCGACCAGCGTTTTCCGGCAGCGATCAAATTCATCAAAGACAACGGACTCAACGAATTTTTCGACGGCGACTGCGATGATGTCGGCATTATCTGCCAGGGCGGCCTGTACAATTCGGTTATCCGCGGCCTGCAGCAGATCGGTCTTGCCGACCCGTTCGGCAATTCGCGTATCCCGATTTACTGCATGAACGTCACCTACCCGATGGTGCCGGAGGAAGTGACGGATTTCTGCGCCGGCAAGCATTCCGTCTGTATCGTCGAGGAAGGCTTTCCCGCCTATCTCGAACAGGCGCTGAACGCGATGCTGCGCAAGGCCGACCTGAACACCACGATCGTCGGCAAGGACGTGTTTCCCATGGCCGGGGAATACCAGTCCGAGGTCATGATGAACGGTCTCGCGAAATTCGTGGAAGGCGCGGTGCCGAAGGGCATCGACCTCGCCCCTGTCGCCGCGGTGACAAAGGCAGTGGCGGACAACAAGGCGCTGGCCGCCGAACTGCTCGGCGCACCGATTCCGAAACGGCCGCCGGGGTTCTGCACCGGTTGTCCCGAACGCCCCGTGTTCTCGGCGCTGAAGCTCGCCCAGCTCGACCCGGAAATCGGCAAGATGCACATCTCTGCCGATATCGGCTGTCATACGTTTTCGACCCTGCCGCCGTTCAACATGGGCAACACCGTGACCGGCTACGGTCTGGGGCTCGCCAGTTCCGCCGGCGTCAAGGACAGCATGAAAGGCCATACCATCTCGATCATGGGCGATGGCGGCTTCTGGCATAACGGACTGTCGACCGGGATCAGCGGCGCCGTCTACAACAAGCACGACAACCTGCTGATCATCATGGCAAACGGCTATTCGTCGGCCACCGGCCAGCAGCAGCTGCCGTCATCGACGGCGGGCGGGATGCGCCTGCCGGACACGGTGGTGCCGATCGAGAACGCGCTCAAAGGCGTGGGCGTAAAATGGATCAAGAAACAATACACCTACCAGGTCGGCAACATGCGCAACCTGATCAAGGAAGCGCTGACCTCCACAGAGAAAGGTCTGAAGGTCATTATCGCCGAAGCGGAATGCCAGATCGCCTTGCAGCGGCGCGAAAAACCGCGCATTTCCAAACTGCTGAAATCCGGCAAACGTGTCGTGCGCTCGCGCTACGGCGTCGATGAAGACACCTGCACCGGCGACCATTCCTGCATCCGCCTGTCCGGCTGCCCGTCCCTGTCGGTCAAACCCAATCCCGATCCGTTGCGCAAGGACCCGGTCGCCAGCGTTCTGAATTCCTGCGTCGGTTGCGGCCTGTGCGGCGAGGTGTCCGACGCGGCGGTGCTCTGCCCGTCCTTTTTCCACGCGGAAATCGTCCAGAACCCGAACCTGATGGACCGCATTACCCATCGTTTCCGCACCGCCGTCATCGGCATGTTCACCGGCAGCGACGATCCGTCCGATGCGCCCGCGCCGCGGCAGGATACGCCGGAAGACATCCGGGTGGCCGCGGAATGAGCGCTCTTCCCGAACGTCCGATATCGATGGTGATCGGCGCCCTCGGCGGCGAAGGCGGCGGCGTACTGACGACCTGGGTCGTCCGCGCCGCGGAGATGTGCCGGTTCCCGACGCAATCGACGTCGATTCCCGGCGTCGCCCAGCGGACGGGCGCCACGACATATTACGTCGAGATCTATCCGGCGCCCCACGAGCAACTCGACGGGAAATCGCCGGTGATGGCGCTGTACCCGGCCCCCGGCAACATGGACGTCGTGGTCACATCGGAACTGATGGAAGCCGGCCGGATGCTCGAAAACGGCATGGTCACCCCGGACCGGACCACGCTTATCGCCTCGACCCACCGGGTTTATTCCATCGTCGAAAAATCGGCGATGGGCGACGGATTGTTCCAGGGCGACAAGCTCGACAACGCCGCGCAGAAGCTCGCGAAGCGCGCCATCCTTTTCGATATCGCCGCGCTGGCGGAAAAGGAAGGCACCGTCCTTAACGCCATCGTGCTCGGCGTGATCGCAGGTTCCGGCGAACTGCCCATCCCGGCAGAGAATTTCGCCGCCGCGATCCGCGAATCCGGCATCGCCGTGGACTCGAACCTGAAAGGGTTCGAGATCGGCATCGCCTATATGAAGGGCGAACTGCAACTGCCTGCCGCCGCCCCCGAAAAGAACGTCCGGGCCGCCAAACCCAGCGCCGAAACCCTGATTGCCGACGTCGCGTCGACCTATCCGGGCGAAGCGCAGGCCATCGTCAGCGAAGGCGTCAAACGGCTCGTCGATTACCAGAACCCCGCCTATGCAAAGCTTTACCTCGACCGGCTGGCCGGCGTGCTGGCCATCGACCGCGACCGGGGCGGCGAGCGCAACAACTGGGCGCTGACGGTGGAGACCGGCCGTTATCTCGCGCTGATGATGTCCTACGAAGACATCATCCGCGTCGGCGACCTCAAATCGCGCCGGTCCCGTATGAACCGGGTCCGGACCGAGGTCATGGCAAAGAACAGCGAACCGGTCTATGTGACCGAATTCCTAAAACCCGGTTTCGATGAATTCACGTCGATCATGCCCGTCTGGATGGGGCGGCCGATCATGAACTGGGCACGCGGAAACAACTGGGCCAAAAACTACAATTTTTCGATGCGCGTAAAGACCCACACAATTTTCGGCTTTCTGCGCCTGTGGGGCCTCTCGAAGATGCGTTTCTACCGGCCCAAGACATACCGCTACAGCGAAGAACAGGCGGCGATCGAAGGCTGGCTTGCCACCGTTAAAGAGGCGGCATCGCGGCATTACCAGCTTGCCGTCGAAATCGCGGAACTCGCCAACCTCCGCAAGGGGTATTCCGACACCCACAAGCGCGGCCTGCACAACTTCCGGCAGGTGATGGACGCCGTCGCGATTCCCTGTTCAAAGGCCGACAAAGACCCGGCCTGGGGTGCTGACGCCGTGAAAAAACTGAGAATTGCCGCGCTTGCCGATCCCGAAGGCGACGCCCTCGACACGGCGATGGCCGAACTCGTCCCGCCGGTACAGGCCGCAGCGGAATAGACGTTACCGCCCCGCCTCCCGACCGCCGCGGCGGTTAATGGGGTGGTTGCCTGCGTCCCCGCGAAAAGGCTGAAGCATCATCCGGTCGAACCGCAGTTCGCCCGGGTCGCGAAATCGGTCGAGGCCGATTTCCATGCCCTCATGCCCGTCTGCCGGTTGCGCAACATAGGTCCCGAAGAGGCGGTCCCACCACGGCAGGCTGAAGCCGAAATTGCTGTTGGTCTCGGACGGCAAAATCGAATGATGAACCCTGTGCATGTCCGGCGTGACAACGAAAAGGCGCAGTATTCTGTCGATGGCGGGCCCGATGCGCAAATTGCCGTGGTTGAACATGGATGTCGCGTTCAAGAGCACCTCGAAGATCAGGACGGCGACGGCAGGCGGCCCGAGCGCCGCGACAACCATCATCTTTATGCCCAGCGACAGCGCTATTTCCAGGGGATGAAAGCGGAAGCCTGTGGTGACGTCGAAATCGAGGTCCGCGTGATGCATGCGATGCAGTCGCCACAGTGCCGGGACCGCATGGAACAGTACATGCTGCACGTATATTGCGAGATCGAGCACGACCACGGATACGAGAACGGCGACCCACACCGGCAGCGCAACGGCGTTCAGCAACCCGAAGCCCGCATTCTCGACGTAGACCGCGATGCCGATCATGCCGGCAGGCGCCATCAGACGGAGCAACAATGCATCGGCGGCGACGACGGCGAGATTGTTCGGCCATCTTACCACGCGGCTAAACGATCGTGTCCGGCGCGCGCCTATGGCTTCCCAAAAGCCCACGACGACGAAGACCGCGAAGAAAAAGCCGATCCGTATAGCCACTTCATTGTCGGGCATAGCCATGGACACGGTTGCAGCGTTCTTGCCGATTGAGGAACACCGGGATTAATACCGCGCCATTGTTACAACCAATCGACAGCCGTGAGGACAGTTTTATTGGACTTCTTCGCGGGCGACGTCCAGCCGGACCTGAATTTCGCGGTCCGTCACGATAAACAGATCCGCGTCTCCTGACAGGGCTTCATGGCTGGCCCATGTCCAGTGCGGAATCGTGAAGGTGTCGTGTTCCGTCCATTCGATGGTCGTATCGCCGATAACGGATTTTCCGTTGCCCGACACCACCATGCAGATGGTGTTCCAGGTCGCCCGGCGTGCCCGTGTCGGCTGCCCCTTCGCGACCCGCATCGCATAACAGTCGAGCGTCGGCATAACCGCGCCGCCGGTAAGCGGATTTACGTAGCGCAGCAATCTGGCGCCGTCGTCCTCCGCCCGCATGTCCGTCAGCATCCTGCGGGTGTCTTCGCCGCTGTATCGGTACTTGGGTGAAATCTGGCCTTCGTGACCATGGCCCTCCGCAACGAGCCCGGCGGATTTCCAAAGCGCTTCATCGCCCTCGTCGACCTCCCAGAACGCGTTGTCGCCGCCGCCGTCCCGGTTGCCGGGATCGAAGAAATTGACATCGAGATCGTTGATCAGCGGGATATTCGCCGCGTCGAACCAGACGGTGCGACCGTCGGATTCATTGATATGACCGTGCCAGCACCAGGGCGGCGTCAGAACGAGGTCGCCCGGTTTCATTTCGCAGCGGCGCCCGTTGACGATGGTGACGGCGCCTTCTGCGCGGGTGGAGAACCGGATCGCGGCGGCTGTATGCCGGTGCGGCAGCGCCTTGTCGCCGGGTTCCAGAACGGTGAAGGCGGAAAGCAGGTTGTGTGTGGTCTGGGTTTTTCCGGCGAATGCCGGATGCGCCATGATCAGCGCGCGGCGTTCGGCGTCTTCCATGGCGATCTCGGTGGCTGCCCGGGCGGCGAACGGCGCCAGGTTTTTCCATCGCCAGATAAACGGGGGATCGTCCGGGGCCGGCGTGATCGGCGTGATCTTCTTGTACCGGTCCCACAGCGGATGAATGTCGGATGCTTCCAGGTCTGCGATCAGCCCCGCATCGGCCCGCGGTGTTTCGGTATCCATCGGCATATTCCGTTCCCGTAGTAAGACCGGGGCGACAGCCCTGCCGCCGCCCCGGACCGGTTACTTCTTTTTCTTGGGCAGCAGCTTGTCGACATTCGCGCTGTCGACCAGCAGGTGTCCGACATAGACCTTCTTGTCAAAGGCCTTGCCCTTGAGCTGGGCATCCATCGTGTTGATGCCCAGCGTTCCCCAGACAACGGGGTTCAGCGCGACCGTCAGGCCCATCGTTCCGCGTTTGACGGCAAAGCGTGCCGGCGGAATCCCGTTCATGCCGGTCACGACGACCTTGCCCTTCAGCCCGGACGCGACAACGGCCTGCGCCGCCCCGAGACCGATTTCGTCATTCGCACCATAGATCGCCTTGAGGTCGGGATGCGCCACCAGCGCGTCCTCGCCGAATTTCAGGCCGTTTTCGCGGGTCAGCAGCATCTCGTGACGGAACACGATGTCGATCCCCGGATGTTTGGCCATTTCGCCGGCATAACCCTTCGCAAGGTTGATGAAGGCCTGCGCCCCGGCCGGGCCGGCAAGCATGGCGACCTTGCCCTTGCCGCCGATTTTCTTCGCGGTCCACGCCGCAATTTCGCGACCGACCTTTACCTCGTCGATCGCGATATGGAGCAACTGGGCCTTGCAGGCCGAACCGCGCGCGATCGACATCATCGGAATGCCGGCCTTTTTCGCTTTCGAGTAGGCCGAACACAGCGCCCGCGCATCGATCGGCGAAATCAGTATGCCGGCGACCTTCTGGGCGATCAGGTCATTGATCCCGTTAAGCTGCTTGGCGATATCTTCCTCGGCATTCACGACGGAAACCGTGTGCCCGAGTTCCGCCGCCCGCTTCTTCATCCCGTTGAGCATGGCGATATAGAAAGGATTCGTGTCGGACGAAAGTGCGACACCGATATTCGCCGCCTTTGCGCCGACAGATCCAAGTCCTGCCGCAACGATTGCGGCGGCGGCCGTCATCAGAATTTTTTTCATGGTCCGGTATCCCTGTTGGTTTAATAAAATTGTATCACGCGTTGCTGAAAGCACCACTGCCTAGCGATGTCGCAACCGGTCGGCAGCCGCAGCCGCGACGATCACAACGCCGACGGCGACCTGTTGCCAGTAGGAATGGACATTGGCGAGATTGAGCGCATTGGCCAGAACCACCATTATGAAGACCCCGACCACTGTCTTGTATAGCTTGCCTTCGCCGCCAAACAGCGATGCCCCGCCGAGAACGACGGCAGCAATTGCCGTGAGCTCGTAAAAAACGCCGGCCGTCGGCTGTCCGGATTGCAGGCGCGATGCCAGCATCACGCCGCCGACACCGGCGAGCGTCCCGCACCAGACATAGGCGGACGTCCGCACCTTGACCACGTTGATCCCCGCCAGGTACGCCGCCTCGGTGTTGCCGCCGGTCGCGAAAACACGGATCCCGTAGGCGGTCCGATGCAGCATCCAGTGAAAGATCAGAAAGACCAGGACCGGAAACAGGACAAGATAAGGGATGCCCAGCACCCGCTCGGTCGCGAAATTCAGAAACAGTTGCGGCAGGCCTTCGTCGCCCACAACCGGCCGTCCGCCCGTGACCAGGAATGTCGCCCCCCTGAACATGACCATGGTACCGAGTGTCGCAATAAAGGGATTCACGTCGAGTTTCGTGACAATAAGTCCGTTCAGCAGTCCGACAGCCGCGCCGATTGCGACCCCCGCCACAATGCCGGGCACGATTCCGTATTCCAGCATCACCATCGCGGAAATACAGCCGGACAGCGCCGCGACGGACCCCACCGACAGGTCGAAACCGCCGCAGACGATGACGTATGTCATGCCGATGGCGATGACGGTAATCACCGCGCCCTGCATCAGCACGTTGTTCAGGTTGATGGGCGACAGAAACCGGTTGGAAACGAGAGAAGCGATCACGCACAGGACGATCAGAGCGATCAACGGCATCTGGTTCCAGAGGGTCTCTTTCAACCGCGCACGACTAGTATCGGTTTTCATCCGCTTATTCAGCCCCCCAGAGCGTCGCGAAGCGCGCGCTCCGTATAATCGCCGTCGCGCGTCAGTCGCGCGACGATATTGCCGGTCCGCATTGCGATGACGGAATCGCTGACCGACATGACCTCAACCATTTCCGAAGATGCAAAGACGATGCCGCCCCCGTCCTCCGCGAACCGGTTCATCAGGCGGTGTATCTGAGCCTTGGCGCCGACGTCAATGCCGTGGGTAGGTTCGTCAAGCAGCAGAACCGTTGCATGCCCGGCGAGCCACCGCGCGAAGATAACCTTCTGCTGATTTCCCCCGGACAGGTCACGCACCGGCTTGCCGGGATCGCGCGGGCGGATATCGACAGTTTCCATCAGTTCGTCGACCAGCGCATCGATGGCCTTGCGGTCGAGTCCGACAGACGTTTTCAGCCTGTCGAGATTGGGCAGGACGATGTTCTCGCGCACCGACAATCCCATAACCAGGCCAAGACCGCGTTCACCGGGCACCAGGCCAATTCCGGCCTCAATCGCGTCCGACGGGCTGCCAAACAGGGACCGGGAGCCCCTGCTCCCGGACGCCCCGTAGAGCCGGAAAAGCATCTCCGTCGTGCCGCTGCCCAGCAATCCCGCGAGGCCGACCACTTCGCCCTCGTGCAGGGTCAGATCGTCGTCATCGAGCAAAGGAGCGCCGGGCGCGCGCGTGCCGCCGTGATGGTAATCCTGTTCGAGGTTGCGGCCGGTCATCATTCGGATCATGTCCTGTTGCGAAAACTCGCCACGCAGTCCCGACCCGACCTTTGCGCCGTCCCGCAGAACGGTCACCCGATCCGCGATCCGTTCGACCTCGTCCAGGCGATGGGACACGTATACCAGGCCCACGCCTTCCGCCTTCAGACTGTCAATCATTTCGAACAGGCGCTCGACTTCGCGGGTTTCGAGCGATGCCGTGGGCTCATCGAGAACAAGGATCCGGGCGTCGCGTCCCAGTGCGCGCGCAATCATTACAAGCTGACGCTCTGCATATCCGAGACTGCCCGCGAGGGTATCCGGGTCGACTTCGAGGTTGAGCCGCGCCAGCAGGTTCCGCGCCCGGCGATGCATTTCCGCCCGATCGGTTTCCGGCAGGATGCCGAAGCGGCGGCGCACCGGTACATGGCCGAGCAAAACGTTTTCCGCCACCGTCTGGCCGGGCACGACCCTCATTTCCTGCGGGATCACCACAACGCCCGCCTCGAGCGCCCGGGCGGGCGTGGCGTACCGCACCTGAATACCGTCGACGCGGATTTCGCCGCTGTCAGGCTGATACACGCCGCCTAGAATTTTCATCAGGGTCGATTTGCCCGCGCCATTTTCGCCTATCAGGGCGTGTACTTCGCCGCCATAGATATCGAAAGACACCGAGTCGAGCGCCTGCGTCGCATGAAAACGCTTCGAAATACCGACTGCCGCGGCGAGCGGGCCCGAAGTCAATTGTCTGTCATCCAGTCGAGTGCCCGCGAAACCCACGGACCGTCCGTTTCGCCGCCGGCAAGGCTCGCTCCGAAATGGTCACGGCCCTCGAATACGATCGTATCGGGCGCCCCCCCTGCTTCCCTCAGTGCCGCTGCCATCCGTTCCGCCTGGTCCCGGAGGTGCGGGAAATCCTCCGTACCGTAGGCGATCAGAAAGGGCGGGACATCGGTGGTAATATGGTGGATCGGACTGGCATTGAAATCGGTGGCCGCGTCTTCCGGACCGAGGAAGCGCGGGCGCATTGACAGGCCGGCCCCGTCGCCGAACTGATACACGCCGGAGATCGGCAGACAGCCCTTCACGACGTCCGCCGGCAAGCCGCGCGCCTCCTGCCAGCCGGAGGTCACAGCAAGCAGCGCGGTGTAATGCCCGCCTGCACTGTGACCGCCGATAAATATCCGGTCCGGATTGCCGCCATGTCCGGCGATGTTTGCATGGATCCAGGCAATCGCGTCGGCGACGTCTTCGAGCCCCGCGGGAAACATGTGCTGCGGGGCGAGACGGTACCCGATCGAACAGAACGTCACGCCGGCCGCAGTAAAGCCCGGCGCCATGAAGTTCATCTGTTCCTTGTAGCCCGACGTCCAGCCGCCGCCGTGAACGAACGCGAACACGTCGCCCGTCGGCGCGGCCGCCGCGTGAACGGCAATCGACTGGTACGGGTCATCGCCATAGCGCACATCCGCAGTCGGCGTCACGGGTTCGCTGCGTCGCGTGACTTCCTCGACATAGGGCATCGCGAACGCGGAAAACGGCTCCTGCGGCGGGTAGTCCTCCGGCCTCATGTCAGCGCGCGACCTTCTCGACGATCATCTTCTCGTCCACCAGCCGCCCTTTGTCGATAATCGTATCGTTGTCGAGCGTTACCGTGCAGTCGCGCATCGGAACGTCGTAATGGCCCTTTGTCGTGCGTTTGCCGCCGCCCTGACTGTTGGGCCCGGTCGAAAACAGGAAATTGCCCGGAAAGGTCCGCGAGGCGGCATAGGTCCGGTCCGGATCGTCGCCGTACAGCGCCAGCGCATCCCAGCGCGCCTGCGGATTAAGCCCCCAGCCGAGATGGGACAGGTAGTGACCGTCCAGATCGTCGGGATGCGCCTTGTTGTCTTCCAGCCAGTGCTCCATCAGCCTGGCGTCCATGCCGCCGCTGATCCGGGTGATGTGTCCATTGTCGACCTCCAGGTGGATCGCATCCTGAACATAGCGGTTATAGGGCAGGATCACCATGTCGCCGGGCTGGATCACGACGGTACCGGTCGCCGATCCTTCGTTCGGAAAGGTATGCACATGACCGCCGCCCCAGTGGTCGAAACGGCCGGGCGCGTCGGCATATCCATACTGGATCATCGTCGGATAATCGCCGCAATCGTAGGTAAGGTCGGTCCCGGCATCACTGGTGACCCGAACCGTCCGGGTCTGTTCGAGCCGCTGCCCCGCATGGATGACGGCTTCGCGCAGGCCGGGCGGCGCCATGAGCTGTTCGAGATCGTCCGGCGCATCGATAATCATCAACACCCGCGTCCCGGCGTCCCGCACCGTTTTCATCCATTTCGTGAACAACGGAACATGGAGACACACAAGCAGGTCGGCCGCCGCAAGAACGTCGACCGTGCCCTTGCAGGCGCCGATCGTCTCAACGCCGACCTTGGTCCAGGACGGGCTCGAATTCACGCACATATCGTAGGTGTCCGCCCCCAGTTCAGATGCCGCCGCGAAGGCCGCCTGCACGTATTCCCGCCGGGACGTCAGATCGGACAGCAGGGCGATCGTCTCGCCTTCCTGCACGTTGCACAATTCGAATTCCTTTCGGAACAGCGCGGCGAGTTTGGCGGGGTTCATTTCCTGGATGCGCATAACGGGCTCCCTTTACAGCAATCCAAAAGTCGGAATATCGGCTCGACTTTTAATAACGAATGATGTTCAGTATTGAGAGCGCATTGATCCGAGTCAAGAAAGAAGAAATTTGCAGGTAAAGAAAACCGAAGTGCGCGATGCGATCGTCGACAGCGCCTTTGCGCTGTTCCGCGACCAGGGCTACGCGAAAACAACCCAGGCGCAGATTGCCGGGCAAGCGGGTATCGCGCCATCCAGCCTGTACGTCTATTTCGATTCCAAGCTTGATATCCTGTTTGCGGTTTATCGTCCCTGGCTGATGCGTCGGTTCGACGAGCTCGAAACACGCATGGGCGGGATAACGCAGCCCCGGGAGCGGCTGGAGACCATCCTGTACACAATCTGGCGGGACATCCCGAGCGAAGACAACGGCTTCGTCAACAACCTGATGCAGGCGATCTCAAACCTGGCGCCGAAGGACCGGTATTCCCGCGAACTGCTCGACGACTGCGAAGCCCGGGTCTCGGCGATGCTGCGCAGTTGCCTTCCCGATCACCGTGCCCAACTGGCAGACGACCGCAACCTGTTCGCACATATCCTGTTCATGGCGCAGGACGGCTTAGCAATCAGCTTCAAAATAAACGGTCCGTCAAAGCGCATGGACGCGATGGTCGCCGGTATGTGCGATTTGTTGCTGGACTGACCTTCCCGCGGGCATTCCGGCGTCAGACGCCGGAACCGGGACGATCAATGCGCCATCAGGACCGGCAGGTCCGCGTTTTGCAGGACATGACGCGTTACGCCGCCAAGGATCAGTTCCCGCAGGCGGCTATGGGAATAGGCGCCCATTACAAGCAGGTCCGCGCTGACGCGCTCCGCCTCTTCGAGCAGCACTTCTCCGACGAGCCGATGATCCGGCGGAATTTCGACCACTTCCGCATGGACTTCGTGCCACGACAGGTATTTCGCCATATCCTGCGGCGACGGTCCCTGCTTCGCGCCGGTTGTCACCGTGACAATCGTGACGGAACGCGCCATCAGCAGCAGCGGCAGGGCGGCGGATATCGACCGCACCGAACTAGCGCTGCGGTTCCAGCCGATCACGACGGCCTCGCCGATCGTCGCGGGCACCGACGGCGGTGCGATCAGCACGGGCCGTCCTGTCCTGAACAGCGCAGCTTCGGCGGCGAGTTCGGCAACTGTCGTCTGATCCTTTACGGGCCTGCCGACGACAACCATGTCATAGGCACCGCCCCGCATTGCGACGATTTCGGACGCCAGCCCGGTCGCGACTTCCCAGGACGCGGACGGCAGCTCCGCCGGAAGTGCCAGTTCACGGTAATCGATATTGCGTGCTTCGAGCATTTCGTCGAAGCGCTGACGGGCAAGTTTCTGCTTCTCGTCGCGATTGTGATCGTATTCCTCGCGAATCTGGAGCTGGACGGATTCGAACAGCCCCATGGCGCCTGCCGGTATCACCTCGCTGACGTCGCCGGTCACGAACATGCAGTCCGCGTGCCCGCCGAATTCCTGTGTCAGCATCAGCGCCGTCCCGATCGCACCTTCATCGCGATCAATGTCTCCGACAGGGACAAGCATGTTTTTGATCGTCATCGTGTTCCTCCCCAAACGTACGAGACCGAACAGAAGTCTAGCGTAAATCGGCGGCGAGGCGAGCCGTTAAATCAGAGGACAATGCCCCCCTAACC
>TARA_R110000868_G_scaffold113675_1_pt1 | contig 23018 bp, 24 predicted proteins | sample TARA_R110000868 | Tara Oceans TARA_R110000868 (sample SAMEA4397489) | marine metagenome | biome: Polar Biome; feature: [SRF] surface water layer (ENVO:00010504); material: water (ENVO:00002006), including particulate matter (ENVO:01000060) such as... | depth 5 m | reverse complement strand
GAGTTTATAGTCATCGCTTCCGAACCACCAACGAAGTTTCTACCTCCGTATGTTGTACATGCTTGTGACCCCGCAATTACTGCCGGTCCATTATTTACATTACAATTTGAACCTCCAATGATTACTCCGTTGTAAGCATTTGATATGTGTCCGTCTTCGGTTGCTATAACCGCATTTCTTTCACCACCACTGATATAAGACCTAAATGCTCCTGCGATAAATTGTTGTGAGCCATTATTTATGTATGTCGCATTACTACCTGCGGCTTCTAATGCTCCGATAATTGCTGATGAATTGGAATCTGTAATTTTACCATTACCAGCGATGATGGCATTCCCATAGGAATTACCTTGAATAAGACCTCCTAATGTCGGATTATTCGAATCGACCCCTGATGCCAGGAATCCGTTTGATTGTGTTGTGGTTGTATCAGATATACTGATTGTACCGTTCTTAAACAAATCCTTAAAAGTGAGTTTGCTTGTTGTAGTATTACTACTATCCACTTCGGCTACAACGTCGTTCCACGTTGTGGCGCTTCCAGCAATAGATGGTAATTGACTGATTTTTACGTTTGCCATAATTTCTATTTTATTTTTTAATTTATTTTAATTTTCTTTTTCGATATTATCCCCACCTTCTGTTATCAAATTATCACTATCCTCCGTTAGAATTAAGTTAAAGTTTGGTGTAGGGGAAGGGGTTAAGGTCGGCGTTGGTGTTATTGTTGGTGTTGGTGTTGCCGATAAACTAATAGTCGGTGTAGGTGTTGGTGTAGGTATGCTTGCTTTACAATCAAGACACGTTCCAATAGGTCCTGAGTAATTCACTATAAATATTGCTGAAGGGTCAAAATCTATTTGTTGTAATATCACATAACAATCACTCGGTAATCCAACATTACCCACCATTCTATATATTTCGTCAATTTGGAAAAAAGACGGATAAGGATTACTTTCCGCTACAATATATACCGGTGCTCCTAAATCATCACAATCTTGGATTCTCCAAAACTGAGTATATTGTGGTAATGTTGCCGAAGGTGTCGGGGTATATGTCGGCGTTGATGTAACCGCTGGTGTTCCTGTTGGTGTTGTTGTTATCGTAGGGGTAATAGTTGGTGTGGTCGTCACAGAAGGTGTAGGGGTGGGTGTAGGTGTAATTAAACCACACGCCCCTTCCGACTTTATGTTGGTTAAGTTAAAAGTCTGTGAGGCGTTTATATTCAGTTCTATCGTTGAACCAGATGTTGTCCCACTATTTGTGGTATATTCTCTGTATGTCGTATAAGTCGAACCACTAACAAATATGAAGTTGTTGTATGTCACGGCGGTCACACCTGAAACGGCGGATAACTCATAACCATATGTTGTTAAGTCAGACATGTCGTAAGATATTTCAATGGAATTAGACACATCGTTCAATAAGAAACCTTGATTAAATATACCCGTATTGATATTAGTTGGATATCCACACGCATTAACCACTGAGGACACCACAGGGACTTTTGATGTAATATTTGTGTAGGTATTTACTATCGTTAAAGGTGGGTATCTGTCAGCACTCCAATTGTAGATAAGTCCATCAGTATTTACCACCGAATAGTCGAAGTTTAATAATAAGAAATCGGTATTAAAACCATCACCATAATAAACGAAGTTGGAATTGTCCTCATTACCTAACGTATATTTGTAAGGGTAATTGGACGGATTGGATTCATCATCTACCAACGCCCGACCTTCTTCTAATTTACTATAAGAATATTGTGGGTCTGTTGATGCTGATGAAACCATCTCATATATCGAATAATAATACTGACCATCAAATGGAAATATAACGTAAGGTGTGGAACCGGTATAACCAAATGGTTCGTCTCCTTCATAAAACGAAAACTCGTCATAGCGCGATGAACTAGTCGATATATTTTCAGGGTAGAAACGGACACGTTCCTTACTTAAAATATGTTCGAAGGAAAATAGGTAGGAAGGGGTAGTCAAGTTTTTATATTGACTCGCCGTAACCACCAGGTTATTCAATTCACCGCTCTTTATGTATAACATTTAAGGTCTTAAATTATCTACGATTTAGTTAGCCGTTAAAACTGCGATTCCGCTTGCTATTATTGTTTCAATATTTACGTCTGTTGTCTCGATTGTAATGTAGATTGTATCCACATCGTCAGCCGATTTATAACCCCAGAACTGAAGTATTTTACTTGTGTTGTCAAATCTTGTATAAAGGGACACACTACTATATCCGATGTAAGAAACCCCGTTATATGTGAAGTTTTGATTTACCATGATGTATAATTCCATTTAGTTTTTAAGTAGTTCTCTACTAAGTTTATGTATGTGCTTGATAATTCACCTTCGTAGATTATTAGTTCCCTTAAATAGAAACTACAAGGATTACTTCCGATGGTACTTGCCCCGACACCAATTTTATCAAAATTAACAGGTCCCCACGCATCCGCTGCTGCTGATGTCCAGGTAAGGTCGTTTAATTCTGAGTCATAATTGTAAGGGGAAGGTTTAGTAAGATATACCCAGTTTAAATAGTTTGGTGATTTGCTCCACGTTAATACACCACCGAACGATGGTCCTGGATAATCTATTGCCTTGAATATTTCTTCACCAGCATAATCTTGATAGTAATAATGTAATCGACCCGTTGAGCCGATTTGGACTATCATTTCTTCTGCTGCCGCAGTTGTTAGTTTCGAGAATACGAAGAACTTTGTAATACCAGTAATCGCACCATATCCCGTCATAGTTGTATTTATCAATCTATCATTGACACCATCAAAAGATATATAATCACCAACCGCATCACTTGATAAAGTTGGTTTATATGCCTCCGTTGATTGTGTTAAATTAAACCCGTTAGATGACTTATCATTTACCTGACTTACGACACCACCACTTTCTGTGATTGTGCTCGCATCAGATACGTCATACCACATAATCATATTGTCTGTTGGTATCTCCGTTGGTGCTGATTCAATAACCAGGTTATCATTTAATTCAGTTGTAATTGAATCAAAATCTTCCGCAAGGATATTAAATTGTTCAGGTGGGGTGGCCGAAGGTGTAGGTGTAGGGTATGGTGTAGCCGATGGTGTTGGTGTTGGCGTTAAGGATGCTGCGGGAGTTGGTGATGGGGTTGGTTCAGGTAATGCTTCACCGACACCAACTACAATGTCACGACCAGGTTTGTAACTCCACGCCGCTTTTTTGTCGAGCAATTTAGCCCTTCTCTCTTCTTCTGTAAGTTCAGGTGATTCGACGAAACCTTGATTGACGTAATTTTTACGCTTTAACCAATGTCCGTGTCGAATATTTTTACCCTGTCCTTGTAGGTTGTTTGGTCGTAACTTCATTTCTTTTATTTAAGGCTGTAAAATGGGGGTAATTTCTTACCCCCATCTTAGTTTTTAATCTTTCGATTAAGGATTGATTGTAATTCCCGACAATACTGACGCTAGAGTTCCGTCTAACGTAGTCATTGGTTCCTTACTATAAGTTGTGACGGAAATGGAATAACCATTTCTATCTCCAAACGCAGTTCCAGAATCACCTGTTCCTGCGGAAGTCCAACCTCCGTTGAAATCACCACCTAAATACCAAAGGGTATCGTTGTTATCTTCTAAGAATAAAACAATTTGTCTGTTACGAGATAAGAGTTTCAATTGATTTCTCTTATCTTGGTCCATCTTATTCATTATTGCTGTCGTAACCTGCTCAAAATACGTCGTTCCATTCTCAAGTGATACTTGGAATGTTTCGATGACGTTTGAAGTTTGTTTCTGTAGCTCGAATGTATAAACATCTCCTGTGCCCGTGGCACCAGACAACTGACCCGTTGGATTATACGTGGTTCCTGTAATTTCACCTGCCAGAACGTACAATTTCTTGATACCTCCAACCGATGCCGCACATCCCAATTCAATGGACGCTGTGTTAAAACATGATGTATAAGCCATAATTTTTATTTATTAAGTCAGTTTATTTTATAAGTTATTTGTAACAAAGTTTTCAGGGAACGCAATTTGTGCTCCAATCTTAAAGTTTGCTCTTACACGAACTTCATCGTTGTCTCTTGAATAAAAGATGTCTAATCTTTCTTCGTCTGACATTAAATCTACACCAACGACCATATATTCAGCCGGTCCCATATATAGACCTTCTGTATTTACTCCGTGTGTTCCAACTACTCTTACGTTAGTTCCAGGGTGGAATGTAACATATTCAGTCATATCAGAATCAGGTGAGAAATGGAAATAATTCGCAGTTCTTAAGTTGATAAGATATTTTCTGTAGTTGCTCATTGACATCCATACGATTAAGTCGTCTCTGTCAGCGATTGCGTTTGGTGTTAATTCAATCAACTTATCAACCTCAGCAAGTGCGTTTGATGATGTGATTGCTACCGCACCAACTACTGCTACTACGCCAGTTGTTCCTGTTGATATTAAAGATGCGAATCCGTTGAAACACGATGTTCCTGTGGTTGCTCTCCATAACTGCTCCTCGACATATTTACCGATTTGCTCTTGTTTTAGTTTTGCGATTGACTCCTCAAATGGTACAGATTCGTTGTACGAACCAGCGTTTAAGAATTGACCTGCCCAATAATTATTTAAGTCACGAGGACATAAACTCTCATTTACTTTTTTATCACATACCGTGATGTCACGTTGTGTAAATGTGGTTTGACCCGATGAGTTCCAACCACACGTTCCGTCTTGTACATCCAATGTAGATGACAATAAGTTAATCGCCTGAGTTCCTTTTATACCACTTTGTACGTAGCATAAATCAGCCGTTCTTCCTTTTACGATTGCTTCTGCTAATAAAAGTCCTCCAACCTGGTCTGTGTAGGTTTGAAGTCCTGTTAAATCGAAGTTAAATTCGTGTTTTTTGATATTTTTTTCCATTACCAATTATTTATTTATTTCTTTTATTTGATTTCAGTTTAGCTAGTTGTTCCAATTTACCGAAACGTTCCAACTTTTTTTGTTCGACATACCCATTAAGGTATTGTCTTTCACCTGCGGGTTCGCCACTGAACTGGCTAAACTCACCACGCATCGTTTCATACTTTTCTTTAAGTGCCGATAATTCACTATTAAGGATTTCGAATCCAGATGTGAAGGCTTCAAGTAATTGTGACATTTCCACATCAACTTCTACTTTATCTTCCACTACTACATCTGTAATTATTCCATCCACAATAGTTACCTTCGCACCATCCTTGGTCTCGTGTTCTCCGTCTGGGGCAATCGTTCTACCTTCTTCTGTTTTCACATAAAGTTCGGCACCAACTACTAATTCACCATCCGTCTCAACTAAGGTTCCGTCGATAAGTTCCGCAGATACCATTGTCACTTCCACATCTTCTGATGTATCACCTTCAACTTCTACTTCTACTTCTTCTTCCATAACCTCGTCTTCAACTTCTGTTTCATTAACGTAGTCGATTCTATCAACTTTCCCGTCTAGTACTCGCACCTTCATACCATCTTCCATCTCGAATTCGCCATCAGGGGCTGGGATTTCGCCGTCAGGTGTGATTATGTAGATTTCTTTTTCGAGTTCAATATCTCCCTCGACCTTTACTTCTACACCATCAACCGACTTCATAAGTCCAAACTTCTGTTGTCCGAATAAAAGGTGTTTGATTTTCTCTAATGCTTCTTGTGTTGTCATATTTTATATCTTTTTTAAGATTGATTTTATACCATTTAAGATATGGTCATCTTTGGTGAATACCTGTTTTTCTTCGAAGTAACCTTCAACTGAGAAACCTGCGTATTCACCTTTTTTTATCATTTCCCATATATCCTTATCCTCAGTTTTCATAGTTATAACCCACGACCCGACAGGATAATCTAAACCGAACGATTTGGACTTATCCATATTCTCATCTGAGACTAACCACGATTCAACTACGTATGTGTCTTTTGCTTTTTGATTACTATGTTCGATATTTGTGGAATCAGTTAGTTTATCTTTCATAAACTTCTGTGATAGCACTTTAATCGTGTCTCTACTAAAATAAACATAATACGGCTCTCCTAATACGGTGTGTCTGACTATCATCTTGTTTGGAATCATAGCCGCACCCGTAATTTCCATTTTGTCTTCGTCAATACCGAATACCGACTTTGACTTACCCGTCATAACGACTGGTTCGGATACTGTTGTCCCCGATTCATCAACAAAGACAGGTAACCCATCCACGTCAATTGCCATCAGGATATCGTCTGAAAACGTCTCTACGGACATCATACCCTTATCGTTTGCTGTGGCTTTGGTAATCGTTGGTTCTTGTGGAATTATATCCGTTGATATAAGGTTTTTCCTTGACCTCTTGGCGTTGTTTCTAATAGCATTACTTAATTCATCTTCGTCCTTGTTGATTTGTTGATAAACCAACTGAACCCATTGGTGTCGGCAATTAAAAGACCCTCTCCACATAAAAATATCATAATAACCGAAGTCACTATTTGCTGAGTCCTGTGTCATACGTTGAATATCCTCTATACGATATACCATATTACCTGACATCATCGCTGCGCAATAACTACGATTCTTCGAGTCCTGAGGTCCAACATATTTATACCTTGTTCTTGTGGCTACCGTGTCCTTTTCTGAGACTTCATTCGGGTAAGACATAATATCACCAACGAATACTTTTTTCGATGATATAGGGGTAACTGAAATGAGTTCGAAACCATCTTCAATTATAGACTCGTGAGTTTGACCTAACGATTTCATGGCTTCAGCCAGTTCTATCATTTGGTCTTCGGATAAAACCTCGTAAGGTTGTTTTTTACCTTCACTAAATGCTAACCAATTCTCTTCGTGAGCAGGACGTTTTACTAAGGCGATTCCATCTACCCCGATAAATTGGTCATCGAATAGCATTTCATCTACTAAGAGTTCTACAATTCTCATATACTATTAAATATAAAAAAAGATTGGATATGCCGGGATTAAAATATACTACGTGATTTAACTTCCCTGTCAAGTTGTAGTTGTGTCCCCATATCTTGTGATACGACATAGGCTTTCATCGGTGGCATTCCACCCGACGCACCACCACCCTTACTATCCAATAAGGAATTATCAAAACTTGACCCTCCACCTAATTGGTTGATTTTTGATAATAGGGGTTGAAACATTTGTGTCGAACGTGCGTTGATTACACTTTCACCCATAGATAATTGAGCGTTGATGGAATCAGATTTCCCTGACCCCGCTCCTCTTACTAATCCACCTGACTGAAACTTTGGTACTGCTGTGGATACCGCCCGTATCTCTTGGACGTTTTTGTATCCTGCCGCCAGTGCCGCTGCTGCTGCCGCTACACCTAATACTGGTCCAACAAATGGAATGGCGGAAACCGATGCGTAAGCTTGGTTTGCGGCTAGCAGGGCTGATATTGTCGCAGACCCGATTGCCGCAGTTTTACCTAACGCAGTTTCTTTACCAACGGCATCGGCAATTAAGTTAAGTGCTCCCGCTGCTGCTGCCGCGTCCTGATATAATTGTTCCCGTTTTTTATCGGCTAATTCTTTTTCGTTTAATGCTACCGCTTCGTCAAGTGCCATTTTGGCATCACCATATTTCTTTAATATGAGTAATTTTTCATTTGTGGTTAAGTCAGCGTTTGCCAGTTCCAACATCATCTGTTGGTTTAATACTTCCTTTAACCTTTCAATATTTTTCACATCAGCCATCATCAACAATTCGAACTCGGCATCTATGTCCCGTTTTTTTCTATCGTATTCCGCTGCGGATAATAATTCTATTCGTTTTAATTCTTCATCGTCTAATCTTTTCTTTTCCGCTGCTGCTGTTTTCTCCGCAGCCAGTTGTCTATTGGTTAAACCTAAAATACTTGTTGCTACCTGTTTTGATTTCATAGCAGATTCCATTTCTTCATTTGCTATGGTTATTTTTTGTTGAGCAATTGCGTCAAGGGTCTCGGCATTGGAATCGGATAATGATGCTTCAAGTTCCATCGCTGCCAGTTTCCTTTTACTTAGACTTAACTGGTCGTCGGCTAATTTCTTTTCGGCTACCGCTACTAAATTAAGAGCATCAATCCGTTCGGCATATGACAGGTTCTCATCGTTGATACGTTCTTTTGCTAGGGCTATTTCTTTATTCTGTTCGGCTCGTCTTACGTTTAATTCTCTCTGAGCATCCGCTATCTGTTGAAGGGTTTTCTTTACACCTGCTGCCGCGTTGGCATCAGCCATAACTTCCTTGAATACATCTGATATTGCTTCACCCATTTCCATTGCTTTGTCTGTAACGTTTTCAACACCTAACACTACCATACCAACCGCATCCGCTGCTGTCTTAGCAGCACCGCTGAAATCAAGTGAGAATGCTTGTTTTAAGGCTTGACCCATCTTCGGTAAAAACTCCACAATACCTATTAAACGATTATATAGATTTGTTTTGATTGCTTCCCATAAATCTAATACTGCTTGTTTCGGGTCTTTAAAGACACCAATAAGCATATCCACCAACGTAACTGCCAGGTCTCTTAATACGTCCATTGCCGCACCCACACCTGCCATAACTTGTTCGACCTGCTCACCACCTTTTTTAGTCGATTTAAACGCGTCAAATAACATTTTTAACCCACCAACCAATAAGGTCACAAATAACATCACAGGGTTAGCCGCAAGTATCTTCATCGTGGAGCCTAAACCTTTTACCCCTTGAGAAACCATACCAATCGGACCTGGTATTGAAGTCATCGCTTCACCAAAAGACATCGAGGCGATTGTCGCTTTTTCCTGTTCCTTCTTTAAGTCCTTAAGTTTTCCTTTTATAACATCAAAAGATTTACTACCGACCTTTGCCTTACCTAAAAGACCTTCGTATTTACTGACAGCCTCGTTGAGGTTATCCATCGTGTCGGCAGTTTTCTTAATGGTCTTATCGACACCATCAACGTTTGCCTTAATTGTATATGTTAAAGTTTTATTAGCCATAATCTATTATTAAATATATTTTTTATCAAGGACACACACCACAACTATTATATGCCAGTGCTATTGAGTCCGCTACTGGTACCGGTGATACGTATTGTGCTATGATTTCATAACATCCCGTAACGATACCACCCTTAACTACTTTACCTGTCGGGTAGAAGGTATTCGACCCGAAGTTTATGAAGTCACCAGGGACATCACATTTTTCAGTATTGTAATAATATGTATAACTACCACTTGATGGTGTATTTGTCGGGGTAGGTGTAGGTGTTGCGGTCACAGGTGTAGGTGTCGGTGAAGGACAAGGTAGGGGACAGAAGTCAATATTATTTATTACAAACCCAGTACCCGTTGGTACGGTATTCGAACAAACTATAACTATATTATCAGCCGATATTGTTCCGTTGTCTAATAGACCAGTACAACAATCAGTATAGTAGTAGGTCACCAAATAAGGATTTTGATTTTCCAATTCATATTCATAACATGCTCCCGGTGTCGGGGTAGGAGTTGGTGTTGGTGTAGCGGTAACCAACGTAGGTGTAGGTGTAGGGGTGACTGTATTACAGACTCCTTGATAGTTTATAACCAATGACCCTGCTCCTGCGTATTGTGGTTGGAAATCAAGACATACACAATCTCTCCATATCTGACTTGGATATACAGATACCGTTACGATGTCACCGGTGATACATTCTTTATAGGTTACTGCCATCCATAATGGACTTTCATTTTCCCATTCTATCTCTTGACAATCTTCACTACAATTTGATGGTGGTAAAGGTGTAGGTGTTGGTGGGATAATTGGAACGAGTTCATTATAAAAACCAATACCGGTTTGTTGTGTTGTTACCAAACAATCGCAGTCAATATAGGAATCGGATAAATCTAAGGCTTGATAAGTATAACCCGAATTGTAAGTTCCCGCAGATATGGTATAACATTCACCACTTATTTTAACGTTATATCCTTTAAGGTAATATACCCCGTAGTTTAAGTCCGTTGATGTGTGTAAGTCTGTAGCACCACTACAATTCTCTAAGTCATAGTATCTAACTCTATGACCTTGATATTCTCTTGTGAGTTTAATCAGTTCAACTTTTGTTAAACCAGGTTCGACCAAATTAAATCCCTTTATTTTATTTACCCTATAATAGTTTCCATCAAGGAATATCTTTTCGTTCCACTTTAAACTCGATAATTCGTAAGGCTCGAAATACATTTCACAACCAACTATTCTGTTGGTTACATCGACCATATCTTCAACGTAGTCCTTGTAATATATCTCATATAAATCTTCATATTCGATAAAGTCCAATTCGTCAATATCAGTCTTATCTCTTTTATTCCATACTACCGCATGAGTAAGACCCGACACACCAAATGGATATGTGGTTCGTCTATTGTTGTTCGACCATTCTGTCGAAAATGTCCCGTCAATATTTATCCAATTTGTATTACCCTGTCTTAAAGACTTTATTGGAAGGTTCGGTGAGCGGAATAAAAGTTTTGGTGTAGTCTTATACGGGTTAAACTCCACAAAAGTTGTCCCTTCCTTATCTACGGTTTTCGATGAGAAATAGTTTGGTATTGTAAAACCTTTATAACTACTTTCCGTATTCAATGTCGAATCGGACTGAGCGGAAAAGATATTACCAAATTGTAATACACTATCTCGGTAGTCAGTATTTAGTGTTTGAATATTCTGTCCAAACTTTCTCTCGTTAAGGGTCTTAAAGTTTAAGTTGGACGATGACCCATCGTCAGTGTAATCGAAGTTAAGAGTCCCGTTTATAATCGTTGTGAGGGGTTGTATTGTTATTGGTGCTTCCCTATTAACTTTACCAGACCAATCAAGGACATCACCTTTACCTATCCAATCTATTACGGGTTCAACAATTATCTCTTTTTGTTTATCGGGATTTGGTATAACAACCAAATTAAATAACTTATTTATACCACTAATAAAGTCAATCTGTTTAACGTCAGGTTTAACAAACTCCAATAATGGATTATATGTTGCTGATGTGGCACCCGATGCTATTGGAATAAAGTTCGGCGCAGTAACGATACTCATACTAACCTTGGTGAGACGGACATCATCAACAGGGTTTAAGTTCCTCCAGTCCAATCCAAAATAAGTTCCACCACTAACATTTAAGTCTCTCGTATTAACTTCCACTATTACAACTTGGTTTATCAGTTGTTGTCCCGATTCAATATTTATAGGGTCTGTTGATGATACTGTGTAACCAACATCCCAACAGGAATAGTAAGGGGTTCCACCAGTACCGGGGTTATAGATATTTCTAATGTCAAAAGTAAATGACGCATCCACATTTGATACCGCATCAAAACTGATTTGGAAACGATACAGACCCTGTTGTGTTAAAAAGAAGGAATCGGGATACTGATAAAATGAGGTATTATCTACTGAGTAACCTGATATGTTAATTCTGTTTGATTCGTGGGTAACCAATGACGGAAGTTCAGTCCAGGTATAATTCGGACAGATAAAATTAACTGATGTGGCTGTGGTCGCACCAACGGACTCGAAACTGAATGTTGGTTGGACTGATTGGACGGGGTAGTAATTATTGTTTGATACGGTTAAGGGCATATAAATCCTTTTGAAGTAAGCCGTATCGAAAAAATTACTACTTACACTATATCCCGCATTACGAAATATTGATTCATATATATCTTTAACCCTTAAACTCCCCGTCATGTAAGTTCTTGGTACGGTGGATATTGCCTTGAAGGGAATATAAGGGACAATATATTCGGTGGAATCCCAATACGTATTTTCATCACTAAAAAAGGTTGGCTTCTGCCATGCCATACGTGGAATGATTTCGGCATCTACCGTTTGCCCACCAGATGTAACATCCTGTATATATGACAGACCACGATTAAGGATTGAAAAATAAACATTACCATTTTTTAACGGGTCAGGACTATTGTATAAAGCCGGGTTTAAGTCCGGGTCCCAATCTTGACTATATTGGAATTGTAAATTAAACGGATAACCGGTAACCTGAAAATCAGAAGGGGTATCAGACAAAACTAAATCAGATAAAAACTTATCTTTCATATTACTTATCAAATCACCAACTTCACTATAAAAGGTTACATCATAGACAATTTCATTTACGATACGTGTTGCGGAATTGAGTCGTATATAACCAGCATAAAGGACTACCCCATTAAACGCTATTTCCGCGTTAAACTTTTGTAAGGGGGAATAATCTACGGGACTTGAATTGAAGTCATAGAATGCGTTAAAAATATTGTTGTTATTTTTTGACCCAGGTAACTTAAATGTCTGTGAGTATGGACTATTCTTTTTGGTTATATCTTGGACTTCAAGGAAGGAAACATCCAACGTAATATTGGAGTCCTCGAATAAGTCTAAGTATTGAAGTCGGTTATCTATTGTTGTCCTAATCTGTAACATATTACCCTTGCGTGTTGTATTTGTTTATCGGTGTATATTGTAAATCGAAGTTGAATTGAACCAACTTGTTATATCGGTTCTTAAACTCTGTTATAGTGTTTGTCTTTAACGTTACGGGAATAAGGTAAGGGTTATACGTCTTCTCCGCTTTACCATCCCAATCGTGTTGTTCTATAATGTAGATTTCGGGACTCATAAATAAACCATCAACAATCTCTTTATCATTTTCACTTAAATACCAACTTGACACGTTCATAGTTTCTACGATATTTTGGTCGTATATAATATCCCTTCTGTTTGTTGATAATTGACTATAGATATTTGTATTTTGTATTCCACCCGTAGCATAAGATTTACGGGAAACCTCCATTGTCTTTAACGCCTTTACGTCGAATGTGTAAGTATCCCATACACCTTGTTTGTTTAAAAATAACATATGGACGGGGTCGGATAAACAATCGTTGTCTTCCATATAAAACTCCAACAATTCACTATACGCACCCTGGTCCCATTGACCTAATTCACCTGATGTCCCTGCCCAATATGCCACTTTACCACCAGGAAGGTCAGGTCGTATTTGTGTCAGGTATTTAATCCTATCGTTTTGTGGTGTCATACCTGTATATTGTATTCCGTTGTCGTATTCAGTCCAATTAAGTATTGGATAACTTGTTGATTGTGATGACGAAAAGGACACATAAACGGAATCCAACGGGTTAATAAATTGGAAGTCCGTGTTTTGTGATAATATACCATTAAAATAAGACACAATCATTGGACATTCGGGGTGATGTTTTCTACGTCTTCCCCTAACCACATTACCTAATAGACTATCAGTAAAGGAATATAGTTTATTTCCCGCTGATGTTAAAAATCTTGATGGTTCTGTTTCACTAATTGTCATCCCTGACATCAGGTAGTATTTTGATTCCCAATAATCTTGTTGTTCCGAAGGGGAAGTTGTGTCCCAATATTCGGAGCCATTAACATATGGTGTTTTTGACCCTTGTGATAAGGTCGTTCCAGGCCATAAGGTTACGGAAGGGGGTGAATAAAAAGGTTGGTAGTTAAATGTGGGGTATATAATAGACTCAAATACCCATTGTGGATTCTCGTCTATATCTTGCCAGTTAAACTTGTAACAAATACCTGTATATTCTTCACAGACATACATATAATCTCCGTCTTCTGGTGCCGGAACAACATCACCTAACAATAATATACCATCTACGGTGGTTGATGTCCCCGACCCTCTATACACATCCATTTGGTCATATAGTTCCCAATATATTCCTTGTGAATAAGTTGTATCACCTTGATTTATATTGGCTCCCGCGCCATACCAATACAGGTCAGTATTACTTGCCCCACCAACTATGGTTAAGAAGGTAGAACCAGGATAAGATACGTCTGTTGATATGAATGTTTCAAGGGTTGTCCCCGTCTTGAATTGCTCACCAATCATAATACGATAATCAGTCACATGTCGTTCCTTGTTGTAGTCCGTGTTGTCGTTAAAACCATTTGATGAGGAAATACCCTTGACGTTTGATATAAGACCATAGGCGGTATTCCCTGTCGTTGTTTCACTTGTATATTGTGGGCTTTCACTTCTCGCATTACCTTTACAAAAGTCTTTAACTATTCTTTCAACGTTCATAATCCCTTTACTATATGAGTTCGGGGATAAGATTAGTCTTGTTATTAGTTCAGGTGTATCTGTTGTGGCATCACGATAAATGTCGGCTACAAATCTATAATCAGGATACCCTGAATTAGTCGATGAAAATGTATATATATGTTCTGTCCCTGATGGTGTGAGCGTAAGGGGTCTCTGTTCTACTGATATCATTAGTATTGTCTTTTTGGTGTTTTAATGACTTCACTAAATACGTCTTCAACGTAGGTTAGTAAGTCTTCTTCTAATTCGTCTTCCAATAAGGATAAAACATTATCCTGGGCTAGTGCTATAAAGTTGAAGGGTTTAATTCCATATTTCCATATGTTGGTTCTTATTCCAAATGCGGCAGAAGGATTTATCCCCCTTGATATTGCCCACTTTTGTAAGGCGGTTATAAACTTTGATGTTCCACCCGACCCTTTACCTGACAGGTATTGTTTCTGTGGTTTCATTCCCGTCACCACATTTTCCCAGTTGTCAGCCATCGTAATACCATAACCACCTTCAACCTTTTCCACAGCGATGGAGTCGTGGAGACCCTGACCACCAGGAAACGATGTTGGCTTCGATACACGAAACTTAGTGTTACGACCTTCACTATACGCTTGACCATTAAAACCTGGAGCGTGTAATCGTGGTGTTGATAATTCCAACTTTAATTGCTTGACGAACTCCATCGTCATATTACGGAATATCTTATCTAATTCTGCGCTTGGTTCTGCCATTAGTTAAAAGGTTTGTAAGGGGCAATACAACGATTTAAGGGATTATCTATTACCAACTGAAGAGATGTAGTCCAACCGATTAGTAAGTCGTCAAAACGTTCTGAAAAGGGTAACATCGTGGAAGGAAGGATAACATCGTAGTCTCTGTAATAATCACCTTGAGCGGTGGTAACAGAATACTTGAATTGTGCCAGAACATCCTCAGACATCATAAGGGTATCGTTCCATATCTGTCTGTTATATTCAGGTTCTTTTTTTGATGCGTCAATATCACAGATTACCATATCGAAGGTATAGGTGAGACTTTGTTCTCCACGTGAAACGCTCTGTGGCACCAAATATAATAAGGGATAAATCGGTGCCTTGTTGGTTGTGTTTTCAGCCCCTTCTATTTGTGTCGTCCAATAGATTAGTTGTTGTAGGGTTCCGTGACCAAATGAGTTTATCTGTTTGTGGTTTTTAACCAGCGTCTCGAAGTCCTCTACTATTTTTTTGTATGATATCATAATTTATGTTTTTTTAATTCTCTATTTCTACGTTCCATTAAATCGTATGTGTAGGTTATGAAGTTGAAGGCTTCGATATGATGGACTTTAACAACGTCAGGGATTTTAAGTATATCTTCTTTAGCCATTTGAACGATGACGTGATACCATCCAAAAGGGTTTTTTGATTTCTGTTCAGCCGCCTCGCTTTCAGTATCCACCATTCCTTGTTCCACAAATAATACCGGGTATTTAGTTCCAACATACTTGCGATAAGATAAAAAAAAACCATCGACGAATTGAGATGTCTAACTGGTAGGAGTTCGAATTCCTTGGCTGTCTTTTCAATCCGTAAAGTATCGTATTCCATATAGTGTCCGTTTTCATCTAACTCTCTATAAAGTAGTGCCATCAACATTGGAAGGTAGTTTATCTTCTCGGATTCAGGTTTAACCATAATGTCGTCGATATCCACGAACTCACCGAACGTAAGATTTTTAATATCCACAAACTTATATCGTTTTCCGTTGAAGGTTATTATCTCATTAAACTTTTCACTATTTTCAGTATAGGTTTCAATCAGACCTTCGGCTGCGGAATACACAGACCCTGCGTTGGCTTTTAATATCTCCGATTCCAATAACCCCGTTGATAAGGATATTAGTTTTACAGCCATTGTCAGATGGTCTTCGAAACTTTTGGCTGTCATTAGTTCAGACCAACCTTTTATTGTTGGTTCTTTTACGGGGTATTTTTTCCCGTCGTATTCAATCTCGTGTATCAACTCCATACTCTTAAATATATTCTTTTTTTATTTATCACTTTAATAGACATAGTATGACCCCATAGTCTTTTTCGACTTCATCGTATTTAACGCTATCGCCATTGACATTATGGTATCATCGTGGTGACCCTGTTGTGCTTCATATCTAATTGACCTTGTCCGTGGGGAATAGGTAAATGTAAATGCCTTCATCTCATTTGATAAGGGTTCGAATAACTCCGCAGAAGGTAGTCGTATATTACCCTCAGACAAATTGTAAATCAGGTCTTCTATTATGTTTTGTTTTGATGAATTGGTGGTTACGAAGGGGTGGGTATTTTGATGTTGTTTTTTTATCTGTTCGAATATCACATCACCAATATTATTTACTTCGACCTGTAATTGACAATTATACTTTTTAACTATATTGACCACTTCCCCGACTATGGTGTCCCATGGTTTCTGTCTCTCTCGATACATAAACGCTACGTCACCATTCTCGTTAAAGATGGTTAAAACTGTGTAGTCATTCGAACGCCCTAAATCTAAACCACCATAGTATTTGGTTCCCGGTACGTAGTTGAATTCGGGTAAGACACAATACGTGTGAATATCCTTAAAGACTTCACCACCATCATCAACGAATTCACCTAATATTTCTTGTCTATATATATCATCGGGTAAAACCCGTTTGGCATCTATAAGTTCATCTTCGGATATGAAGGGTGTGTCGAAGGAAGTCCCCCTTAACGACAGGTATGTTGGATATTCTGAGGACTCACCACGAAGGTTTAAGTCGAATAGGAAGTTCTTCCCTTTTGGTGTCGAAATAAACAGGACTTTTTTACCCTTGACCATCGTTGTTTGTTTTAATACCATATTCCATACGTCATCTTTAATGAATGCGGCTTCATCTACTACAAGATAATCTACTGTGTTACCACGAAGGGTATCCGCTCTCTCACCTGACCTGAATATAATGGATGACCCGTTGATAAATGATATACGAAGTTCAGACCTATTTATCCCTTTTACTACGGCTGTCCCACCAACTGCTTGAACCAGTGTGTCGAATACCTTTTTGGCCTGAGAATATACGGGGGATACCCACATAGACTTTGACTTAGTGTTTTCTAATGCCCATTTCAATAACATATTTTGACCTAACAGGGTTTTACCCCATTGTCTTCCTGTTGTTAAGATTATAAACTTAACCCCAGGTTTCTCCATCAGGTCTATTTTAAGTCGTTGGTCTTTATGTGGTGTAAAACCCTTTACAACCATTAGTCTTTATTCATTAAATGTTTTATGACTTCACCCATAGTTCTGTCCTGAGATACGGACATCATTTTAAGTTGTTTGTGTGTTTCTTTATCTACGTATAACACTTTGTAATCGTAGTTCTTAATCTTCGTCTGTTCCAAAATTGAATGAGATTGTATCGTTGTTTTCCACTTTATCAGGTTCGTTAAGTCCCATCAGTTTTGCTATATCATTTAAGGTCTGACGGGCGGTGTTTAAATCACCTCTTGTAATTGCCCCGTCGTGTAGTCTCCAATATTTCATCAGGTGTTTTGATATTTGTTTCACCCTGTCCAATTCGTATTTTTCCCGTATTGTTTTCCATGACTTATTCCAATAGAAGTTTCCCCTATCTTGACTTATGTCATATTCCTTACACCACCGAATATACTCCTTCCAACTGAGGTGGTTATCCATAATCACTTTGATGGATTCCTTCTCGAATTGTAGTTGTTCGGCTCTATTCATTTTGGTATGTTTTCCTGTAGCACCCATTGGCCTACCGGGTTTTCTTTTTTCTTCCATTAGTTATATCCTCTATTTTTTCCTTTTGTTTTTAAGTAAAAGGTTATCGCTGAAGTATTACCTTCTTGTATTTGTTTCATCAGTTGGTTTTCCACATAATCTATTGAAGTCTCTTCAACATCTTTTACGTGACCTTTAAAGAATACGTTTTCCAACCATAGTTTGTATTCTGAGTATGGTGTGCCCGTCTTCTGTAAGGCTACGGACACCACACCCAATGAGCCCTTTAAAACCTCTAAGAAGTCTTCCTGTGTTTTTGTTATCATATTTGTTTTTTTAATCTTAATTCAGGTGTTCCATTTTTCCTAAAGAATATATCACAATACTTTGGAAATAACTTTTTTATGGTTCGTATTCCGTCGAATATTACCGACTCATCTTTTCTATGTTCTTCTAAACCACCTTTACCGAAATATTTGGTTATTGGTGTGATATAGTCGAACCTAACCAACTTACCATTTTTGATATATTGACGAATTGAATATTCGTAGTCTTCCCCGTGTTCAGTTACCCGACATAAGAATTCGTCACGCTCACAGATGTATCCATAACATGACGCAATAATATAACATATGTCGGTATATATTCTGTCGTTCATAAAGAAGGGGTTTGATGCTGCGTAAGTTCCCCATACCTTAGCCCCTGTTTCCAACATTTTTTCATACCCTAACTTGATGACTTCTTCGTAGAAGTTTTCAATGTCAGACAATTTGTTTTCACCAGTCTTTTTCCTTATTGTTGTTAAGTCGTCATCCATAGATACGACATATGTCCCTTCGTCAAAATATTCTTGTTCCATATAGTTTCGTTGAGCGGATATACGGGGGACACCGACCACAATACGATTATACCGACATGTCGATAAGGATTGTTCGTATCTCACCTTTTCGTCTTCATTGGCTACGAATATCAATACCCGACCTTCAGGTATATTGTGTTTTTCTAAAAAGGATAAAGTCTTTTCCTTAATTAGTTCGTGTCGTTGGTAAGACGGAATAACAATAGTATAATCTATCATATTTTAAGCGTTGTTTTCTTGTTGTTTTTTATTCCTATTTCATCCATCCAACCCCTATTCATTTGGTCAATCAAATAGTAGTTTTCAATATTTTCGTTGGTTAGTGGTAAATCAAATTCCTTCATTATACGTTCAGGGATATAAACCAAATAGTCTTTTTGATATTTTGGTAAGACACGTTTTAATACTCGAGTCATAAAGTTTGGTCCTGTTGTTTGAAGGACAAATCGTCCCTTCCATTCGTCGTATATCTTATTGTGATTCTTTTCCGTGTAGTTGTTAAAACATTCTTGGATTAGTGTTTTCCATAAAGGGTGATTTGGCTTCGACGCCATAAAGTTGTTGGTATATGTTTTCTGTGATGGTATAAAGTTATCACTTGAATGTAATATCAATTCCCTGTCACGAAGGGGTTCCAACGATTTTAACGGATGGACATCAAGGTCAATATAAAAACCACCATATACGTAAAGATAAACAAATCTGTCAAAGTCCATTCGTTGTATCTCGTAACGAAAATTATCGTAGAAGGGTAAGTAAAACGGAAAATGTTCTTTTACCAATTGTCTTGACGTTTCCTTATTCCATAATATTACATTCCAATCAGGGTGTAGATTTTCAGTTATCCTTTTCCCTTCGTGGTAATGTGGATTTTCCGGTAAAGGTCCTTCCAACCCATACCAACATTGGTGTATTATCTTTGGTATCATTTATTATAATGTTTTCCTAATTCTTTTATGTGCTCAGGGTCTATTCTTTTGATTTCCCTTTCAGTCTTCACATTACGAATACGGATAAGTTCATCGTCTATTGGTTCGCACTTCCACATTTGTTCCAACGAATAGAAAACCACAGAATACCTATAACTCATATCGTTGTTGTATTCTATCGGGGATACCCCGTGTAGAAGTTTTTGTCCGTTGAATATTACTAACGCTCCATCGGGACATTCCAACGCAATATCTAATTCAGGGATAATCAAATAACCACCATCGACATCACGTTTAAGGACTACCATATTTGATAAGACACCCTTGAAGTTTCCACTATCGGTATGGTATTTTAACGGGTTGTTTTTATTTACAATACCTGATGTAAAAGGTGTCCCGTCTATTGTCCATTCACCCATTACCTTTTCCTTCACTATTTCTTCGTGGAAGTTAAATTGGTCGGGCATATATTCCTTGTATATCTCAACCATCTTTTTACCGAAGTCAGATATTACTTGATGTTGTTTTGGTTCGTCGAACCCCATACCCGATAATCGACAAAAGTCATAACGTACGGTGAGCCGTGGGGAAAACCCAAATGTTTTTGATATGGACTTTAACCCTAATACTCTTTCACCTGTTGTGTATTGGATATTCTTTACTGCCCATCTTAAATGTTTAAGGTCTTCAGCCGGTAGTATCTTGTAGATAAGGACTGGTTCCCCATCAACCTTGATTACGCAGTCCTCCTTGATTGTTTCTTTAACATCGGACAAAAGGGCTGTCCTCTTCTTAAAGTGTCCGTAGTCAATCTCTAAAAGGGGTCTCTCAATTATTTTCATATTCAGTGTTGATTAAATACTCTACGGTGTCCGTAAATGATGTGTAGTCTTCACGTCGTGAAATACCAGATAACATATCTATCATATCTGTATATTCTTGTGTCGTGTATGTTAATGTAATCTGTTTTATACTATTGGACAAATCCCCGTATTGAAGGTCTGTTGGTTCTTCATCGTCATCGAAATAAACTGCCGGTACGGTGAGACCCCAATTGGTTAGTGTGGATTGGTCGAAATCAGATACAACGCTTGACCAGTTCCATTCGCCGTAGGATAAGTTGTTTTTGATTACGAACTCTGTTTCCTGTTCCGGTGTTAAACCTTCGACACGGATAACGGGTATGTCGTATTCGATGTTTAACTTCTCCAACGCTTTAAGTCTCATATTACCACCTAAGACTATATTGTCTTGATTGACGATAAGGGGACGGATATGGAGCATCTCGGGCATTTCACGTAAGGACTTAATCAACTTAGCCAGTTGAATATCTGTAATTATACGGGGGTTATTCGGGTTTGGTTGAATATCCCATAAGGACATTTTTATTCTTTCTACTTTCATCGTCTATCTTTGATTAAATTGTTATCCACGAAATACATATCTGCCAGTAGTTTTACCAGTACGGACTTATCGGATACTTTATGTTTTTCCACCAACTCGTCAATACGTTGGTTCATTGTCTCGAAGTTTTCAGGTCGGAAATACAACTTGATATTTTTGGTATCGTTATTTAACCAGGTATCGAATTGTTCGGATATGGTATTTAAGTCTTCACCCCTTACGTTGTTTTCATCGAATAGGTGTTGTGGGACATCCATACCAAAATAGTCTAAGTCATAAGGTGTAAAGTCTTCCAACAATCCCTGCCAGTCCCAATCACCATAAGTCAAATTATCCTTTATAACGAATTCTTTTTCTTTTTCGGGGGACAGGTTAAGGACACGGACATAAGGTGTCTGTGTGATGTTTAATTCAGTCAGGGCACGTAATCTCATATTACCACCTAAGACGATGTTGTCTTGATTTATTACAATCGGGGATAACTGAAGCATATCCTCGAAATCCATAATTGACACTTTAAGTTGGTTCAGTTTCTTTGTGGAAATTGACCTCGGGTTTGATGGGTTTGGTTTTAATTCACCAACATTTATCACACCATTTTCTAATGTTTCATTAACTATCATATAAATATTCTTTTTTTAATTTATTTTACCAGCCTACGATATTCGTGTTCGATACCTTTTGCTACGTTTCTTAAACAATCTCTACAACTTCTATTTAGTTTTTGTTTGGAAGGGAATAAGTCCATATACACATCTTCGACTAAGTCCCATTTTTCGTGGTTCATTTCACTTGCTCGTTGTAGGTAATCGAATGCTTGTGTTAATTTTTCTAAATCAGTTGTTTGTAATGTTGATACATCTACGGGTTTTCTCTTACAACTAAGACAGGGTATTTTTTCTTTCATCTGTTATATCCTTTATTATAAATATAAGTTTTATCGGGTCTTACTCCAACGTTGGTTTAATTCTTGTTTTATTTCTTTAATATATTTACCGACTGAGTTAATTGGTATTGTTGTTTCTTTATGGACTGCTGTCAATGTTCGTAATTCAGCCCATAGTGTAAAGAGGTCTCTATCGAACCAATCCATTTTTTCGATTTCTTTATTTACCCAATCCAACGTTGGTAGTTCTATTGGTTCATCATCGGGAATTGTGTGAGCCTTGAATTCGTTATATTCAACTGACCTTTTATTATACTGATGTTTTTGATATTGGTATGGACTGGTCTTGGAATGCCAGTTTGTTTTAACTATGGATATAAAATAATATAGTTTTTCATCGTCAGATACGACATCCATTTTTTCGGGTTTTGATAATATTTGTTCTATGACACTTTGATATAAGTCCATATATTCATCTGACCCTCGGCAGATGTTTTTTGTTTGGTTGATTAAGTGTTGGTTGTTTTTACCTATGTATTCCCCCGATGTCATCTATTACTTTTATCATAAATATATGAAGGGTGCCTAAAAAAGACACCCTTCAATTTATAAGGAGACAATGGTACTATCTCCTTAATATTTTTTGGTCAAATGACCATCCAATTTTTGGATTAAATCTTTCATTTCGGTATCCCATCCATTTATAATATATTTGTGTAGGATATGAGATGTTAAAACTAAATCTTCCAACGTTGGTTTCTTGTCTATCAGTTGGAAGTATTCTATTGACCTCTCCATCTGTGATTGTCTTGCTATTCTAATAGCCGTTTTTTCTTGCTCAGTCATTATAAACATATTCATTAGTTCTGTTTATCCATTCTTGTTTTGCTTCCGCTTTACCTTCAAGTTGTTCGTCTGTCAATTTCCATTCAGGGTGTTTTGTTCGGACGTTGGATATACTCGCTACAACCGAATGCTGTGGGGTTATATCCCTTTTAATAATTTTATAAAGGAAACGTTCGATGGTTTCCATTTCAACGTCTGTA
>TARA_R110000868_G_scaffold80881_6_pt1 | contig 23048 bp, 20 predicted proteins | sample TARA_R110000868 | Tara Oceans TARA_R110000868 (sample SAMEA4397489) | marine metagenome | biome: Polar Biome; feature: [SRF] surface water layer (ENVO:00010504); material: water (ENVO:00002006), including particulate matter (ENVO:01000060) such as... | depth 5 m | reverse complement strand
CTCGCGGAAGGCCTCGATCACGCGCGGCTGCAGCTTGTCCTGGGCGTAGGAGCGGGCGGCATCGCGCACCAGGCGCTCTTCCTCGGTCAGCTGGTCCTCGAGGCGGAAGGCGTCTTCCCAGTCGAAGGCACTCAGATCGGGTGCATCCTTGGCTTTGAGCTTGGTCATTGGTTTGTCGTCCCCGTGCCTGGTGCCGGTGTCATGGCGTTGAAATCCGGTTTTCGTTTCTCGAGAAAGGCGCGATAGCCCTCGTTGAAATCTGCATGTATGAAGGCCCCGGCAAACAGGGCCTTTGTGGTTTCGTCATCGCCATCCTGGCCGGCCAGGACCAGGGCGATCATTCGCTTGGTCAATTCGGCTGAATGCGGCGACATGTCCAGTAGGTGTGCCACATAATCGGCGACAATCCGCTCCAGCGCGGCCGGCGAGGCGAGCCGGTTCGCCAGACCGCAGGCGAGGGCTTCGGAGCCATCGAGCGTGCGGGCCGAGAACAGCATGTCGCGGGCCATCGGCGCGCCGACCGTATCGACCAGTCGCCTCGTATCGTTGAAGGGATAGATCAGGCCCATCTTGGCCGGGGTGATGGCAAAGCGGGCGCTCTCATCGGCGAAGCGCAGATCGCAGGCCAAAGCCAGGGCGCAGCCGCCGCCAAAACAGGCGCCGCGGATCATCGCGATACTCGGGTGGGGGAAGGCAGCGAGCGCATCGAGCGCGGCGGCGATCTGGCGCGAATAGGCCTCGCCGCGCGCCGGGGTCGCGTAAACCTCGGCAAATTCGGAGATATCGGCGCCGGACGCAAAGGCATTGCCGGCCCCGCGCACAATCAGCACGCGGCAATCATCTGCGATGCTGTCGAGCAGGCCGGGCAGGGCGGCCCACATGTCCTGGGTCAGGGCATTGCGCTTGTGGGGCCGGTTGAGCACGAGCTCGGCAATCTGGCCGCGCCGCTCCAGTTTCAGACTGTCCTCGAGCGGTTGGGTCATCGGCGTCAATCGTCTCTTTCAACATGGGCCAGGCGAGGCGAGCGTTTGGTCTCACCAACCAAACCAGCATAACCCTGTGGCCATGGGGGAGAGAAGCGCAGCGCTGCGTTTCGCGCCCTGCGGCCGGGGAGGCGTTATGAGCCAGCAGACTGTCATCGTTCTGGTCACGCTGGTGATCTATAATCTCGTGCTGATCGTCTTCTTCAATGCGATGGGCGCCGTCGAGCCGGCCGGGCTGGACGGGGTGATGCGGCTCTTCTCGGATCTGGCGCGTCTGCCGGGCGATCCGTTCGAGCGGGTCGTGCCATGGCTACCGGCGCTGGCGATATTGTGGTTTGGGCGGGTGAGGGCGGCTGAGGCGGGAGGCGGAGCTACAGCGCCTTGCGGAACACCACCTTGTCATCGCCCGGACCGTAATATTCGCGGATGCGCGCTTCCTCGTCATAGCCATGCTTGCGGTAGAAGCGCCGGGTCAGTTCGAACGAGCCCTGGCCCGAGGTTTCAATGATCAGTATGCGTGCGCCCTCGCTACGCAGTTTTTGCTCGACCTCGCCCAGGATGGCCGAGCCTTGCCCCATGCCCTGCAGCGCAGGTTCGACGGCGATGAAGTAGAGATTATGGACGCGGTCGGCAAACCCCTCCTGGCCGCAATATCCGGCACCGGTGACGACGCCGTCCTGCACGCAGGAAATCCAGAAATCGCCTTGCGTTTCGCCAGCGAAATAGGCGCTCATCATGCCGCTGAACTCACCGATTTCCGATTGCTGGAAAAGGCCCGACGCGACGGCGAGATGTTCGAGCGAAGCCTGGTCGGCGGGCAGGGATGGACGCAGGGCGAGGGGTGTTTGAGGCAAGTTCCGGCTCCCGGGAAGATGGCTTGATGTTGTCATTGTGCCGGAAGGCGGTGTGCCCGTCCCCGGTATTGACAGAATGAGGTGTCTCAACCTCTGCGCACAATCGCCTCAACCCCCGCGCGCTGGTCGCTGGACCGGGGCGGGCGAACAGGCCTAGGGCTGGTTGTATCTTGTTGGGGCAAAGCTTGTGCGCAAATCTGTAGTGGCGGCTGCGGCCGTGGTTTTGGGCCTGGCGGCGGGGCTTCCCGGCATCGCCCCGGAAGTCCATGCCCAGGAAATCCATATCGTGCATTGCTATCGCGGCGCCTGCCCGAGCGGTGCCCCGGTCAGTAATGATCTGGTCGTGCGCGAGATTTATGCGCTCTCCTCCAATGACGCCACCAAGCTGGCCGACTGGGTCGCCTATCGGGTGGCGCGCGAGACGATGGGATCCTCGGCCGATCTGAACCGCAGCTGGCGCAGCGATGAATTCCTCGATGAGGACGAGACGCTGGAGGCGGGCCGCGGCGCGCGCGATGACTATTCCGGGGCCAATCGGGCGCATGGCTATGATCGCGGTCACCAGGCGCCGCTGGCCTCCTTTGCCGGCACGCCATTCTGGCGCTCGACGAATATCTATTCCAACATCACGCCGCAAAGCGCGGCCCTCAATCAGGGCGCCTGGGTGGCGCTGGAAGAGGCTGTGCGTGATCTCGCCTGGGCGCGGCGCGAACTCTATGTGCTGACCGGGCCGCTGTATGAGCGCGCCATGCCCGAGCTGGGCAATGCCGGTGAAGCGCACCGCGTGCCGTCGGCCTATTGGAAGCTGGTGATCGATGGCGCGGGCAATGCCAGCGGCTTCATCTTCTACCAGGATACACCGCGCGACGCCGATTATTGTGACCATCGCAGTACGCTGGCCGAGATCGAGCGCCGCTCGGGCCTGGTTCTGATCGGCGAGGGCGTGAGCTGGGCCGGCGGTGATCTCGGCGCGGCGCTGGGCTGCGTCGTGGTTTGAACGGCTTGCCGCCGGCACCGGCGCGCGATAAATTCGCGGGTATGATAACGCGTCCACCCCGTCTCCTGCCCGCCTGCGCGCGGCAACGAATTACGGACCCGGTCCCGCTTTGCGGGCCGGGTTATTCGTGTTCGATCTGACGGGATGCCGGCCGGCTGATGCGGGGCCGGTGTCCGCCACCTTGTGGAGCGCCCATGCCAAAATCACCCACACTCCATCTCGTCTGCGGCAAGATCGCAGCGGGAAAATCCACCCTTTGCCGCCAGCTTGCTACTGAAGCCGGGACGGTCCTGCTGTCCGAGGATGACTGGCTGGCAGGCCTCTATCCCGGCGAAATCTCCAGCCTGCCCGATTATGTCCGTTGCTCAGGTCGCCTGAGGGCGCTGATCGGACCACATGTCGCCGACCTGCTGCGTGCGGGCATCAGCGTCGTGCTGGATTTTCCTGCGAATACCCTGGCTACACGCGCCTGGATGCGATCCATCATCGAGGCGAGTCGTGCGGCGCATGCGCTGCACCTGCTCGAGCTGGATGACGAGACCTGCAAGGCGCGGCTGCGGCGACGCAATGCCGGCGGCGAGCATGCCTTCCAGGCAAGCGAGGCCGAATTCGACCTGTTCACGCGCCATTTCGTACCGCCGCAAGCGGAGGAGGGGTTTGATGTCGTGCTACACCCGGGGTGAGACCCGCCCGCTGTCCTATTCGCTGAAGCCGAATTCCAGCATCAATTCCTCGCGCGTATAGGTACGATCGGCCGGCGGACTGCCCGGCACGCGTCGCCCCGACACCCGGCGGTACTGACCCGGTGCAATCTCCTCGAAATAGGGGCGATCCTGAGGGGCGAGGCGGCGCAAATGCTCGAGATAAGCATCGAGCGTCGTGAAGCTTTGCCCCTGCGCGTATGGCAGGTCGGCGACGGCATCGGTCATGGTCGGACGGGTATCCTCGGGAGTGGGGGCGCAGGCACCGGCCATCATGGCCATCGCGATCATCAGAGTTCTCAAGATCAACACGCCCTTGCTTGCTGCGTTCGCGATATTCGCTCCAATTTACGCCAAAGCCAAGGGGGCTCCATCTCGGGGCGGGACGGGCCCGACCGGGAAAATAATCGGGCCGGATCGCTGGTCCCGGGCTGGCAGAGCGTCTATAGATTGAATTGATCACACAGCAGGATACGGGGCCGACATGCAGGAAATCCGCAATCTCCAGCAGCACTTCTCAACTCTGGACCTGTTCTTGGGCACCGCAAGTTGGAGCAAGGGCGACGCCAGCGCGTGGTTCGGTTCGCAGGCACGGTCGGGCGGCGGGTTCGACGTGCCATTTCCCGACATTGTTCCATCGCTCTCACTGGAGATTCCAGCCGCCGGTGACATTCCGGGCAATGACACCACCACGACGTCCATCACCCTGGGGGGTAGCGTGCAGAGCGCGATCGAGACGTCCGGCGACCATGACTGGATTCGGGTCGAGCTGGTTGCGGGGCAGAATTATCAATTCGCCCTGAGCGGCACAGGTGGCGGGGCGTTGAGTGATCCATTCCTGCACCTGCGGGATTCGAACGGCTCCGCTGTGGCCAGCAATGATGATGGCGGTCCTGGGCTCAATTCCCTGATCAATTTTGCGGCGACGACCAGCGGCACATATTATCTCGATGCCCACGCCTACTCCAATGAAACAGGCGATTACACGCTCACGGCCACCCAGACAGCGCCGCCGGCGCCGGAAATCATAACCGATTCAATTGATTGGGGGACGCAGGTCAGCGGTACCGCCTTCACCGTCTATTTCGCCACCACCGGGCAGAGATTCGATGGGGAAACCGCGGCCGAGAACTGGTCCGCGGCGGAAAAGGCCGCCGCAATGGCGGCGTTTGGCGTGTATTCCGACGTCGCAAATATCACTTTCACCGAAACGAGCTCAAAGGCGACAGCAACTTTTGTTCTGGTGAAGGCAACGATGGCCCCCGACACGCTGGGCTATTTCAACCCGCCAGGCGAGACCAATGCCGGCGTCGGCGTGTTCAATCACACCAGCAGCACCTGGACCAATCAGGGCTTGCTGCCTGGTGGCTATGCCTTCGTGACCTTGATCCATGAATTCGGCCACGGGCTGGGCCTGGCGCACCCGCACGATGATGGCGGCACGTCTTCGGTGATGAGCGGTGTGACCTCGGCTTTCGGCAGTTATGGCACGGCCGGGCTCAATCAGGGCGTCTTCACGACGATGTCCTATAATGATGGCTGGGCGACGGGGCCCAACGGCACCGGCTCGGCCAATGGTTATGGCTGGCAGGGCACGCTCGGGCCGCTCGACATCGCGTTGATTCAGGCGAAATACGGCTCCAGCACCAGTTTCAATAATGGCAATTCGAACTATCAGATCGCCATTTCCAATACGTCTGGAACAATGTATCAGGCGATCTGGGACACCGGCGGCACGGATGCGATCGTCTATTCCGGCGCACGCGATGCCGTGATCGACCTGCGCGCTGCGACCATACTCGATGCAGTCGGCGGCGGGGGCTACGTCTCCTATGTAACCGGGATCATCGGCGGCTACACGATTGCCAATGGCGTTGTGATCGAGAATGCCAGCGGCGGCTCCGGCGATGACACGATCACTGGCAATAGCGCCGCGAACATCCTGACCGGCAATGGCGGCAATGACGCGATCAATGGCGGCGGCGGCGATGATATCGCCGTGTTCTCGGGCAATCAGGCTGACTATACCATCACCGACAATTCCGGCGGCAGCTGGACGGTGCGCGATTTGCGTGGCGGTACGCCGGATGGAACCGATACCCTGACCGGGATCGAGACCCTGCGCTTCGCAGATGGTGATTACGGCGATACGCCACCGCCGACCGGCAATGTGATCACCGGCGATGATGAAGATAATGTGATCGACGGCACGGCTGGCGATGACACCATTAATGCAGGCGGCGGCGCCGACCGCGTCACAGGCCGTGCGGGTAATGACGTCATCAATGGTGAAGACGGGAATGACCGCCTGTTCGGGCATGGCGGTGACGATACGATCACCGGCGGCTATGGCCGCGACGTCGTCAGGGGCGGTGACGGCGCCGACAATATTCATGGCGGTGGCGGGCACGACAATCTGCGCGGAGATGCCGGCGATGACGAGATCCGCGGCGGTGGCGGTAATGACTATATACGCGGCGGCGATGGCGATGATTTCGCCCTCGGCAATAATGGCAATGACCGCTTCATGGGCGGGGCGGGCAATGATCGCTTCAACGGCGGCGACGGTGCCTTCGACAAGGCGATCTTCTCAGGAAATCTTGCCGATTATCAGCTCGATTATCTGAGCGCCAATGGCGAGGTTCGCGTCACGGATCTGCGTAGTGGCAGCCCGGACGGGATGGACCGCCTTTTCCATGTCGAGCTACTGGAATTTGCCAATGGTCAGGTCGAGATCAATGGCGGCAGTTTCGACTTCACGGCCAATGCCAGCCCGATCGTGCTGCCCGTTTCTCGGGACGCCGGCGCGCCAGCGGCCAAGATCGACGGCGCTGTGATGGATACATCCGCAGATGCCATGCCCGGGGTTGCCCATCTGGTTCCGCTGACCGCATCGGGCGGCGATAACCTGTCGGGTATTGGGCGTGTCAGCGCCAATCTCCCGGACCTGCAGGGCGGGCCGGCACTGGCCGACCTGACCGGGTTCGCGGCGGACATGGCTGCAGAGGGCGATGCCGGGCCACTCGATATAGCACTCTCGTCCAGCCTGTTGATCGAACAGCATGGATGGGTTGCACTCGGCGCGCTGAACTTGGTGTCTCAGCCCGCCGCAGCGGCCACACCCGTGGCGGAGGTTCTGCCAGCGGATCAAAGCGGCAAAATGCTGGTCATCGACCTTCTGGCTGCACTCGACCCGGTCGATCAGGCCGCGATGGGGGATGGCCTCGATGACGCTTCCGGCTGGATGTAGGCCGCGGTGAGCGCAGTGCGACAGAGTTCAGGAAGGGCGGGGATTGATGTGTGCATATCGCGGATCATCTCGCCCTGCGACACCCCGCCCCTTGACGTGGCGCGCCGCTCGTAAGACCACCCACACATGATCGCTGAACTCGGCCAGGCCGCCCTCATTCTCGCATTTGTTGTTGCGCTCTTGCAGGCCGTGCTCGGCTTTGCCGGGGTGGCCGTGCGTGATCCGGTGTTCCATCGCTTTGCGCGCACCGGAGCGATTGCCCAGTTTGTGCTCGTCGCCTCGGCCTTTGTCTGTCTGACGGCACTGTTTGTGGTGTCGGACTTTTCGGTTCTGGTGGTGGCGCAAAACTCGCACACGCTCAAACCTCTGCTCTACAAATTCTCCGGCGTCTGGGGCAATCATGAAGGCTCGATGCTGCTATGGGCGCTGATCCTGACCGGCTATACGGCGGCGCTCTCCCTGCTGGGACAGCATGTGGCGCCGCGACTGATCACGCTGACCTTTTCGGTGCAATCGCTGATCACCGCGGCCTTCATCGCCTTCCTGATCTTCACCTCGAATCCCTTTGCGCGCCTGTTTCCGGTGCCGCTGGACGGCGCCGATCTCAATCCGCTGCTGCAGGACCCCGGTCTCGCCTCGCACCCGCCCATGCTCTATGCGGGCTATGTCGGCTTTTCGATCACCTTCTCCTTCGCCGTCGCGGCGCTGATCGAGGGGCGTGTCGATGCGCGCTGGGCCCGGATCGTGCGGCCCTGGGCGCTGACCGCCTGGACCTTCCTGACCATCGGCATCGCGCTCGGCGCGAGCTGGGCCTATTACGAGCTTGGCTGGGGGGGCTGGTGGGCCTGGGATCCGGTCGAGAATGCCTCGCTCATGCCCTGGCTGGCGGGCACCGCCTTTATCCATTCGCTACGGGTGATGGAGAAGCGCGACACGCTCAAGGCCTGGACCATATTGCTGGCGCTGATCACCTTCTCGCTTTCGCTGGCGGGGACTTTCCTGGTGCGATCGGGCATTTTGACCTCGGTCCACGCCTTTGCTGTCGACCCGGAGCGCGGCGTCTTCATCCTCGGCATTCTGATCCTGGTGATCGGTGGGTCGCTGGCGCTCTACGGCCTGCGTGCCGGTCATCTCAAGCCGACCGGCGTGTTCGCCGAAGTCAGCCGCGAGAGCTCGCTGCTGGTCAATAATCTCTTCCTCGCGGCCGCCTGTGCGCTGGTCTTCTTTGGCACTTTCTATCCGCTCTTCATCACCACGGTCTCCGACGAGACGATCTCGATTGGCGCACCTTTCTACCACGCGACCTTCATTCCGATGATGGGGGTGTTATTCCTGCTCGTGCCCGTCAGCGTCATGCTGGCCTGGAAGCGTGGCAAGCTTGGCCCGATTGCCAAAAAGCTGATGCCGGCCTTCATCGCCGCCATTGCTGCAGGCCTGATCGCGCTCTGGGTCGCCGAGCGCGAAGCCGTTGCCGGCGCCCTCGGCACGGCGCTGGCGGTCTGGGTGGGGCTGGGCGTGTTGCTGGACCTGAAATCGCGGGTGAAACTGTTCGAAACCGATCTCGCCGCCAGCTGGGCGCGGGCCAAGCGCCTGCCGGCCGGGATTTGGGGTATGACGGTGGCGCATCTCGGTCTCGCCGTGCTGATCCTCGCCATAACCGGTGTCAGCGCCTGGAAGGATGAGGCGAGCGCCTTCCTGATGCCCGGGCAAACGCTCGAGCTCGATGGCTATTCGATCGAACTGATCGATGTCGTTCGCAGCGATCGCGACAATTTCGTCTCCCAGGCCGGCACGCTGGCCGTCTCGAAAAATGGCCGAGAACTCGGTCATATGGTTGCCGAGCGGCGCTTCTATCCGGTGCGCGAAATGGCGACGACGGAATCGGCGATCCGCGCCCGGCTCGATGGCGATCTCTATGTCACGATAGGTGAGGGCGTTGAGGGCCGTGGCTGGGTCGTGCATGCCTATCTCTACCCGCTGGCGATCTGGCTCTGGATCGGTGCCGCAATGCTGGCACTGGGCGGGCTGCTCGCACTCGGTGATCGTGGCCGGCGTGCCCTGACGGCGCGCAAGCCTGCACCGGTGGAGGCGAAATGATGGGACGCTGGTTCGCCTTCATTCCCCTGATCGTCTTCGGCGTGATGGCCGCCTATTTCGGCCTGGGCCTGCGCGAGGATCCCAGCGAAATTCCATCGCAATTGATCAATGAACCCCTGCCGGCCTTTGACCTCGCGCCGGTCGAGGGCGCTGCAGCTGGTCTCAGCAATGCCGATCTGGCCGGGCATGTCAGCCTGCTCAATGTGTTTGGCTCCTGGTGTCCGCCTTGCGAGGTGGAACACCCGATGCTGATGCAGATCGCACGCTCCAACATTGTGCCGATCTATGGCGTTGACTGGCGCGATACGCCGCAGGCGGGCGCTGCCTGGCTGGCGCGTCACGGCAATCCCTATACGGCCGTCGGGCTCGACCCGGACAGCCACCTGGCGATCGATCTGGGTATTTCCGGTGCGCCGGAAAGTTTCCTGATCGATGCGAGCGGGCGGGTGCGCTACCGCCATGTCGGCATTATCAACGAAGCTGACTGGACCAATACCATCCTGCCGCTGATCCGGGAGCTGGAAGCCTCATGATGCGGATGCTGATCGCTTGCCTTGCGCTTTTAGTGACGTCCCCCGCGCTGGCCGCGCCATCGCCCGATGAGGCGTTTGCGGATCAGGCGATGGAGCATCGCGCGCGTGGCCTTTACACCCGGCTGCGCTGTGTTGTGTGCCAGAGCCAGAGCATTGATGAATCCAACGCCTCGCTGGCGCAGGATATGCGCATCGTTGTGCGCGACCGGCTCCTGGCAGGCGATACCGACGCGGAAGTTCTCGACTACATGCAGGCGCGCTATGGGGACTATGTGCTGATGTTGCCGCCGCTGCAGTCCAATACGCTGGTGTTGTGGGGTTTGCCCTTCTTCATTCTTCTGGCTGGTGGCGGGCTGATTTTCGTCTATGTCCGGCGCCAGGCGCGCGGCATTGCTGTCGAGCTGAGCCCGGAAGAAGAGGCCGAGCTGGCCGCCTTGATGGATGAGGAGGGCCAGTGATGCTGTGGATCCTGATTGCCGTCATGGCCTGCTTGACGGTTCTCGTCCTGGTTCTGCCCTTCATGCGTCGCAACGCGCAGTCCGAGGATGATGGCCTGGGCGCCTTCGCCGGTCAGCTGGAGGAATTGTCGCGCGATCGCGAACTTGGCCTGATCGGTGCCGAGGAGGCACGCGCCGCCGAGATTGATATCAAGCGCCGTCTGCTCGCGGCCTCCGGGCAGGGTGAGGGCGGAGAAGCCTCCAATCCGATGCTGCGCCACGCGTCGGTTATCGCAATTGGTCTCGGGGGTATCGCCGCCGTGGCGATTTATATGGCTGTGGGCACACCGGACCTGGCCGAGCGAGGCGAACCGGAAGCTGTCGCGGTGTCGTCCGAGATGCGCGCCGTGCTGGACCAGGTCGATGAGCTGGCCGCGCAAATGGCGGCCAATCCTGGCGATGCCCAGGGCTGGGCCGTACTCGGTCAGTCCTATCTCAGCCTTGGCCGCTATGGCGATGCGGCTCACGCTTTCGAACAGGCGATCGATATTGTGCCGGACTCGGCCTTTCTGTTCGCTTCGCTGGGTCAGGCGCTGCTGTTCGACGCCAATGGCAATATGACGCCGGCTGCGCGCGAGGCCTTCGCCCGGGCGCTCGATATCGACGCGTCAGACGTGCGGTCACGCTTTTTCATGGCTGAAGCCTTGTATCAATCGGGTGAGGTCGAGGCGGCTCTCGCCGCCTGGCAGGCCCTGTTGGCCGCGTCGCCGGATGATGCAGCCTATCGCGGCATGATCGAGGCGCGCCTGAATGCCCTGACGCCCGCGCCTGAGGGCAGCGGGCCGGAATAGGGTTGGATAATCGCGGCGGGGGTGTCAGTCGAGATTGCGGTTTTGCAAATCTTCTTGCGGCCGTGCGCTGTCATCGCGCACCCAGCTGACGAACATGTCGAGCTGCCGGTCGACTTCAATGTGCATGCGTTCGGGAATTTGTGTCGCCTCGGCGACCTGGTCGCGAACCGGAGCCGGACAGGCCGCAGCGGCAGCCCCGGCGGTCGCGAATACCGCGAACATGATTAGCCCGTTTTTCATCAACGCCTCCCCAGCCGTGAATCACCTCAAGTGATGCATTACCAAAGCTTAATATTGGCGGGTGGTCCATCCCGAGGAACGATAAATGAGCGGTTTTCTGAGGGTTTATCGGGTTTTCTTGCCCTTGCTGGGCACAGCATAGCTGGAATGCTGTGCCGTCGGTGCGGGTCAAAACCGCGGTCGGCGAGGGCTGGAGCAGTGTCGAATCCGGTCATAATTGATTGCAAGATCACCCCCGCCGGTTTTGGAATTGCGTAAGGCTGTCCCTATAAGCTTTCCGCAGTGAGGGCTTGATTCGGATGAATCACGGTCGGTCTGCCAGATGGATGCTTGATGCCGACGATACAGAAAAAGGGCGATGTCCCGGGCGATGTCCCGGGCAGTGTCGACGCCTATCGGACGATTCTCGACCTGGTTCGGCTGGGCGCGGTCGGTGAGGCCGACCACGAGAGCGCTATCGGCGAGGTTCTGCAGCGCGTCAAAACCTATTTTGACCTGCCGCGGGCCGCAGTCTGCCTGATCGATTCCGGATCCTATACCGTCAAGTTTCTGATCGATGACACGGATGTCTACCATGCCGGCGACGTCCTGCCGCTGGCCGGCAGCTGGTGTGAGCAAGTGGTCGGGCAGAAGCGGTCAGTCCTGGCCGTGTGCGAGGAGCCGAAGGGCTTTGCCGCCTTCCCGGGACTGCTCGACACCAATGCGAAAACCTATGCCGGGGCCCAGATTTTGATCGACGGGCAATTGCACGGCACAATGAATGTGACGGCGTCGGAGCCCCGTAGTCATGCCTTCACGGAGGGCGACCGCGAAGTGCTCGAAGTCGCCGCCGCCCTGGTCGGGCACCATTTGTCGCTACGCCAGTCGGAAGAACGCTTTGAACTGGCCATGCGTGGTTCCAGCGTCGGCTTCTGGGAATGGGATGTTCGCAGCGATACGGTGTTCTGGTCCGACCGCTATCTCGAGATACTGGGCCTCACCGACGGCAATAACAAAAAGACGATCCAGGATTTCCTCGAACGCCAGCACCCCGATGATCGCGCCCGCATTGCGAAAGTGCTGAAGGATCATCTCGAGCATCGAAAACCCTATGATCTGGAATACCGGCTGCGCGCCGAGAATGGCGCGTATATCTGGGTGCGGGCCCGCGGCCAGGCGGTCTGGGACGAATCGGGCGCGCCGCGGCGCGTGGCCGGCTCGGTCGACGATATCACGGCGCGCAAACTGGCCGACGAGGCGCTGGTGCGCAGCGAGGAGCGCTCGGAACTCGCGGTGAGGGGCACCGGTGTCGGTATCTGGGACTGGGATGTGAAGACCGGGAATGTCTTCTGGTCGGAAGCCCTGCTGCGCCTGCTCTCGCCGGGCGATGACAATCCGGCCCTGTCGATTGAAGCTTTCGCCGAGCGCGTCCACGAGGATGATCGTGAGCGCGTGATGGAGATGCTGCAGGCTCACCTCGCCGGGCAGGCCGACTACAAGGTTGAATACCGCTCGTGCCTGCCGGACGGCCGCGTGATCTGGGTACATACGCGCGGCCAGGCGATCTGGGACGAGGCCGGCGAGCCCGTTCGCATGGCCGGCTCCTGCCACGACATTACTGAACGCAAGGAAGCGGAACTTCGGGCGCGCGAGCAGGCCGAGGAGTTGCAGCGGACCAATCGGGAACTGGAACAATTTGCCTCCGTCGCCTCGCATGATCTGCAGGAACCCTTGCGCAAGATCACCAGTTTCGGCGCGCTGCTCGCCCGCGATTATTCCGACCGGCTCGATGATCGCGGCCGGCTGCTGATCGACCGGATGATGGATGGCGCCCAGCGGCTGCGGGAATTGATCCAGGACTTGCTGGATTATTCGCGCTCCTCCAATGAGGCCATGCGGCTGGAACGCGTGCCCTTGAGCGCGCTGATCACCGAGGTCTGCGCTGATTTCGAGCTGATGATCGCCGAGACCGGTGCGACCATCGAGTGCGACAGCGATGCCGTGCTGGTCGGTGATCCACTTCTGCTGCGCCAAATGTTCCAGAACCTGCTGAGCAATTCATTGAAATATCGTGGCGAAGCGGCGCCGGAAGTGCGAATTTCGACCCACCGCTCCGACGATGAAACCAGGTGGCGTCTGTCGGTGCAGGATAATGGCATCGGCTTTTCCAGCCGCCATGCGACGCGGGTATTCGAAATCTTCAAGCGTCTGCATCCGCGCGACAAATATCCCGGAACGGGCATCGGGCTGGCGCTGTGCCAGCGTGTGGTGGAGCGCCATGGCGGCCGGATCTGGGCCGAGAGCGAACCGGGCGAGGGCACCAGCATTCTGATCGACTGGCCCGTCACGCCGCGTGTGCTGGTCGAACCTGCCAATTTGACGCCACCGCAGCCCGGCAGCGGCAATCTGTTTTGACGCCAGCGCTACACCTATCGACATTTGCCCATCGCGACCCCATCTTCCTGTCATCCGCAATCCAACAGTGAGTCTGACCCCATGATGCCTGAAAGCCCTGTCGCGACGCGATCGAAGTCGATTATCCGAACCTGGGGTACGCTCAACTGGGCCAGTGTTTTCTCGGTGATCCTCTATCCCGTCCTGGGTATTGCCCTGTTGGTGACCATGGTCATTCTCGGCCTCGCGCTCGACGGTCTGACCCTGCGCTGGTGGTATGCCCCGCTGGGTCTGGGCGTGATGGCAGCGACGATTTTTCTCTGCAATATGGGGATCGGGCCGCTGCACCGGATCTGGCAGCACCGCGCCGGCGAGATCAAATGGCCGGCCCAGCTCATCTTCATGTTCAACTGTATCCTGGCGATGCAGGGTTCATTGAAGGATTGGGTCAATTATCATTCCCAGCATCACCGCTTTGCCGACAATCCCGGCGACCCGCACAATCCGCTCGAGAGCAAGGTCTGGGCCTGGATGGGCTGGATCCTGTGGCGCGACGAGGCCGACCTGAATCGGCCCATGCCGATGTGGCTGAAGGAAAACAAGGTTGTGCTGTTTGCCGACCGTTTCCACATCTCGCTTTCGCTGGCGATGCATTTCCTGATCCCCGGGCTGATCTATCTCGCCGTCGCCCTGAGTGGTGGCTCGCTGATCCTGCTCGCCTTGCTGCACGCCTGCGTCATCATTGGCCGCGGCATCCAGTTCCACGCCACCACGCTGGGCGTGAATGTGTTCGGGCATATGGAGACGCCGAAATGGGTTGATTACCTGTTGGCCCTGCTGACAGGTGGCGAAGCCCTGCACGATCATCATCACGAATTTCCGCGCAGTGCGCTGCACTTGCCCAAGCGCGGCATCTGGAACCGGATTGTCGATTATAACGGCACCATGCTGCTGGTCCTGCGCCGGCTTGGTCTGGCAAAGAATCTCGAAATCGCGCCGCAATTCGCCTGACGCGGCTTCGGCACCGAAGACATCAGGCCCCGGCAAACCTGCCGGGGCCTTTTTTGTCCGGGCAGTCTCACGCCGCGCTTGAGATCAGGCGGGGCCGGGCGTTGGAAACGCGCCCGTTTGAGAATTCTCGCCCGGCGGGTTCGATCTCGCTCGATTTCCCGGCAACCATCCGCTAGGCTGAACGCCATGCTTTGCCGGTTTCAGAACCGGCCTCGGGCATGCCGGACCGATCTGGACCGCGTGCTTCGCGCCCCGAACCGAATTTGCATCCCCTATATGCGAAAACGGAAGTTGAGCCCTGCTGCGCTGGCGCTGATTTTTCGCTGAAAAGGCCAGCTTGAAGCATGGACCGGGTGGGTGAACGGCGTTAGCGTCATGATCAAAGCTTCATACCGAATGTTCGATTACGAAAAATAACTCGCGACAGACTGGGGAGAAACATGCCGGATCTTGATACATTCCGCGCCGAGACGCGCGCCTGGCTCGAGGCCAATTGCCCGGACGAAATGCGCCGGCCGATGAAGGGCGAGGGCGATGCCGTCTGGGGTGGCCGCAAGGCCGTGTTCGAGCTCGAGGCCCAGAAAACCTGGCTCGATCGCATGGCGTCCAAAGGCTGGACGGTTCCGGAATGGCCCGTCGCCTATGGCGGCGGTGGCCTTTCGAAGGAGGAGGGCAAGGTGTTGCGCGAGGAAATGGGGCGCATCAAGGCGCGCTCGCCTTTGCTCTCCTTCGGCATCTGGATGCTTGGGCCTGCACTCCTGAAATACGGTAATGAAGATCAAAAGCTCGAGCATTTGCCCAAGATTGCCCGCGGCGAAATCCGCTGGGCCCAGGGCTATTCCGAGCCCAATGCCGGCTCCGATCTCGCAGCCCTGATGACCAAGTGCGAGGACAAGGGTGATCACTACCTGGTCAATGGCCAGAAGATCTGGACCTCCTATGCCGATCAGGCCGACTGGATCTTCGTGCTGGTGCGCACCGATTTCGCCGCCAAGAAGCATGAAGGCATCAGCTTCATCCTGGTCGACATGGGTCAGCCCGGTGTCACCACCAAGCCGATCAAGCTGATTTCCGGCAATTCGCCGTTTTGCGAAACCTTCTTTGATGATGCACGCGCCGAGAAGAAGAACCTCGTCGGTGAGCTCAACAAGGGCTGGACCATCGCCAAATACCTGCTCACCCATGAGCGCGAGATGATTGGCGGCACCGGGGCCGGTTCCGGCGCGATGCGGCCGATGGGCGATGTTGCGATCCAGCAGGTCGGCCTCAATGAGCATGGCCAGCTGGCCGATCCGGTGCTGCGCACCGATGTCGCGCGGGCCGAGATTGACGGTCTGGCCTTCCTGTCGACGCTGGAGCGGGTCACCGAAGAGGCCAAGTCAGGGCAGGGCGTCGGCGCCAATTCCTCGATGCTGAAATATTACGGCACCGAGCTCAACAAGCGCCGCCTCGAACTGATGATGGACGGCTCCGGCCATGACGGTCTGGAATGGGATGGCGATGGCGATGTGGCGCGGCACTGGTTGCGCACCAAGGCCAATTCCATCGAGGGCGGAACCTCCGAGGTTCAGCTCAACATCATTTCGAAACGCATTCTTGACCTGCCGAGCGCTTGAGGGAGACACCATCATGGCAATGCTGCTGAATGAAGAACAAGGCATGCTCAAGGATGCCGCCAAGGGCTATCTCAAGACATCGGCGCCGATCAGCCAGTTGCGCAAACTGCGCGACAGCCAGAGCGCTGACGGTTTCGACCGCAAGTCCTGGAAGGACATGGCTGAGATGGGCTGGGCCAGCGTGCTGGTGCCCGAAGATCATGGCGGCGTTGCCATGGGCCATGTCGCCGCCGGCGTGATCGCCGAGGAGATGGGCCGCACCCTGACGGCTTCGCCCTTCCTGTCGACCGCCATCATGGGCGCTACGGCGCTGTCGCGCTTCGGCACCGAGGCCCAGAAGGCCGAATTCCTGCCGCGTCTGGCGGCGGGCGAGTTTCTGACCGCGCTGGCTGTCGATGAGACCCACAAACACAACCCTTCGACCGTCACCACGACGGCGCAGCGTTCCGGCAATGGCTTCAAGCTCGATGGCCGCAAATCCTTCGTCGCCGAGGGCCATGTCGCCGATATGCTGATCGTCTCGGCCCGCACCAGCGGCGCTGATGGCGAGCCCGATGGCATCACGCTCTTCCTGGTGCCGCGCGAAGCTGCCGGTGTCTCGGTCGAGCGCGCCTCGATGATTGACAGCCGCAATTCGGCAGCGATTACGCTTGAGGGCGTTGAAGTTGACGCCGATGCCGTGCTCGGCGAGGTCGATGGCGGTTACACCGCGCTTGAAGCTGTGCTCGATGCCGGCCGTGCCGGTCTGGCGGCGGAAATGTCGGGCTCGGCGCAGGAATGCCTCGGCCAGACGCTGGGCTATCTGCGCGAGCGCAAGCAATTCGGTGAGATCATCGGCACGTATCAGGCACTGCAGCATCGCGCTGCGCATCTCTATACCGAGATCGAACTGGGCAAATCCATCGTTCTCAAAGCGCTGCAAACGCTTGATATGGCACCCGATCATGCCGCGATGATGGTCTCGGCCGCGAAGTCGAAACTGGGCCAGGTCGCCCAGCTCTCGGCGCGCGAGGCGATCCAGATGCATGGCGGTATCGGCATGACCGACGAGTACGATATCGGCTTCTTCATCAAGCGCGTCCGCGTGGCCGAAGCCCTCTATGGTGATGCCAATTACCACACCGACAAATTCGCGCGTTTGCGCAAATATTAAGCAGGCCAAGGCCCGGGAGGTCGATATGGACTACACAGGAAAAGTGGTCGCGATTACGGGTGGAGCCCGCGGTATCGGCCTCGCCATGGCGCAGGCCTTTCACGATCGCGGCGCGAAGATCGCGCTCGCCGATCTGGAGGGCGCCGAAGAGGCTGCCAAGGCATTCGGCGGCTATGGCGCTCGCGTTGACGTCACGAAAGAGGCTGATATCGCCGCCTTTCTGATCCAGACCGAAACCCGTCTCGGACCGGTCGACGTCTATGTCTCCAATGCCGGAATTTTGCGGACTGACGAACCAAGTTGGGATGCGGCCGGCGCCGATGACAAGGCCTGGCACGATAGCTTCGAGGTCAATGTGATGGGCGCCGTGCGCGGCGCGCGTCAGGTCTGGCCGCGGATGAAACCGCGCGGCGGCGGCGTCTTCGTACTGGTGGCTTCGGCCGCCGGTCTGCTGGCCCAGATCGGGGCGTCCTCCTACACGGCCAGCAAGCATGCGGCCGTGTCGTTCGCTGAAAGCCTCGCCATTGCCCATGGCGATGACGGGCTGCAAGTGGTCTGCGTCTGTCCGCAAGCGGTGCGTACCGCCATGCTGGGCGGCAGCGAGGATGGCGGCATTGCCGGCGCCGATGGCATTGTCGAGCCGGCAGCTGTGGCAGAGGCCATGCTGGCGGCGATCGAGAACAAGCATTTTCTCGCCTTCCCGCACCCGAAAGTCGCTGAATATGAGGCGCTGCGGGCCACTCAGCGCGATCGCTGGCTGGGCGGAATGCGAAAGTTTCGCCGCATGATGATGGGCGATCGCGGCCGCCCTGTTTAGACTGAGAATACAATTACGGCAGCGCTCAAGAACAAGACAATCACGGGAGAGTTGAAATGGATTTGGGGATTTCCGAGCGGGTCAAGCCGCTGATCGAGCAGGTTCGTGCCATGGTGCGCGACGAGATCCTGCCCCTCGAGGACGAGTATCATGCCGAGGTTGGCAAGGCCGCCGGTGGTGAGCGTTTTGCCTTCACCGAGCGTCAGATCGAAATTCGCGAAACCCTGAAAGCCAGGGCGCGCGAACGCGGTCTGTGGAATTTCTGGCTCACCGGCTCTGATCGCGGCTATGGCCTCTCGACGCTGGAATATGCCTATCTCGCTGAAGAGATGGGCTGGTCCTTTCTGGCCCCGGAAATCTTCAACTGCTCCGCGCCCGATACCGGCAATATGGAAGTGATCGAGCGCTATGGTTCGACGGCGCAGAAAGAACGCTGGCTCGCCGACCTGCTCGAGGGCAAGAAGCGCTCCGCCTATTTGATGACCGAGCCGGACGTCGCTTCATCCGACGCTACCAATATCGCTTTCTCTGCCGTGCTCGAGGGCGATGAGTGGATCCTCAATGGCGAGAAATACTGGGCCTCCGGTGCCGGCGACCCACGCTGTGCTGTCTATGTGCTGATGGCGCGGACCGAAGGCGAAGACGCCGGGCGTCATGGCCGTCATTCGCAATTCCTTGTCGATGCCGCCACGCCGGGGATCGAGCTGTTGCGGCCGATGACTGTATTTGGTCATGACGATGCACCGCACGGCCATATGCATATCCGCTTCACCAATGTGCGGGTGCCGAAAGAGACGATCATTCTTGGTCGCGGCAAGGGCTTTGAGATCTCCCAGGGCCGGCTTGGACCTGGCCGTATCCATCACTGCATGCGGGCGATCGGTCAGTCTGAGCGGGCGCTGGAATTGATGTGCCGCCGCTCGGTCTCGCGTACGGCCTTCGGCCAGAAACTGGCCCGGCTTGGCGCCAACAAGGACATCATCGCCGAACGCCGCATGGCGATCGAACAGGCGCGCCTGCTGTGTCTTAAAGCGGCCTGGATGATGGATCAGGGCGATCCGCGCGCGGCTGCGCCCTACATCTCCCAGATCAAGGTCATCGCTCCGCGCGTGGCGCTGGAGACGGTCGATGAAGCGATGCAGATGCATGGCGGCACCGGTGTGTCCCAGGACACGCCACTGGCCGGCATGTGGGTCGCGCTGCGTACCCTGCGCTTTGCCGATGGCCCTGATGCGGTGCACCGGATGGTGATCGCCCGCCAGGAGCTCAAGCGTTACGTCAATGAAGCACTGGAGGGCTGAATGGCGGATCGCAAACCGGCTCCTCCAAGGGCCCAGGTCGACAAGGTCATCGAGTTCATTGTCGCCAATGAGCCCCTGTTTGCCGTCGGCGAGATCGAGAATTTTGGCGTCAAGCAACGCGGCTATGTCAATGCGCCGCCGGATCTGCGCTTTCTCATGGTCGCGGCGATGGAGCACAAGGACAGGACCGCGGTCGTGTTCGAAGACCAGCGCTGGACCTATGGCGAGCTGGTCGGCAAATCGATTGCCGTCGCCAATGGCCTGATCGAGCGCCATGGCGTCACGCCTGGCACGCGGGTCGTGCTGGCGATGCGCAATTGTCCTGAATGGATGGCCTGTTTCCTCGGCATTATCGCTGCGGGCGGTGTCGTCGTGCCGATGAATGGCTGGTGGACCAGCGAAGAGATTGGCTATGGCCTGCGCGATTGCGGCGCCAAACTGATCATCGCCGGTTCGCGCCAGGCCGAGCGCATGCTGCCGCATCTCAAACCTCTGGATCTGACCCTGATCGGTATCCGTGAGGGCGTTGAGGGCTGTTCGGACAGTTTCGATGGTCTGGTGGCAGCCGGTGCCGGCAAGCCCGCGCCCGAGCTGGTGATCAAGCCCGATGATGATTTCGCGATCTTCTACACCTCCGGCTCGACCGGGGCGCCCAAGGGCGCCGTCCTGTCGCATGGCGGGGCCGTCACGGCGATCATGTCCTACGCTCTGATCGGTGCCGGGATGAAGCACGCCAATGGCGGCGAGGAATTTTTCGGTGAGACGCCGGGCGTTCTGGTCGCGGTTCCGCTCTTCCATTGCACCGGCTCGCATGCGGTCTTCATGACCTCCCTGCTGGCCGGGCGTAAAATGGTGCTGATGCGCAAATGGGATGCCGGCGATGCCGTCGATCTGATCGAGCGCGAGCAATTGACCAATATGGTGGGCGTGCCGACCATGTCGCACGAGGTGACGCTGGAAGCGGAACGTCGCGGCACCAGGCTGACCAGCCTGATGGATATGGGTTCGGGCGGCGCCAAGCGGCCCGCCGCGCATGTCGAACGCCTCGCCACGGTTTTCCCGCAGGCCTGGTCAAGTTCAGGTTACGGCCTGACTGAAACCAATGCGCTGGGTGCCTACAACAATATGGCTGATTATCAGGCCAAGCCGAATTCCTGCGGCCGCGCCGTTCCAGCCGTTACCGAGATCAAGATTGTCCGCGAGGATGGCTCGACGGCCCCGGCCGGTGAGGCGGGCGAGGTCTGGATCAAATCGCCCTGCCTGTTCAAGGGCTATCTCAATCAGCCCGAAGCCACCGCAGCCGTGCTGACCGAGGATCGCTGGTTCAAGACCGGTGATGTCGGCGTGCTCGATGAGGAGGGATTCCTGTCGATCGTCGACCGGCTCAAGGACATGGTGATCCGCGGCGGCGAGAATATCTCCTGCCTGGAAGTGGAGGGCGCCCTGGCGGCCCATCCCGATATCGTCGAGGCTGCCGTGATCGGCATTCCCGATGAGCGGCTTGGCGAGCGCGTCGGCGCGGCCATCCTGCTGCGCGAGGGCGCGACGCTCCACAATGACGAGATCGACGCCTTCCTCAAACCTCACCTGGCGGCCTTCAAACGCCCCGCGCATTACTGGCGCCTCGACGCGCCCTTGCCGCGTGGTGGCACCGGCAAGGTCGACAAGCCGGGCCTGAGGAAACAGCTTCTGACCGATGGAGATATTGATTGATGGCCAGCGTTAAACCTGCAGATCTTGCCAACCATATCGGCAAGGAGATCGGTCTGTCCGACTGGATCAGGCTCGACCAGTCGCGCATCGACCAGTTTGCCGATGTCACCGAAGACCATCAATTCATCCATCTCGATGCCGAACGCGCCGCGAAGGAAACCCCGTTCGGCGGCACGATCGCCCATGGGTTCCTGTCGCTCTCCATGCTGTCGCGCATGGCAATGGACATCGCCTTCGTGCTCGACGGCATGGCGATGGGGATCAATTACGGCTTCGACAAGGTGCGCTTCCTGATGCCGGTCAGCTCTGGAAAGCAGATCCGCGGCCGCTTCGTGCTCGAGGATGCCGTCGAGAAAAGCCCTGGCCAATGGATGTTGCGCTTTGGCGTCACCGTCGAAATCGAGGGCAGCGAGAAGCCCGCCCTGATCGCACAATGGCTGACGATGCAAGTCGTCGCCTGATCGCTTACCGGAGAGAACAAGCATGACTGATATTCGTTTCGACGGCCGTGTCGCCCTCGTCACCGGAGCCGGCAATGGCCTCGGCAAATCCCACGCCCTGGCCCTCGCATCGCGCGGTGCCAAGCTGGTCGTCAATGATATGGGCGGCTCGCTCGCCGGTGAAGGTTCCGGCTCGGCGGCCGAAGATGTCGCTGCGGAAATCCGGGCCGCTGGCGGCGAGGCGATCTCCCATCGCGCCAATGTCACCAAGGAAGACGAAGTCGCCGACATGGTCGCCCAGGCGATGAAGGCTTTCGGTCAGGTCGATATCCTGGTCAATAATGCCGGCATCCTGCGCGACAAGAGCTTCGCCAAGATGGAGATGGCCGATTTCAACGCCGTCACCTCGGTCCACCTCACTGGTTCGGCGATCTGCACCAAGGCGCTGTGGGATCATATGCGCGAGCGCCAGTATGGCCGCATCGTCATGACCTCATCCTCCTCCGGCATTTACGGCAATTTCGGCCAGGCCAATTACGGCGCCGCCAAGATGGGCCTGGTTGGCCTGATGAATGTGCTGCACCTGGAAGGCGCCAAATACGGTATTCGCGTCAACGCCCTGTCGCCGACAGCCGCGACGCGGATGACCGAAGGCCTGATCCCGGAAGAAGCGCTCAAGCTGATGAGCGTCGAAAGCGTCAGCGCCGGCCTGGTCTATCTGGTCAGCGAGGACGGGCCTTCGCGCCTGGTCCTGTGTGCCGGTGCGGGCGGTTATGCCGCGACGCGGGTCTATGAAACCGATGGCATCTACCTGCCGCCGGAACAGCAGACCCCGGAACATGTTGCCGCCAATATCAAGGGCATTACTGATCCGGAGGGCCAGCAGATGTTCGAGCAGGGCGGCCAGCAGACCATGAAATTCCTCGCCAAGGCTGCGGCTCATTTCGGCGTGAAGCTGGGCTGATCGGTGCACATTTTCGACCAATCCATGGCTTTGAAGCGAACGTCCGGCGATGCGCCGGACGTCCGTTTCGAGGCTGAGGCGAACGAACACTTCAAGAATTTGATCGGTCCCTATGGCGGCTGGAGCGCCGCGATTCTGGCCAAGGGCCTGATCGAGGCGGCCGGCCCGGAAATGGAACTGGTCTCGATCACCACCGACTTCCTCGCCGGGGCCAGAGAAGGTCCGGTTACGCTGGATGTGGTGTGCGATCGCGGCGGCAAGAATACGCAATTCTGGAATGCCTCGCTGACGGCGAAGGGCGACAAGGGACCGTCCAACCGGGCGATGGGCATCCTGTCGCGCCGTCGTGAGACGCTGGCCTGGACCGAGGGCAACCGCCCCGATGCGCCTGCGCCGGAGGATTGTGATCGCGCCGTCCTGCCCATGGCCTGGTCGCGCACGGTCGAGATGCGGCCGACGCAAAGCCCGCCCTTCGGCGAGGGCATTGATCGCACCGATAATCTGTCCTGGATCCGGCTCGAACCCGACCGCCCGCTCGACGCGGTCGGGCTGGTGGCTCTGGCCGATACGCCAACCCCGCGACTTTTCTTTATCACCGGCAAGCCGGAGATGATCGCGACGGTCTCGATGACCGTCTATCTCCATGCCAGCGCCGAGGATTATGCCGCGGTCGGCACAGACTACATGCTCATCGAAGCCCATGCCGCCCGCGGCGGA